>Ga0172367_10002825_pt1 | contig 23274 bp, 17 predicted proteins | sample Lak10m_FD_114542 | JGI IMG/M metagenome (GOLD analysis project Ga0172367, IMG submission 114542) | Freshwater microbial communities from Kabuno Bay, South-Kivu, Congo - kab_022012_10m | ecosystem: Environmental > Aquatic > Freshwater > Lake | place: Democratic Republic of the Congo: South-Kivu... | reverse complement strand
TCAGGAAGGCCTTGACGTTGGCCGCATCCTTCTCACCGTCCATGTGAAAGTAGTAGTAGACGATCAACCCGGAGAGTCCGTAGCTGAGCTGGGCGTTGGCGAGGAAGGAATCATATTCCTGCGTGAAGAACTGCTGGAGATCGGGAGCAATGATGTCCTCACCGAGGGCCCGTCCTCCGTTGCCATCTTCCCCGTAGGCGGTGACGCGGGCCTTGAGTTTTCCAAGATCGTCGATGTCGAACTTGCCCGATCGGTAACCGCTGTTGGCGATGTATTCGGCGAGACCCTCCGTGAACCAGCCGCGCGAACCGGGCGCATAGAATTCGTGGTCGGTGAGCTGGTGCGTGATTTCGTGTGACAGGGTCGTGTTCTCCTTGTCGTAGTCGACGCTGTAGTTGCTGCCGACTTTTTTCACTCCGAGACTGGTGAGTGGCACGAGGATATCACCCTCACCACCGCGGCTAATGTAGACCCCGGCGGATTCTGGCGGACCGCCCTTCGCGATGTATGCCTCGCGGGTCTCGAAAAGATGAATTTTGTGCCGCTCCTTGCGGAAGGGTTTCACCATGCCGAGGGGCAGCTCGCGACAGACTTGATTCGTTGCCTCGAAAAGCAGGGAAAAACGCTTCACCACGGAAGTGTTCAGCTTGACATCACAGATGAACTCGTAGTGAGGACTTGCGTAGACATACTCGTTGGCCGCCTCGTCTTCCTTGACCACCTCGATCGCCTGATCGATGTCGACGGAGACGAGCGCCGGCCAAGCCCCCTCCCAGTTCGGCTGGATCGAGGCGTCACCGGAGGGGTCGGTCAGATCTCCTTTTTTCCACTCATCGATGAATTTCCGGTCTTCCGCGGAAAGACTCGCGACGGGGACCTCGAAGTTCTTTCCGCCCATCTGGAGGACTGCCTTTTCCCCCGCGATCTCGATGAGGGTCGCAACGATCGTTTTTCCGGAGCTGTTGGTCCAGGAGCGCTCCGCGGCCTGAAGACGGACATCGCCCCATCCAAAAAGAAGTGCAGGCAGGATCAATAAAACACGCATCGTCATGATGGACGGGAGTCTAGGTGGCCCCGACACCGGGATCAAGCGCGATCGAAAGGGGCCACCCGACGGCGTGAACGCGATCCGGGCAGGTCCACGGCCCGCGGGAGACCGGGTCCGGACGCCACGGATGCCACCCCACCGCCAAAGGTCGAGCCGCGGCCACCGGTCCTCCCGAAGAAATTCGCCGGAACGAGTTTCCGCGACCGTTGAGGCGGGATGATGGATCAACGCGCTACTTCGCGCTCAGCTCGTGGACCCCGTCCCAACCCGTGGGCGGCGAATCGAGATAGCCGCGGCAGCGTCTTTCCAACACGGCAGCGGAAGTCGCGAGGGTGGCGTGGGAGGATTTCTGCAGCTTGAAAAACAAACCGGCCGCCCCGGCGAAATCCCCTACTTCGTAGCGGGCGAAGGCGTCTCGATAGGTCTCCCTTTCCTCTTCGCCTGGATCTTCGTCTCGCGCAAAAATCGCATGCAACTCGGTGGAGCGCGATTTGCCTTTCACCCGAACTCGATCAACCAGGAGCGAGAGCGGCTTCCCCTTCAACGCCGTCATGAATTCGCCGCTGGCGAGGATCGCCGCGGCATAGTTCTTGGTCTGGCTTTCGATCCGAGCCGTGGTATTGACGCAGTCGCCGACGATGCTGTAGTCGCGATAGCTCCTCGAGCCCAAATGGCCGACGAGACCGCGCCCACAGTGCAGTCCGATCCCGATGCGCATCCATTGATCGATTTCGTCGGCACCCGGGCTTCCGATACGGCGGCGCAAGGTCTCTTGGATTTCGAAGGCGGCCCGAAGAGCGCGATCCGGGGCGTCTTCGCAGGCTTCGGGCGCTCCCCAGTAGGCGAGAAACTGATCACCGGCGAAGCGGGCGAGGCTCCCGTCCTCGCGCAACGCGGCCGCGGTCTCAATGGCAAAGAGCCGATTCAGCAACTCGAAGACCCGCTCGACTTCGCTGCTTTCACAGAGGGTCGTGAAGTCGCGCAAATCGCTCAGGAGCACAGCGACTTCCCCTCCCCGCGGACGAATCATATCGAGGTTCCGGGTGACCTGTTTCAACACCGATGGCGAGAAATAAAATCCGAGCATGGCATCACGACGAGTGCGCTCGCGCTGCTCGACGGTCCACCGACGGCCCACCTCGAGAATGAAGGCACCACCCCAGAGCAGGGCAGACAAGACTGATGCCGGCAAAAGAAGGAGGCTCCGGGACCAGACCGCGATCCAACCGGTGGCGAGGATCGTGAGGAGGCCGGCCGCGGCGATAAGGAGCAACCATCGCTTGCTCCTTATCCGGACAAAAACGAGAGCCGCGATCGAGGCAACGAGGAGGAGGAAACCGACATCGATCGGAGCCGGGGCGGGACGGATCGCGGTGCCGTGCATAAGGTCGTGCAGGGCAGTGGCATGGAGAAGCATCCCGGGCTCCTGCACCCCGTGAGTGGTGGCCTTTCCATCGACTTCGGCGTCGTAACCGAGGAACACGATCGTGTCGCGCAGAGGTGAGGCGCCGCCGGTGCGTTCCGCCAGCCGCTCGAGCTGATCGATCTTCCAAACGCGACCACCCTCGGACAGCTCGGGGAGGGTTTGATCATAGCGGTCGTCAAAATAGGAGTGCCGGAGGTTCAAGAAGAGGCGCGATTCATCACCTTGGCGTGAAACCGCCTTGCCACCCGGGCCCGTTACCAGCCATTCCATTTTTCCGGCGGCCTTGACTTTTGGCGCCAGCTCGGCGGGTCGAGAGGCGGCAAAAGCAGCCAGCGCGAGAGAGGGCATCGTCTCATCTGAAAATCGATGGACCAGCTGGTATTCGCGCCAATGCGAAGCAGCGGGAACGTTGACGATACCTTGCCAAAGGTCTTCGCCTCCGGCCTGCGGCAGAGACCGCCGGAGATCGGCCCCATCGCCGTGCGCCTCGATGGAGGTCGAGAGGACGAAAATCGTCCGGGTCGTCTCGTGAAGGCGACGGATCGTGTCAGCGAGGATTCTCTGATCCTCGGCCCGGCCATAGGCATAAATGATGTCGACAGCGACGACCCGCGCCTCCAGCCGGGCGAGCGTCTCGAGGATGTGGGACACGGTGGCGTATTCCCCCTCGATCGAATGACGGCGGGAGATCTCTTCATCGACACTCAATTCGGCAAACCGGATCGAAGGATCGAGAGGCTCGGACATCCCGAGCCGGGCCCTGAAGTCGAGCGCCAGGTCCAGCCAAAAGAGCTCGGCTTTTTCCGCGGCACGAGGAGCGAAAACCCTTAGCAACAGGAACGCCGCAAGAACGAGAAAAGAGGGGGAAAACGCGACCGAAGCCGGGCCAGGTCTCGCGCCCGCACCCGTTGGCTCCAGCTCGGTGGAGCGGCGGCTCACAGGGCAATCGGGGTGGTGATGGGAAAGATGAGGAGCCCGGGACTCGGCGCGGCAAAGGGAATGACGCGCGCATCCTGACGCCACTCGGCCTCGAGGGTTTTCAACCCGCGGTGCACGCCCGGATTCGCTCGTTTGGCCCCATTGGAAACCGGATCGGGCTTGTGGCTGCGAGTCACTCCCGCCTTCGAAGACGGAGGCTGGCGCAGGGAAGTCAGTTCTTCGCCATAGTTCACCCGATAATCTTCGACCCGCCCCCGGCGAACAAGGACCGCGAGCCGCGCCCGGATGGCCTCGGCATGGAGCAGGACGTTCACCTCATCTTTTTGCTTCAAGGCATCGGTGAGCCATCCGGCAGACGCGGCAAGTTCCGCCAACTCCGGATCGGCGGAGTCGAAGATCGCCACGTAGAGATCGACGGGACGGGAAAACGTCCTGAAGGGCCACGGCGCGCCCTCCGCAGGGAAGCGGACCGGCTTTGGCTCCTTGCCCTGAGCCGCAATGACAGGCCCCAGACCGAGATGCGGATACTCGCGATCGAAGGCGATCATGAAAATGGTCGAACCGGCAGGACCTTCGGCGATCGCGAGGATCTCGCGCGAGGCGGTCGTCTTCTCCCGAGAGGAGTATGGCAGGCAAGCACCGCCGGCCCCGGCGAACTCGTCATCCCGGTCGACGACGTAGACCGCGGCGCGGGCCTCAACGGCATGGATGCGGGGATTGCCGGGGAAGGCGAAGCAGAGCAGTCCGAGGACGAAGGCGGTTGGCTTCATGGCGACTGGTGGATTGTCCTTTAAGCACCCGCTTCGGTCAAGGGGGGGATCGGCTCTCCAAAAGACGTTCGAGGATCCCCGCCCCGTCGCGAGTTCCCGGGCACGAATCAGAACGTGAGCGCGATCAGCCAGGTAAGAAGATGGAGCCCGTCGGCGACCGGTTGGGTGTGCAGCATCGGGCTCGAACTCCGCCTCCCCGCAAGTAAAAGCGTCAGGACAGAGCAAAGGATCAAGGCGAACAGCGCCGGCTCGGGACCACTTTGCCTCCATCCGCCGATGCCGAAGACGATTCCGGCAAACAGGACGATCTCGGGCAGTCGTTGCGGCCGGGCGGAAATCGCGAAAAAGGCTGCGGGATCCGCAAACTGGTCGAAAGCAGCCTCGGAGCGGGAGATGAGGAGGCAATTCCCCAGAACCAGACATCCCAACCCCGCCAACACGAAGAGCGGGAGGTCGGCAATCGCATCGGCGGCGGCGACCGCGGCCCCGGCCGTAAAACACCCGGCGATGGCGATTTCCTTCGCCGGAAATCCCCGAAGTCGAACCCGCCATAAACGTGACCAGCGGAAGAGGAGGAAATAGAACCCCGTCGCCGCAGCCACGACGAATCCCCCCCGCCGAGTCGACGGTTCAAGAAGCCCGATCGTCGCGGCCCCGGAGGAAACCGCAACCACGAGGCAGGCCGTGAGGATCCCTCGCTGGCGACGCGCCCACGCATGTCGCGTGGGCAACTCGACCGCAATGAGGCCCGGTGAAGCAGTCGACGCCCTCCGGGCATCGAAGAGCCTGTCACCCAGGTAGATGGCCCAGACAGCAGCAAAGAGTGCGGTCAACTCGGCCAGCGGTGGCCACCCCGGATCGGTTTGCCGGGAGGCGGCGAGGCAGACCGCCCACCCGGTCGCTGCAAGAGGAGCGTCGAGGCAGAATCGTGTGGGGAAAAGCAGCAGGCGGGTGAAGTGCGTCTTGATATGCCGAATTTTAAAAGGACGTTTCCCACCTAACCCCCGAACAACCGCCTGAACAGCCGGAAATGTCCTCTCCGAATCTCTACGCCCTCATCCTCGCCGGCGGCAGCGGCACGCGCTTCTGGCCCCTCAGCCGCAACGCGAAACCGAAGCAGCTCCTCGCTCTCTTCGACGATGAGACGCTCATCGAAAAAGCGGTGAACCGTCTCGAGGGGCTCGTGCCCGCGGAACGAATCCTCGTCCTCACGAACGAGGCCCAGCTCGAGGGGGTGCGGGCCGCCCTGCCGATGCTTCCGACGGAGAACATCGTCGCCGAGCCCGCCCGCCGCGACACCGCCCCTGCCATCGCCCTTGCCGCGGGCTGGATCGCCGCACGCGATCCCGAAGCAACCATGCTGGCCCTCCCGGCCGATCAGCTCGTCGTGAAAGTCGAGGAATTCCGACGCGTCCTCCGAGCCGCCGCCGCCGCCGCCGCCGCCGAACGGGCCATCGTCACCCTCGGAATCAAGCCCGACTGGCCCTGCCCGAGCTACGGCTACATCGAGCGCGGCGGAGCGATCGCCACCGACGACGGCGGCACCGGCACCGCCGTTCACGAGGTGAAACGCTTTCGCGAAAAGCCCGATGTCGCGACCGCCGAGGCCTACCTGCGCGAAGGCACCTTCTCGTGGAACGCCGGCATCTTCATCTGGACGATTCCCACCCTGATCGAGGAGCTTTCGCGGAATTGCCCCCAACTCGCCGGATTTGTCGGGGAGCTCCGCGACTCGCCAGACTTCGCCGCGACGGTCGCGGAAACGTTTGCGAGGCTCGACAAGATCTCGATCGATTTCGCCCTGATGGAAAAGGCGAGCCGCATCCTCAACATCGAGGCCGAGGTCGGCTGGGACGACGTCGGCGGCTGGCCTTCGGTCGCCAAATACCTCACCACCGACGAAGACGGAAATTCCCATCGTGGTCCCCTCCTCGCGGTCGATTCAAAGAACAACATCGTCTTTTCAGTCGCCGGGATGCCCTCGGTCTCGCTCCTCGGCGTCGAGAATCTGATCGTCGTGCAGACCGCCGACGCGCTCCTCGTCGCCGATAGGAACCAGGCCGACCAGATCAAGAAACTCGTCGACCGGCTTCCTGCCGACTTGCTCTGAGGCCATGAGATCATGAACGATTGGGTCCGCGCCCTCGGCATCGACTATGGCACCGCCCGCATCGGGGTCTCGGTCAGTGACGATCTCGGTTTTCTCGCGCATCCGCTCGAGACCGTGCCGGGTGGTGATTCAGAAAAGGCCTCGGCCCGCATTGCCGAATTGGTGCGCCTCCGATGCATCGAGCATCTCGTGGTCGGTCTGCCGCTGCATCGCAACGGGGAGGAAGGCGCCGCGGTCGGACGCGTCCGCGCGTTTGTCGCCTTGCTTCGTCCCCACCTGCCGGAAGGGATCACCATCCACGAGATCGACGAACATCGCACCACCGTCAGCGCGATGGAAAAGCTCCACGCCGCCGGCCGCAACGCGAAGAATTCCAGGGGCATCATCGACATGGCCGCCGCCGTCGAGATCCTCCAAATCTGGCTCGATCAGAGAGCGGGCGGAATGCCTCCCCTGGGAGAGCCCTTTTAGAGGAACCCGAGACTTTTCAAAACGAACGCATACTGCATCGCGATCTCGTCGAGTTCGCGGTAGCGGCCAGAGGCTCCGCCGTGACCGGTCTCGAAGGCGGTATGGAGGATCGGCGGCACGGATCCGGTGTTGTGGGCTCGCAGCTTCGCGACCCACTTCGCCGCCTCCCAGTAGGGCACGCGGTGGTCGTTCCACCCGGCGAGAACGAGCAGGGGGGGATAGGCCTGCGCCCTGACATTGTCATAAGGCGAATAGGCACGGATGCGGTCGAAGACCTCGCGCGTCGACGCCGGATCGCCCCATTCGTCGTATTCTCCGGTCGTGAGCGGCAGACTCGCGTCGAGCATGGTGTTGAGCACATCGACAAAGGGCACGTTGGCGATGAAGGCCCCGAACAGGTCGGGACGCTGGTTCAGGACCACTCCCGCGAGCAGGCCACCCGCGCTCGCCCCGCTGCCGCAGAGCGTCCTGGCCGAGGCGTATCCCTCGGCGATGAGATGCTCGGCGCACGCGACGTAATCGGTGAAGCTCGTCTCTTTTCTCGCGAGTTTGCCTGCCTCATACCAGGGCCGACCAAACTCGCCACCGCCCCGGATTTGGGCGATCGCGAATCCGACACCCCGGTCGACGAGACTGAGGACATTGCTGTCGAACCACGGATCGCTCGGGATGCCGTAGGCCCCGTAGCCGTCGAGGAGGATGCCACCGCTGCCGTCGCGGGGATGATCGGCGGCCAGCAAGAGCCAGACCGGGACCTTCGTGCCATCGGACGCCGTCGCGAAGGTTCGCTCCACGCGATACCTCGAAGGGTCGTAGCCGGGCGGCGGCATCTTTTTCTTGAGAATGCGGATCTCGGCCGTCTCAAGATCGACCTCGGCGACGGTGTGGGGATGGAGCATCGTCTCGTAGCTGAAGCGCTGCGCCTTGGCGTGATACTCGGGTGACGGTTCGCCCGAGACCCAGCCCCCTTCGGTCGGTGAGGTGACCCACTTCGTGGTGCCTTTGTCAGGATCGAGGAGGAAGAAACCTGGCACCCCGTCCTTCCGTGCGCCGATCACGACCCGGGTGGCGAAAGCGTCGATCGACTCGTAGGCGATGGCCTCGTCGCCCGGCAAGACCTCGACCCACGATTCGCGCCCGGGCTGATCGAGCGGAGCGCGGAAGACCCGCCCGTTCACCGCTCCTTCGTTCGAGAGGATGAACCATTCGTCACCGCAGTCGGTGGAGGAGGTGCGAATGCCTTCCTCTCGCGGGAGAAAGACTTCGGGCACGGTCGTCCCTCCCGAAAGCGAAAGTCGCAGGGTTTCGCTAGTGTCTTTCGACGAAGAGGTGACGAGGAGAAAACGCCCGCTCTTGCTGGAGTCGATGGAGACGCTGAAACGCGGATCTCTCTCCTCGAAAAGAAGCTTCGCCTCCTCCGTCTGTGCCCCGAGGACATGACGCATGACGTGCCAGGGGCGGTCCGTCTCGTCACCGAGCGTGTAGAAGAGGGTGCGATTGTCGAGACCCCAGACCGGAGCCTCGTCGAAGAGGGTGCCCTCGATCTCATCCGGGAGGATCGAGCCCGTGAGGAGATCGCGGACGCGCAGCGTGTAAAGATCGGTGCCGTCGTGATTTTCCTTCCACGCGTAAAGGCGTCCGTTGGGAGAGACCGCGCCGCCGCCAAAGGAGAAAGCCGCGTCGCCCGCGGCACGCTCGTTGAGGTCGATCACGATCCCCTCTTCGCCCGCCGCGGCCGCCGCGAGGAGTTCGGCGGGCGCATCGGACCGCCACCGCTTCCGGCAGATGAGGGCATGATCCTTTCCCGCGACCTCGCGGCTGTAGTAGACCCAATCGCCCTTTCGATAGGGAACGCTGGCGTCCTCTTCGAGGATCCGCGCCTTCATCTCCGCGACGAGGGAATGCCGCAATTCCCTCAGCGGCTCCAGCGTCGATTCGAGATAGGCGTTCTCCGCCTCGAGGTGGCCCTTCACCGCGGGGTCCTCGCGATGCCGCAGCCAGAAATAGTCATCGGGCCACGTGACGTCGTGAACCTGGAGCGAATGCGGACGTTTTTCAGCGAGAGGCGGTTCGGCGGCGGACATCGGGCAGCGGAGAGCGAGTGGAAAGGCTATCGTGCAAAAGAGCAGGAGGGACCGAGGGAAAGGTCTGAGGCCCGGCGAATTCATCTGGAAAAAACGATAGCACGGAAAAGGAAAACCTCTTCACCGAACGGCCGGATGCGGGAAGCCCCCGCCACGGCCCCCATCACTCCTCCCCCGTGTGATGCAACCACTCGGGATGGGCGACGATGACCCCGAGGATGTCACGGGTCACTTTCACGGGAGCTTGGGCGGCGTTGATGGCAGCGCGACGTTGGGCGTAGTGATCGACAAGATCGCGAGTCGATTCCTCGTAGGCGCGGATGCGGCGCTGGATGATCTCGTCGCTGGCATCGTCCATGCGTCCTTCCTTGAGCGCCCGCTTGCGGATACGGGTGATCAACTCCTCGCGATCCGGACAGGAGAGATGGAAGAGCTGGAGGACTTCGATGTGTTCCTCGAGGATGCGGGCCTGCTCGATGCTGCGGGGAATACCGTCGAGAATGAGGATGTCGATATCGGGCTTGAACATGTGGAGGTCGGCACGGGCATCGATCTGCTTCTTGAAATAGCGGATCGTGAGCTCGTCGGGCACGAGTTCGCCCCGACGGGAGTAGGCGATGAATTCTTGGCCGATCGGAGTGCGGGTGTCCATCGATCGGAAGGCGTCGCCCATCGAAAAATGGTAGAATCGCGGAATCGATCCGAGGATCTGGCCCTGGGTGCCTTTGCCGCATCCGGGAGCGCCCAAGAAGATGAAGGCCTTGTATTTCTCGGGATAGGTTCCAGTCATGAGAAGATGGGCGGTCGGTGGGCGAAGGCTTCGGGGCAGGAAATCGGGTGTCAGATTGAGGATTAGCGGCTACGATAGGGGGTAGTCAATCCCTCGTCATGTTTTTCAGCCCCTTTCTGGCCTCCCGCTACCTGAAGCCGAAGCGCACCTTCGTCTCCATCATCACCCTGATCTCGATCCTCGGCGTCGCCCTGGGGGTTTGGGCGATGATCGTCGTCAACTCGGTCTTCACGGGATATGGCGTGCGGATCCGGGAGAGCATCCTCGGCGTTGCCCCCCATCTCGTCATTGAATCGGGAGGTTTCATGAAGGGCTGGCCGGAAACCTATGAAAAGGTGAAGGCGGTCGAAGGCATCGATTCGGTCACGCCTTTTGTGACCGGTCAGGTGGTGATGGATTTCGGCGGACGCCGCAGCGCGCCCTGGATTCGCGGAATTCTCCCCCCCGAAGGCAGGGAGTTGGATCGGATGAAGGGCAAACTGACGAAACGCCCCGATCCCGCGTTCCCCCTCGATCCGGAGAAGATGATTCAGCAAGGGGACTTCATCGGCGAGAACGATTATTACTCGGCCGTCGTCGGTTCGGTCATCGCGGAGGGAAACAATATCAAAGTGGGCGACAAGATCCTGCTCTACTCAAACAGCAGCATCGACGCGGTCATGAAGTCGCTCGACGCGGTCGAGGGTGCCACCGACGAGAAAGACCGCAAAAAGGGCATCGAAGAGATCAAGGAAATGACGGCCCCGCAGGAGCTGATCGTGAAGGGGATCTTCGACTCGGGCAATTGGGATTTCGACGCAACGGTGGTCTTCGTTCACCTCGAGACGGCACAGGTGCTCTACGGTTTCGACCTCGATGAATGCCACGGCATCGCCGCGAGAACGGCCGATCCCTTCAAGGCCGATCAGCTGCAGGCCAGGCTTCACGAAATCCTGCCGCAACCCTTCGCCGTCCGCACCTGGGCCCAGATGAACAAGACGATCTTCGATGCCGTCGCCGCCGAGCGTCAGATGATGTTCCTCATCCTCTTCATCATCATGATCGTGGGGAGTTTCGGCATCATGAGCACGATGATCACCGTCACCGTCCAGAAGCGCACGGAGATCGGGATTCTCAAGGCGCTCGGATCACGGGAAGGCCAGATCGCGTGGATCTTCCTATTTCAGGGCATCCTCGTCGGCCTCGTTGGTGTGATTGTCGGATTCGCGCTCGCCCAGCTCACGATCTGGAAACGCAATGACATCGCCGGCTGGGTGGGGCAACAGTTCGGGGTCGAATTCTTCAATGCCGAGATGTACAAGGTCGACGGTGGCATTCCCTCGGTGCAAACCCCGGCCGATTTGTCGGTAATCACGCTCTCCGCGATCATTTGCTGCACCCTGGCGGCTCTGGTCCCGGCCTTCCTCGCGGCCTTTCTCCAACCGGCCAAGGCGCTCCGCAGTCAATAGGGTCTCCCATCCGATTTTCCCTCCGGCGACCCGATCCCATCCTTTCTCCCGATCAAACATGGACTTTTATCTCTCCCTTGGGGGCTCCAAGGCAGGCCCCTTTTCGATCTTCAAGGTCGGCGATCTACTCGAACGGGGGGAGGCGACTCCCGACACCCTCGCCTGGCATCGCGGCCTCGAAGACTGGAAACCGATCCGGGAGGTAGCCTCGCTCCAAGCGGTCTGCGAGCGATCGCTCACCGCCAGTCGGAAAGAAGGGGAAAACGACGAGCGTCCCGCGCCGCCGGCTCTCCCGGATCCACCGCGGTTGCCCTTGCCTCCGGAGCCTTTTCCCGGCGCTCCGCTGCCCGAGGTGGGCCCGGCGCCCGCCCGAGCGATCACCCGCGCCGACGCCATCGAACCGGGCCGTCCCTTCATCCGCTTCTGGGCCCGTATGTTTGATTACACCCTGGTTTCGGTCATGGTTTTCCTGCTGAGCGACTACACCGCTCCGCAGCCGCAGGCGGGTGAACCAATCGCGGATTTTCTCACCCGCTATCTCGAGGAGATGCGAAAACCCGAGGCCCTCACCCTCGCGACAACGCTGTTCTTCGCCCTCTTCGCCTGGCACATTGTGGAAGCAATGCTGATCCACCTCTTCGGGGCCACCCCGGGAAAAGCGCTCTTCGGAGTCCGGGTGAAGAATGCCGATGGGGACCGCCCCTCCGTGCTCCTGTCGCTGGGGCGCTCGTTTTACGTCTACGTGCTGGGGGCGGGCTTCTACCAAGCCCCATTTATTCTAATTGGAATGATTTTCAGCTTATTCCGACTGATCACGACGGGAAACTGCCTCTGGGATCAGCACCTGAAGACGCGGGTCGAACATGCCCCTCTCGGAGCCTTCAGGATAATGCTGGCCATCGGTGCCTTTTTCGTCTTATTACTCCTCCAATCCGTTAAATTTTCATGAGCCGGAATTGTTCCATTGTCCTGCATGCCCACATTCCCTGGGTGCGACACGCCGAGGTGTCTCATTGCCTGGAGGAAGATTGGCTGCACAGCACAGTGGTCGAGACCCATCTCCCCTTGCTTGAGATGCTTTTCCGCCTCCGCACCGAGGGGGTGCCCTTCGCCCTGACCGTCGACCTCTCCCCCACCCTGCTCGCGATGTGGCGCGATCGGGTTCTTCGCCGCCGCACCCTCGCCTATCTGGATCGCACCCTGCGGCTCTGTCGCGACGAGGTCGAGCGAGGGGACATCAGCGGCAGACGCGAGCTCGCGAGCCACTACGAAGAGCGCCTCCACCGGCTTCGTTCCCTCTACGTCGACGAGTGGCAGTGCGATCTTGTCCGCGCCTACACCGACCTGCGTGACAGCGGTCACGTTGAACTCACCGCAAGCGCGGCGACCCACGGGCTCCTTCCCCTGCTGATGCGCGTGCCCGAGTCAGTGCAGGCTCAGGTGCGGCTCGGCATTCGCCAATACGTGCAGTGTTTCGGCCGGATGCCGCGTGGTTTCTGGCTTCCCGAATGTGCCTACGCCCCCTCGATCGGGCAGATCCTCAAACGCGAGGGGATCGACTGGACCCTCGTCGAGGAGCATGGTCTGACGACCGCGCCCCAAACGAGCGCGCTCTTTCCCTTCACCCCTGGGACCACTCCCGAAGGTCTCGTCGTCTTCGGTCGCGATCAGGCCAGCAGCAGCGAGATTTGGAATGCCGACGAGGGATTTCCGGGCGACGAACGTTACCGGGATTTCTTCCGCGACATCGGGCTCGAGTCGCCGATCGAATACCTGCGCGAGTATCTCGGCGAGACCGGTCAACGCCAGTTTACCGGGATCAAATATTTCCGACTCGCCCGCGAGGGCGACGAGAGCCTGCCCTACGATCCCGACCTCGCCGCTCGCGCCCTCGAGGAACACTCGGTGCGCTTCATCTCGAGCCGTGGCGCGCAGCTTTCCGCCCTCGAATCCGAAGGTGTCGGGAATCCCCTCGTCGTCTGCGCTTTCGACGCGGACCTCTTCGGCCACTGGTGGTATGAGGGCATCGAATTCCTCGAACGCCTCTTCCGCAAGGTGGCGCAGCGCAGCGACTTCGCCTTCACGACGCCGGGCCTTCACCTTGCCGCGTGCCAGGGAACCGAGTTCCCCGCCGCGGCACCGGTCTCCTCTTCGTGGGGGGAAGGAGGCTATTTCGAGACTTGGACGAGCGAGGAAAACAACTGGACTCACGAGGAGATCCGGAAGCGTGCCGAGCAACTTGCTCGCTTTGTGAAGCTCTACGAGGACAACCGCCTCGGCATGCCTGAGGGAGCGGCAACGCACCGCCGGCGCTGCATCGAGCTGATGACCAAGGAACTCCTCCTCGCCCAGTCCAGCGATTGGCCCTTCCTCATGAAAAACGAGCCGTCGCGAGGTTACGCCGAGCGTCGCACCCGCGAGCATCTCGATCGTTTCGACCAGGTCTGGTCGGTATCGGGACGGACCGAAGCGGGAAGCGATCTCCTCGCCGAGATCGAGGAAGCCGATCCGGTCTTCTCGGATTTGCCGTGGAACCTTTACGAACCCTACGCCTGATCCGCCGCGGACCATGGCTGAGAATTTCGTCTATTTCGACCTCGAGACGCAGCGCTCCGCGAACGACGTGGGCGGCTGGGATCGGAAGGCGGACATGGGGATGTCGATCGGTGTCACCTTCAGCTCGGCGCTAAACCGCTACAGGATCTACGACGAAGCGAACGTGCAGGGGCTCATCGACGAGCTCCGCGAAGCCGACCTCGTCATCGGCTTCAACCATGTCTCCTTCGATTACGAGGTGCTGATGGGATACACCGTCCTCGATCTCCGCGAATGCACCCGAAATCTCGATCTGATGGTCGATTTGGAAAAAACCCTGCTCCACCGTCCCAAGCTGGACGCGGTCGCAAGTGAGACCCTCGGCGAGAGCAAGACGGCCGTCGGCACAGATGCAATCAAGTGGTGGCAGGAAGGCAAGATCATGGCGATCGCCGAGTATTGCTGCTTTGATGTGAAGGTGACGAAAATGGTCCACGAATACGGCGCCCGCCATGGGCTCGTGAAATACCGCAATCGGTTCAACCAGAGCCTCGAAGTGGCGGTGGACTGGCGTCTGCCGGGGTGAAGGGTGGCTTCTTTATGGGAAATCTTGGTGAAGGGGCTGTGAATGTCCCACCCCTTGTGGCAAGATGTGGGGGGAACGGAAGGGGACGGAACTTGCTTCCCCTTCCAGTATCGCTAACCTGAGATGCCCTCCCCTGCCACATGATCCGCCTCTTCCACACCGCCGACCTCCACCTCGGCCTGAAGTTCACCCGCGGGGGCTACGGACCTGCCCTGCGCGAACGACTCGTCGCACGCCGGCTGGAGAGCCTCCGCGGCATGATCACGCTGGCGCACGAGCGGGGCTGCCACGTCTTCGTGATCGCGGGTGATCTATTCGACACCCCGCTCGTGGCCAAGGGGCTCGTGCGCGAAGCCGCTGCCATCCTCGCGCGCTTCGAGGGCGTCGTCGCCGTGCTGCCGGGGAATCACGACTACGCTCAGGAGGAGGATCCCCTCTGGCCGACCTTCGTCGATGCCCTCGGCGAGGGGCATCACCTCCTCCGCCGGGAGACGCCCTGCGATCTGCGCGAGCAGGGAATCCCGCTCGTCCTGTTTCCCGGTGTCTGCGGATCGCGCCATTCGCGAACAAACGCGGTCGGCTGGGTGCCTGATGCCCTCTCCTCGCTCGATCTCCCCGATGAGGTCCGCCGGGTCGGGATCGCCCACGGCAGTCTCGAGGGGCTTTCGCCGGACTTTGGTGGCGATTATTTTCCCATGACCAAGGGAGAGCTTGAATCGTCCGGGCTCGATCTCTGGCTCCTTGGGCATACCCACGTGCGGTTTCCCGATCGCGACCGCTTCGAGGGAGAACGCGTCCTTTTTCCTGCGACTCCCGAGCCCGACGGGTTCGACTGTCGACACGCAGGTCATGCCTGGATCATCGAGCTCGACTCCGATGGGGCGGTTCGGGGCGAGTCGGTTCGCACCGGCGCGCACCGGTTTCGCACCGTCGTAAAAACGATCACGAGCGAGGCCGATCTCGAAGCGGTGAAAGCAGAATTCGGGACCTTTTCCGCGAACGAAGATTTGGCGAAACTGATTCTCTCAGGACGCCTCCCCGGCGAACTTTTCGAGGGCCGCGGGGAATGGCTCGGGGCCATGGAAAAATCGGTCCTTTACCTCGAGTCCGACCTCTCGGGCCTGCACCGCGAGATCCGCGCTTCGGACATCGGGCGCGAATTCACCATCGGATCATTTCCCCATCGCCTCCTTGGTGGTCTCGCCGGTTCCGGAGATGATGCCGATGCCCTCCAGCTTGCCTGGGATCTCGTGAAGGAGGCCCGGTCATGATCCTGCGACGTCTTCAACTGCATCCCTTTGCCGGCTGCCCCGATCGCGAAGTGCGCTTCGAGCCCGGCCTCAATGTCGTGATAGGCCCCAACGAAGCCGGAAAATCGACCCTGCGCCGCGCCATCCGACAGGCCCTCCTTGTATCGACAAAGCTCAGCAAGCGAGAAGCCGAGAGCGAGGTGCTGCCGCTCCTCCCGCTGGGCGGTGGCGACACCATCCGCGTCTCGGTCGAGCTCGCGGAAGGCGATGCCATCTGGAAACTTTCGAAACGCTGGTCGCCGGGAAACTCCGCCTCCGAGCTACTCCGGCCCGACGGTGGACTCGTCACCGAACCGACCGCCGTCGAGGAAGCCCTCGGGACCGTTCTCGGACTCACTCGAGGCACCTGGGACCACGTCCTTTTTGCCGCCCAAGGGCAAATCGGAGGGAGCCTCGAGCAGCTGGAAAAGCGAACCCACCTCCCCGAGCTGAGTGAACGCCTCCGTCGTGCCATCTTCGAAACCGACGGCGTCTCCCTCGAAAAGCTCGGCGCCCTCATCGATGCTCGCCATGATGCCGCCTTTGGACGCTGGGATAGCGCCCTGAGACGCCCCGAGGGCAACCGGGGGCTCGACCAGCCATGGGCGCGCGGCGCCGGCGCCATTCTCCTCGCATGGTATGAGCGGGAGGCCGCACGCCTCGCTCTCGAGGAGGCCGAGAATTACTACCGGCATCTCGACGAGTTGAATCTCCAACTGCAGCAGGCCAACGCCTCCAACGAAACGATCGCCAACTGGGTGACTCGGCATGAACCGGTCGCTGTCGATGCCGAGCAACGTCTCCAACTCGACGCGCAACTCACCGGACTCGAGTCCCGCGGCAAGGGGCTGAAGGAAATCTCGCAGGAGTGGCCGGTCGTGGCAAGCCGGTTGCGAGAGCAGGAGGCCCTCGCCAACCAGCTGAAAGAACGGGCCGCGCTCCTCGATCACGAACTCGCCCGCGCCAAGGCTTGGGACTCCGCTGCCAAGAGCCGTCGCGTGCTCGACGAGGCGGCCAAATTTCAAAACGCGATCGCTTCGACCAAAGCCGACCTCGCCAAGCTCGGTGATGCCGATCCCGAAACTCTCGCCCAACTCGAGGCAAACGAACGCGAGCGTGACCGACTCATGGCCCGAATCGAGGCCGCCACCCTGCGCGTCCGGATCACCTCCTCGAGGGCCCTCGCCCTTGAGACACGCAGCGGCGTCGATGAACCCCTCGCTCTTGAAATCGCCTCCAGCGGCGAAGCGACCTTCGAGGCCGGCGGCCGCGTCCTCGTCCGCAATCAGGACGCCGGTTGGGAAATCGAGGTCAGCTCTGGCGAAATCGATCTTCTTGGCGACGAGTCGCGTCTCCGCGGAATCGCGACCGACAATCTCTCGCGCCTCGCGGCGCTCGATGCCCCCGATCTCGATGCCGCGCGGCAGAAAGTCGCGACTGCTCGCGAACACCTGCAGCGTCTCGCCCTGCTCGAGGGACAACTGACCGAGCTCCTCGGATCGCGCAGCCTCGAGGAATGGCAGGCCGAATGGACGCGCCTCTCCGGAGGCGGCAGCGCCCCGATCCGACCGCTGGGTGAAGTCTCGGCCGAACACGCCCGCACCGAGAGCGAAGCGGGCGCCGTCCGCCGCGAGGTGGCCACCCTGCGCCAGAAACTCGGCGCGTGGGAGAGCGACTACGTCGGCTCCGATGAGCTCCTCGATCGGCTCGCCGATCTTCGCTCAGAGCACAAGGCCCTGAAGCTAACGCTCGAAACGCTCCGCCCGATTCCCGAGGGCTATTCCGATGCCGCGGTCTTCCTCCGTGAATTCCGGGTCCAGCGCGAAACGCTCGAGCAGCGCCGCGGCGAGGTCCACCGAGTCCAGATCGAGAAAGCCACCCTCGTCGGCAGCGCCCCGGAGAGGGAACCAGCCGAGGCCTTCGAACGTCTCGAGATCGCCACCGCGGCCTTCTCCCGTTCCCTCCGCGAGGGCGAAGCAATCGAGCGCATCCGCCGCGACTTCACCCAACTCCGCGCCGAACTCGACGCCGATACTCTCGCTCCCTGGCAGACTCACCTCGGCGAGGTTCTCGCCCCTCTGACCCAAGATCGCTACGACGGCCTCACCGCAGACCTCGGCAAGGCAGCCCGCTCCGACTTGGTGAAAATTCCCCTCGCCGCGCTTTCCGCCGGGACGCAGGCTTCGCTCGGGCTTGCCCTGCGACTCTCCATGGCGCGCTGGTTCCTCGAGGGACGCGACGGTTTCCTCCTCCTCGACGATCCCTTCGTCGATCTCGACCCCGAGCGGCAGGAGTCAGCCGCGACCCTTCTCCGCCACTTCGCGCAGGACAAACAGGTCATCCTCTTTACCTGTCATCCCTCCCATGCGGCCCTGCTCGGGGGACACCGCGTCGATCTCTGAGGTCGGGACGGGCGGGGTATCTTTCGGTTGCACCTAACAAAATTCAGGAAAAGCTTTAAGCTTCCGGGAAGGTCGGAGAACACCGACTTTCCCATTCGCGCTTTCATGCGGCCCTACCTCGCCAGCTTCCTCCTCTGTTTGCTCTCACTCTCCGCCGCTCTGCCGACGCAGGCGGTCGAGTCGGGCAAAGGGAAACCGGGGAAACAAGGGGAAGGGGCGAGCAGCAACGCGGCGAAGCCAAGTCGTCCCCATATCATCCTGGTGATGGCGGACGACCAGGGGTGGGGAGACGTCGGATACAACGGCCACCCCCATCTCAAGACCCCGAACCTCGATGCCGCCGCCGCCTCAGGACTGCGTCTCGACCATTTCTACGCCGCCGCCCCCTCCTGTTCGCCGACCCGGGCCAGCGTCCTCACGGGACGCCATCCAAACCGCATGGGCGTCTTCAGTTGGGGGCATCCCATCCGCCCGCAGGAAGTCACCATCGCCGAAGTCCTGAAGCGCGAGGGATATGTCACCGGTCATTTCGGCAAATGGCACCTCGGCTCAATCCGGGGCGACAGCCCCGTCAATCCGGGCGCGAACGGCTTCGATCGGTGGGTCAGCACCTCAAATTTTTTCGACCTCAATCCCGAGCTCAGTGATCAGGGGCACGAAGTGAAGTTCAAAGGAGAGGGCAGCCTCGTCGTGGCCGATCTCGCCCTTGACTGGATCCGCCAGCAAGCCGCCGCCGAGGCACCGATCTTCGCGACGGTGTGGTTCGGCGCACCACACCTGCCCCACAACGCCGCCCCTGAACTGGCGGCGCTGTATCCTGGCCTCTCGAGAAAACAACGCGAGTTCTACGGGGAGATCACGGGGATCGATCTCGCCTTTGGCAAGATCCGCGATTCACTCGTCGAACTCGGCCTGCGGGACAACACCCTCCTCTGGTATTGCAGTGACAACGGCGCCTTACCCGTGGGCGACGCCGGAGACGCTCGTGGAGGCAAACACGTCCTCTACGAGGGTGGGTTACGCGTCCCTTCCTTCATCGAATGGCCTGCAGGTGTTCCCGCGGCGACGGCCTCGCCGGTGCGTTGCGGGACCGTCGATATCTTCCCGACGGTGATGGAGGTCGCCGGGGTTGTTGATCGGGGCGGTCGCCCCCTCGACGGGGTCAGTCTCGTGCCGCTCATCCAGGGTGAAATGCAGATCCGTCCCGCGCCGCTTGGATTCTGGAACGCGGGCATTCCCGGTCAGTTCACCAATCCCGGCGGCGTCGCCAACAAGGTGCTGCCGACGATCGAGAACTGGAGCGAAAACAAGGTGGAGAGGGTCACGCGGCGCGTCGAAAAGATCCCGAAACATCCCTTCCCCGAAGACGTCTACGCCGGCCATGCCGCCTGGATCTCCGGTGATTGGAAGATCCACCGCGTCTCCGGGACGGACGGGGAAAAGGTCCGCTGGTCGCTCTACAATCTCACGACCGATCCTCGAGAGAGCTCTGATGTTGCGAAGCAGCACCCCGAAATCCTTGCCGATCTCTCCGCCGAAATGGAACGCTGGCTCGCGAGCGTCAGCGCGAGCCTGCGCGGGGCGGATTACTGAACCCGCTCCCGGGGAGTCGACATCACTTGTAACCAGCCTCGGCGGCCTCGCAGAACGGGTTCGCCGCAGCATAGGCGATACCGGCAGCAAGATCGCCGTTGGGACCCTTCAACTTTACCTTGTATTTGCCGTTGGGCTTGTCCTTGATCTTCGCTTTCCCGTCGACGGCCTTCACCTTCACCTTGTGGTCTTTCACCTTGACCCTCTTGACGGGATCATCGGCCCGGGCTTCGGAATCGAGCGGCGCACCGGCGAAAGCCATGAGCGTGGCAAGAACAAGGAGGGTGTGGCCGGTCCGGCAGAGGAGCAGGGATTTCATGGAGTCGCTGATGGGTGTCTGGGCAGGGTTTGAGAGCAGAGGAGTTCCGCGCTCGTTCGGAATCGACGCACGGACTGGAAGGCCCATGCCGGACAAGTTCGCGCCGGGCTTTTGGAGTTCGACCGATCCGGCCGACTCCGGGCACGATCCCACTGCCCCCCTTTCCCGGCGGTTGACGTATCCCCTTCCCCGAGATTCATTCCCCGACATGCCCGACCGATCCCTCTCCTCGAAACTCTTCAGCGCCGCCAAGGAGGTGATCCCCGGGGGGGTCAATTCTCCAGTGCGAGCCTTCCGCAATGTCCAAGGCGATCCGTTCTTCGTGCAGCGCGCCCGCGGCTGCCGGATTTGGGACGTCGATGGCAACGAAATGATCGACTACGTCGGCACGTGGGGCCCTGCCATCCTCGGACACGCCCCCACCGCGGTGATCGATGCGGTAACCCAGGCGGCGAAGGAGGGTGTCAGCTTCGGCATCCCCAATCGCCACGAAGTCGAGATGGCCCGCATGATCCGCGACTACGTGCCTTCGGTCGAGAAAGTTCGCATGGTCAACAGCGGCACCGAGGCGACGATGAGCGCGATCCGCCTTGCCCGCGGCTACACGGGACGTGACAAGATTGTCAAATTCGAAGGCTGCTATCACGGCCACGTCGACTCCCTGCTCGTGGCCGCTGGGAGCGGCGCCCTCACCTTCGGACAGCCCGACAGTGCGGGCGTGCCGGCTGATTTCGCGAAGCTGACGATCACGGTTCCGTTCAACCGACCCGAAGTGATCGAGGAGGTCTTCGCGGCGCAGGGCCACGAAATCGCCGCCCTCATCCTCGAGCCGATTCCGGCGAATGCAGGTCTCGTTTTTCCCAAGCCGGGCTTCCTCCAGCTTCTCCGTGATCTCACCTCGAAACATGGCGTCGTCTTGATCTTCGACGAAGTGATGACCGGGTTCCGCCTCGCCAAGGGCGGGGTGCAGGAACTGACCGGCATCACCCCGGATCTCACCGCGATGGGCAAGGTCATTGGCGGTGGCCTGCCCGTTGGAGCCTTTGGTGGCAAGGCCGAGATCATGGATCAACTCGCACCGCTCGGGCCGGTCTATCAGGCTGGAACGCTCTCGGGGAATCCGCTCGCTCTCGCCGCCGGCCTCGCCCAACTCAAGGAAATGGAACGCCACGACGGATGGAACCGCCTCGATCAGATCGGGCTGACTTTTGAAAACGCCGTGCGCGACACCCTGAAAGAACTCGGGCGTGACCTCGTCCTCAACCGCATCGGCTCCATGTTCTGCCTCTTCTTCCGCGAGGGCGTGATCGACAACGTCGACGACGTGAAACAATGCGACTTCGAGGCCTTCCGCAAATTCTTCTGGGCCGCCCTCGACCGGGGCGTCTATTTCGCACCGTCGCAGTATGAGGCAGGCTTCATCTCGCTCGCTCACGGGGAAGGCGACCTGTCCAAGACCGCGGAGGTCACCTGTGAAGCCTTGAAAATTGCGCTGGCGTGAGGCGGTCATCGCGGCGATTCTCCCAACCCTCCATCCCCCTTGCATGAGCGAAGAAGAAAAGCCCCTCGAGTTTTCGGCCCGCGACCTGATGCCCGACTGGGCGCAGGCCAAGCCCAGCGAACCGCAGAAGGACTATGCCAAACGCTATGCCGCTGACGAAGACCGCGGTGATCGACGCGGCGGGGGCGGACGTCGCGACGACCGCCGTGGCGGATTTGCCGGGGGCGGACGCCGTGACGACCGTCGTGGCGGATCCGCCGGTGGCGGAGGTGGGCAACGTGATGACCGTCGTGGTGGATTTGCCGGCGGCGGCGGGCAACGCGGCCCGCGTCCCGATCGTGGTGGAGATCGCCCTCGCGGCGACCGTCACGAAGGCGACCGCCGCGGCGGCGGCGACCGCTACGACCGCCCGCGCGAAGAACCGCCTGCCGCGGGCGTGCTCGCTTCGCTGGAGCCTTCCGGACCCGCCGTCGAGGGACTGACACGTCACATCCGCGAGACCTTCCGCTCCTTCCCTGTCTCCGACCTCGCCAAGATGGTGCTCGAAGCCCGCGAGCGCTACCGCATCCGTTTCACGGCGACCGAGCCCGTGCGGCTCAGCCAGTGCCTCGCCGATGGATCACTCTGGCTCTCCCGCGAAGAGGCAATCTCGCACCTCCTTTCCGGTCCCGCCTTGGAGCATTATTACACCGCCGAGAATATCCAGGTCGATCCCCCGGCCGGCAATTTTGCGGTCATCGCTGTCTGCGGCATGAGCGGCGTCATCCTTGGTCCTCCGAACCACCACGAATACCAGCGAAACATCGCCCGCCTCCATCGCGAACGTTTCTCCGACATGCCTCTCGAGCGTTTCAAATCCCGCATCCGGATGGAAAGTGGCGAGGAGATCCTCGAGAAGTGGAGGGAGCAGGTCAGCTGCGTGAGGCAATACCGTGTCAAACCGACTGAGCAATCCTCTCCGGTCGAGGAACCGCCAGCCGAAGAGGCTCCGGTTGTCACGGTGACCGAGCCGATCACCGAAGAGGCCATCGCCGACGGGTCTGCTGCGGGAGAGGCAGGCAACGAGGAAGTGATTGTCGCGGAGATTTCCGAAGAATCCCCCGAAGTTGATACCCCTCTCGAAGAAACCGAGACAGGTGAACCGGAAGAGGCAGAGGCCCCCGTATTGGAGGCCAAAACGGACGAAGGCCCCGTGTTCAACAGCTTCGAAGAAGTCGGTCGCCATTTCCGCGAACATTTTGCCCCCCTCGCGATCGTCGAGACCGCCGTGGCCGTTGTTCCCGGCAACATCGCCGGACGGCTTCTTTCTCCCGGCCTCCTTGCCCACCTCCGCCTCGAGACCGAAAAACTCCGCCGCGGTTTCCCGCTCGCGATGATCCAGTCGCTCTGCGGCGAATTCGAGCGCAAGGGCCTGAAGTTCTTCAAGCGCGGTAAGAAGTCGCTCCATGTTTCGGCGGTGCGACCCAAGGCCCTCAACGAAGCGACAAACCTCACCGGAGCGATCCAGGCGATCGTCGATTTCGTCAAAACGGCTCCCAAGCCCTCCGTTTCCAGCCTCCTTGAGGCACTCGTTCCGGGCTTTAAAAAGCCGGAGGGCCTCGCTGTCGATGAGTCGCCTGAATGGTCCGACGCGGCGCGCACCGTCTTGAAGGATCTTCGCTGGCTCACAGCCGAGGGATACTTGCTCGAATTCGCCGACACCGGTCTTGCGATCGGACGCCAGCCTCAGAAAAATGCCCCCACTCAGCCAAAGGCCAACCCGGCAAAGCCGGCGAAGGAGAAAGCGACAGCCCCCGCGAATCAGGTGACGACCGCAGACACTGTTTCCGTCGAAGAAGTCGAGTCGCCTGCGGAAGAAGTCGAGTCGCCCGCGGAAGAAGTCGAGTCGCCCGCGGAAGAAGTCGAGTCGCCCGTCGAAGAAGTCGAGTCGCCCGTCGAAGAAGTCGAGTCGCCCGTCGATTTT
>Ga0172367_10002824_pt1 | contig 23274 bp, 20 predicted proteins | sample Lak10m_FD_114542 | JGI IMG/M metagenome (GOLD analysis project Ga0172367, IMG submission 114542) | Freshwater microbial communities from Kabuno Bay, South-Kivu, Congo - kab_022012_10m | ecosystem: Environmental > Aquatic > Freshwater > Lake | place: Democratic Republic of the Congo: South-Kivu... | reverse complement strand
GTGAACCCGAAGATCGCGATGGTCACCACCTTCGTCGCCACCCTCACGCTGCCGGTGGCCGCCGCGGTCGGCATCGGAGTCGCGCTCTCACTGCTGCTGCAACTGAACCGCGAGGCACTCGACCTCACCGTGGTGGAGGTCTACTTCGACGCCGACGGGCGGCCGGCCGAACGGCCCGCCCCGGCCGCACTGTCGTCGAACCACGTGACCGTGTTGTCGGTGTACGGCAGCCTCTACTACGCCGGGGCGCGCACGCTGCAGGTGCGCCTGCCCGATCCCACGGGTTGCGACCGACCTGCGGTGGTGCTGCGGCTTCGCGGGCGCACCTCGCTCGGCGCCACCGCCTACGCCGTGTTGCAGCAGTACGCCACGAAGTTGGCCGAGGTGAACGGCACCCTCACCCTCACGGGCGTCAGCGCCGGCGTGGTCGCCGAGCTCCATCGGACCGGGCGGTTCGATCTCCAGGGCCCCGTCCAGTTGGTGCCCGCCACCGACCGACTGTTCGAGTCGACGGAGAAGGGCTATCGCGCTGCCGAGGCGTGGTTGATGACGGGAGAACAGCCGACATGATGTGGTCCGCATTCGGCAGCACGCTGCCGGCCGCCATCGGCATCGCCATCAGCCCCTTGCCCATCGTGCTGGTCATCCTGATGCTCGTGTCGGTGCAGGCCCGGCGCAACGGCCCGGCATTCCTCGTCGGTTGGGTGCTCGGCGTCGCGGTCGTGTCGGGCGCCGCCTTCCTGCTGGCCGACGGCGTCGATGCCTCCACCGACACCGGCGCGTCCGATGGCATCGACGTGAGCCAACTCCTGTTCGGCCTGCTGTTCTTCGCACTCGCCGCGAAGCAGTGGCGCGGCCGACCGCAGCCGGGCGTCGAATCGCCGCCGCCGAAGCTGTTCGCAGCGGTCGACGGCATGGGTGCCGCGAAGGCCTTCGGGCTCGCGTTCGTCGCCTGCGTGGCGAACCCGAAGAACCTTCCGCTCGCCGCCACCGCCGGTGCGAGCGTGGCGCAGATGGGCGCCACCGGCGGCGATGCGTGGGGTGCACTGCTGTTGTTCGTCGTCGTCGCCTCGGCGTCGGTCGCCGCGCCGGTGGTGGTGTACTTCGCGCTCGGCGACCGGGCCCCTGCCATCCTCGCCGAGTGGAAGACATGGCTGATGGCGAACAACGCCACGGTCATGATGGTGTTGTTCGTCGTGCTGGGGGCCAAGCTCTTCGGCACCGGTCTGGGGGTGTTGGGATGAGTGCCGCAGCGATTCGAGACGCCTTGCCGTCCTGGCGCCCGGGCGCCACGCTCGACGCAGTGGTCGCGTTCGTGCAGGCGGCCGACACCCTGGCGCCGGCCGATCGGGTGGCCGTGTTCGACAACGACGGCACGTTGTGGTGCGAGAAGCCGGCGTACCCACAACTGGCGTACTTCCTGCACGAGCTCGGCCTCGCCGTGCGCCGCGATCCCTCACTGGCCGAACGCACCGAGTTCGCCGCGCTCATCGCTCGCGACGACTCGGCCATCGCCGAACTCGGCCTCGAACGCATCGGCGCAGCGCTGGTGGAGCTCACGGTCGGCCTCTCCCCCGAGGAGTTCGCCGAGCGGTCCAGTCGTTTCCTGCTCGAGGCGCCGCACCCGACGCTCGGCCGGCCGTTCGGCCGCGCGGTGTACCAACCGATGCTCGAGCTGCTCGAGCTGCTGCGCGCGCACGGGTTCACCACGTTCATCGCCACCGGCAGCGGCACGGAGTTCGTCCGCAGTGTCAGTCACGAGCTCTACGGCATTCCGCCCGAAGGGGTGGTGGGCAGCCTCATCCAGTACGAGTACGTCACGGTCGATGGCGCGCCTGCCCTGCGTCGGCTCGGCACCCTCGTGGGCGAGGCCAATGAAGGTCCGGCGAAGGTGCTGCACATCCAGCAGGCGCTCGGCCGTCGTCCGGTGTTCGCCGCCGGCAACTCCGCAGGCGACCGCGAGATGATCGAGTGGGCGATGGCCACCGCCGGACCGACGCTCGGCCTGCTGGTGAACCACGACGACACCGAACGCGAGTTCGCGTACGAGAGCGTGGCGGGCACCTTCGAGAGCCGGGAGAGCATCGTCGACGTCGCCCACGCACAGGGCTGGACCGTGGTCAGCATGCGCGACGACTGGGCCACTGTCTTCCCCGAGGAACACTGATGGAGCACGGCGTGTCGATGGCCGTGGTGATCGCGGTCACGATCACCCTGCTGGCGTGGACGTTGGTGTCACAGCGGCTCAGCCGTTGGAACATCACCGCACCGATGTGGTTCGTCGCGGCGGGCTTCCTCCTCGCCGAGAGTTGGTCGGTCATCGATGTCGGCCTCGGGAGCACCGGGCTGCGCGAACTGGCCGAGGTCACGCTGGCCGTGGTGCTGTTCGGCGATGCCGCCCGGGTGAGCGTCACCGCGCTGCGTCGCGATCCGCTCCTGCCGGGTCGCCTGCTCCTCGTCGGCCTCCCGCTCACGATGGTGCTCGGTACGGCGGCGGCGAAGCTGCTGATGCCCTCGCTGTCGTGGTGGGTGTGCGCCGTCATCGGCGCTGCGGTGGCACCCACCGACGCAGCGCTCGGCGCAGCCGTCATCGACGACGAACGCGTCCCTCAGCGCATTCGCCGCGTGCTCAACGTGGAGAGCGGCCTCAACGACGGCATCGTCACCCCGTTCGTGAAGTTCTTCCTCGTGGCCGCCGTCGCCGGCACGGCGTTGGAGACCGAGAACGAGTTCCGCGCCATCCGTGAGATGACGATCGGCACGGTGGTCGGCGTGACCATCGGCGTCGCAGGCGCGTACCTGCTGCACCAGGCACGGCGCGCGAACTGGAGCAACCCGGCGTACCGCGCGGCAGCCGTGGCCGGCCTGTCGTTGCTGTCGTACGCCGCCGCGATCGAGTTGTCCGGCAACGGCTTCGTGGCGGCGTTCGTGGCAGGCCTTGCGTACGGCGGCGGCACTCGACGCCTCGGCCGCGCCGCAGGCGAGGACACGTTCGAGCACTCGTTGGAGTTCACCCACCAGTCGGCCGAGGTGCTGTCGCTGGTGGTGTGGTTCCTGTTCGGCGCGCTGATGGTGCCCGTGCTGCGCGACCTGGTGTGGCAGGACGTCGCGTTCGCGCTCCTGGCCCTCACGGTGGTGCGCATGGTGCCGGTGGCACTGGTGCTGCTGGGCACCGGGCTCGACCGGTTCACGGTGCTGTTCGTCGGATGGTTCGGCCCTCGTGGCCTGGCATCCGTGGTGTTCGCGCTGCTCGCGATCGACGGCCTGGCCCCCGACGACGGGAACCAGGCCGTCCGCGTGATCACGACGACGGTGGCGCTCAGCGTGGTGCTGCACGGAGCGTCGGCCGCGCCGGCGAGCGCCCGATACGGCACCTCACACCACGACCCCTCGCCCCGCGACTAGCGTCAGTGCGCGGCGCCGTCGGTGCCGTTCTGCAACTGGGCCAGCACCGAGTCGAGGTTGAACGACGCCGGCTTCTGCCGCGGCGGGTACGCCATGAAGTTCTGGATCATGCCGGCCACCACGCCCTGCATCTTGTACAGCACCCAGAGGTGGTCGATCAGCCAGTCGTAGTACGTGTTCGAGTTGTCGTCGGCACGCTCGAACGGATCGGTGCGCAGGTTGAAGATCTTCGGCGCACGCAGCTTCGCGAACGGCTCGAGCCATGCCTGCAGACGGGTGGCGCGCTGCTCCATGAGCACGCACTTGTAGTCGCCCAGGCGGATGGCCATGATGTCGCCGTCGTCGCTGATGTAGAAGAAGAACTCGCGTGGGCTGTTGGCGGCCTCGCCGGTGAGGTACGGCAGCATGTTGTAGCCGTCGATGTTCACGTTGAAGTGCTTCTCGCCGGCCTGGTGCCCCGCACGCAGCTTCTCCACGATGTCGGGCTCGCCGGCGGCTGCGAGCAGCGTGGGCAGCACGTCCTGGTGGCAGACGATGTCGTTGAGTACCGTGCCGGCCTCGATGTGGCCGGGCCAACGGAAGAACGCCGGCACACGCCAGCCACCCTCCCAGTTGGTGTTCTTCTCCGAACGGAACGGCGTGATGCCGGCGTCGGGCCAGCTGTTGTAGTGCACACCGTTGTCGGTGGAGTACATCACGATGGTGTTGTCGGTGATGCCCAACTCGTCGAGCTTGTCGAGCATCACGCCGACCTGCTCGTCGTGGGCGACCATCACGTCGTTGTAGTCGCCGTGGCCGTTGCTCTTGCCCTTGTGCTTCTCGGCCGGGTGGGTGCGGAAGTGCATCGCGGTGGTGTTCCACCACAGGAAGAACGGCTCGTCCGCGGCCACCGCATCCTCCATGAACCGCACTGCGTGCGCCGTGACCTCCTCGTCGATGGTCTCCATGCGCTTCTTGGTGAGCGGACCGGTGTCGACGATGGTCTGCCCGCCGTTGCCGTCGGCGTGGCAGTGCAGCACACCACGCGGGCCGAAGCGCGCCTTGAAGGCCGGGTCCTTCGGGTAGTCGGGGTGCTCGGGCTCCTCCTCGGCGTTGAGGTGGTAGAGGTTGCCGAAGAACTCGTCGAACCCGTGCAGCGTGGGCAGGAACTCGTCCTTGTCGCCGAGGTGGTTCTTGCCGAACTGGCCGGTGCGGTACCCGAGCGGCTTGAGGAGCTCGGCGATAGTGGGGTCCTCCTTCTGCAGGCCGAGGTCGGCGCCGGGCATGCCCACCTTGGTGAGGCCGGTGCGCAACGGGTTCTGACCGGTGATGAAGGCGGCGCGCCCGGCGGTGCAGCTCTGCTGGGCGTAGTAGTCGGTGAACGCCACACCCTCGTTCGCCACACGGTCGATGTTGGGCGTGCGGTACCCCATCTGGCCACGGCTGTTGTAGCTGATGTTCCACCAGCCGATGTCGTCGCCCCACAGGATGAGGATGTTCGGTTTCGACGTCGCCATGTGTTCCCTCCGGCTGCATTGCCGCCACGGATGCGCGGCACTCCTAGTGTCGCATCATCCCCGACCGACCTGGAACTGGGCATCATCCCGGCGGGGTGAACCGCCACTACGATCCCGTCACCATGAGCGACGCCGGCACCTCCTCCCCCACCTTGTCGGCCTGGCCGGAGGGCGCTCCGCCAGGGTTCCACCTGCTCGCCAAGCCCAGCGGCAGCACCTGCAACATCGACTGCACGTACTGCTTCTTCCTGTCGAAGGAGGCGCTGTACCCGAACGACAAGAGCCGCATGTCGGCCGAGACGCTCGAGAACTACATCCGCCAGCTGCTCGAGTCGCACCGGTCGCCGCACGTCACGGTTGCGTGGCAGGGCGGTGAGCCGACGCTGATGCGGGTGGAGTTCTTCCGGCGGGCGATGGAGCTCGTCGAGCAGTACCGGCGACCGGACCAGACCGTCGAGCACACGTTCCAGACCAACGGCATCCTGCTCGACGACGAGTGGTGCGAGTTCTTCCGCGAGCACGGGGTGCTCGTCGGTCTCAGCGTCGATGGCCCGCGCGAGCTGCACGACCGGTACCGCCTCGACCGGCAGGGGCGCGGCACCTTCGACCGGGTGATGAACGGCTGGCGCATGCTGCGCAAGCACGGTGTGGAGTTCAACGTGCTGTGTACCGTCAACGCGGCCAACGAGCAGCACGGCCGGCTCGTGTATCGCTTCTTCCGCGACGAGCTCGGCGCGAAGTGGATGCAGTTCATCCCCATCGTCGAGCGAGCGAGCGAGGAGACGCTCGCCATCGCCAACCAGGGGTGGAGCGTGCGAGAGGACGGGCGCAAGCGGCTGCTCTACACCCAGACGGGCAACCTGGTGACCGAACGGTCGGTGGGCGGCGAGCAGTACGGAACGTTCCTGGTCGACATCTTCGAGGAGTGGGTTCGCCACGACGTGGGCACCGTGTTCGTGCAGATGTTCGACGTCACCCTGGAGGCGTTCTTCGGCCGACACCTGCTGTGCATCCACGCGCCCACCTGCGGGTACGGCCCGGCGCTCGAGCACAACGGCGACCTGTACAGCTGCGACCACTTCGTCGAGCCCGACTACCTGCTCGGCAACATCAACGAGACGCACATGGTGGAGCTCATCGCGAAGCCCGGGCAGCGCACGTTCGGACAGAACAAGCGCGACCTGCTCACCGCACAGTGTCGCGACTGCAAGGTGCGCCACCTGTGCAATGGCGGCTGCCCCAAGGACCGGTTCTCGCGGTCACGCGACGGTGAAGCCGGCCACAACTACCTGTGCGCGGGGCTCGAGAAGTTCTTCATGCACAGCGGCCCGCGCTTCTCGCAGATGGCGCAGATGCTGCAGCACGGCGAGGCGCCCGCCGACGTGATGGCGCTGGTGCGCACGGAGGACGAACGCGGCGGGCCGTATCGACCGTGCCCGTGCGGCAGCGGTGAGAAGTTCCGGTTCTGCCACGGCCCGAAGGCCGCGCCGTCACCGTTCTCCGGGGTCGAGCGCTCCTGACGGCGCGGCCCGGTCGAGCGACACCAGCGACGCTCCGATCAGTCGAAGGCGGTCGAGCACACCGTTCAGCCCCGCCTGGTCGACGTCGTCGGTGACGAGCGACGTGCACCCATTGCCCGTCGACAGGGCGAGGTCGCGGAACATCGAGGCCGTGACGTCGTCGAACTCGCCCTCGACGGTGATGCGATAGGTGCAGGTGTGCATGCGTGGTCCTTCTGCCTCGGCCCCGACACAGCCTGTGCCGGAACACACGACCGTGGCATCACCCCCGTGAGGTGAAATCGCGAGCCACGACTTAGGCTCCCGACCGTGGCCGGTGACGACGTGCGACTCCCCACCGGCATCAGGCCGCCCGTGTTCGCACGCACGAAGTTCCTGGCCCCTCCACCGCGCGACAACACCATCGAACGCGCCGAGTTGCGCGAGCGCCTCGTCGCCGCCGCTGCGTTACCGCTCACCCTGGTGGTCGGCTCCCCCGGCAGCGGCAAGTCGACCCTTCTCGCCGAGTGGTACCGCGCCACCGACGACGGGTCGAACGCGTGGCTCGCCGCCGACAGGGGCGACGACGACCCGACCCGGTTCTGGCAGGGCTTCATCCGCGCGCTGCAGCAGGTCGACCCGACGTTCGGGGTGGAGGCCACCGACATCATCACGCTCGACGGCGCCGTCACCATCGATGTCCTCGAATCGCTGCTGGCCGAGGACGCCGCGTACCACGACCGCATCAACGTGGTCATCGACGACTTCCACCTCGTGTCGCTCGAGGCCGCCGATCAGCTGTTCCATCTCGTCGACCGCGGCCTGTCGCACATCCGGCTGCTCATCGGCAGCCGCAGCGACCCCATCGGTGTGCACCGGTTGCGTCTGCGCGGTGCGTTGCACGAGGTTCGCGAAGCCGATCTGCGTCTCGACGAACGCGAGACCGAACGGTTGGTGGGTCGCCTCGGTCTCGAATCCGACGCCATCGACCTGGCGGCACTGCATCGCCGCACGGAAGGCTGGGCCGCGGGCGTGCAGTTGGCCGCCCTCGTGCTGCGCGACGCTGACGACCCTGCGTCCCGCCTCCGCGAGCTCACTGGCACCACGCAGACCATCGCCGGGTACCTGACGGCCGAAGTGCTCACCACCCAGACACCCCCGATGCAGCGCTTCCTCGAGGACACCTGTGTCGTCGACGAACTCGACGCCGCGTTGGCTCGCGCGCTCGCACCCGAAGCACCCGGCGAGCAGCGGATCACCTTGCCGGACGTCGAGAACGCCAACCTGATGCTGTCCCGCGTCGACAGCGCCGGCACCGTGTTCCGCTACCACCACCTCTTCGGCGAGATGCTGCGCCACCGGCTCGAGGCCACCGACCCCGAGCGGTTCCGGCGCCAGCACCACCGGGCGGCACGTCACTACTTGGAGTGCGGCGACGTGAACGCGGCCATCCGGCACCTGTGGCACGCAGGCCGCGGCGACGAGGCGGCGCAGCTCATCCGTACCAGTCTGGTCGACGTGGTCGCCGCAACCGGTGCGCCGGCGCCCATCGATCCACGCGCGATCCCTGGCGCCGAGGCAGTGGCGGCATCCCCCATCGGCGCGGTGGGCTACGCCGTCGGGCTGCTGATGAACGGCCACGCCCCCGTGGCAGCGCGACTGCTGCGCTCGGCCGAGGCCGCTGCCGTGCGAGCCGACCTCGCCCCCGCCGAGCTGCTGCAGGTCTGGGGAGCGCGGCTCGTCGCCGAGCTCGTCGTCGGCGAAACGGCAGAGTCGGTGCGATGCGCCCGTTCGGTTCGCTCGCTCGCCGCCGACGGCGGTGTGGCAGCCGACGACTGGCGGAGCTTCTCGTTCCACTTCGGTGCTCGCGCCGCGGTGTGGGAGGGCGACTTCGAACTTGCCGAGGACCTGCTCGCGCTGGCCGACCGTCACCCCGACGCGCGCGTCGAACGCGTCGATGTGGCGGCCGTCCGGGCATGGCTCGAATGCGAGCGCGGCCGGCCCGATCTGGCGGTCGAGATCGCCGACGCAGCCCATGCGGCCGCCATCGAGCTGGGCGTGCAGGGCAACGGCGCCGACGCGGCAGCACGTGCCGTCCGTGGCGCGGCGCTGCTCGATCGAGGCGACATCGACGCTGCCGAACGCGACTTCCGCGCCGTGCTCGACGGCCGACGCATCGAGCGAGTGCCCTCCTTCGTGATCGCCGCCGCGGGTCTTGCCAGGGTGCTCCGCGCCCGCGGCGACTTCGACGCCGCATTGCGCACCATCGACGCGGCACGCACCCAGCTGGCACCGCTCTCGCCCGGCCCCACGCTCCGCCGCACCCTCACGCTCGGCGCCGCGGCGATTCGTCTCGCGGTGGGCGACGTCGATCGCGCCACAGCGCTCCTCGACGACGCGGCCGAGGGGTTCCGCACCCGCCTCCTGCGCGCCTGGCTGCACACCCTCACCCGCCGTACCGACGGGCTCGACGAGCTCGTGCTCGACCTCGAACGCGAATGCCGGTCGCCTCGCGACGAGCTCGAGCTGGCCGTGCTCAGACTCCGCATCGCACTCGACCTCGATCGACCCGACGCCGATGTCCTGGCCGTCGCTGTACTCGACCTCGCCGAGCCGGCCGGCTTCGTGCAGCCCATCGCCGAAGCAGGAACCGGGCCGATGCTGGCCGTGGTGGCGGCGGCGAAGCCACGTCCACGCACGCCCTACATCGAGCGGTTGTCGAACACCCGCCCGCTCCCCCGGCCCGCCGATCACGCCCGCATCGTCCACTCGGCCGACGAACTGTCGAACCGTGAGCTCATCGTGTTGCGGTACATGGCCACCTCGATGAGCAACCAGGAGATCGCCGACTCGCTGTATCTCAGCGTCAACACGGTGAAGACCCACATCAAGCACGTGCTGCGCAAGCTCGGCGCCACGTCGCGCACCGAGGCCACGCAACGGGCCCAGGAACTGCACTACCTGTAGGCACCGGTCGCCGTTCGCGCCCCTCGCTGGCAGACTTGGTTCATGGCATCGCGTGACGCACACCTGACTCGCATCGACGGCGGTTCGTTCGACGTGTTGATCGTGGGAGGTGGCATCAACGGCGCGGTCTCGGCGGCGTCGCTCGCCGGCCGCGGTGCGTCGGTGGCACTCATCGATCGTGGCGACTTCGGCGCGTTCACCAGCCAGGAGTCGTCGAACCTGGTGTGGGGCGGGTTCAAGTACCTCGAGAACTACGAGCTCCCACTGGTGTTCAAGCTGTGCCGTTCGCGCAACCGGCTGATGAAGGCGTACCCCGACAACATCAAGGAGATCAGCTTCCTCGCCAGCCTCGACGAGACCTCGCCGTACGCGCCGTGGTTCGCCGGCCTTGGGGCGTTCGGCTACTGGGCCATCGGCCAGTTCGGCACGCGGCCGCCGCGGATCCTGCGTAAGGAGACCATCGAGCGCGACGAGCCCGCCGTGAACACCGAGAAGGTGCGCGGCGGCATCGAGTACCGAGATGCGTATCTCATCGACAACGACTCGCGCTTCGTGTTCTCGTTCGTTCGCTCGGCGCTCGAGGCCGGCGCGTCTGCGGCGAACTACGTCGAACTCGTCAGCGCCACGCGCGACGGCGACCGCTGGCGCGCCGAGCTGCGCGACACCGACACGGGCGCCACCTACACCACCTCGGCACGGGTCATCATCAATGCTGCCGGCCCGTTCGTCGATGAACTGAACCAGTCGTGGGGCTCGAGCACCGATCACAAGATCGTCTACTCGAAGGGCATCCACCTCGTGGTGCCGCGCCTCACCACCAGCCAGCACCAACGGGTGCTGGCGTTCTTCGACGACACGCAGCGCCTGTTCTACGTGATCCCGATGGGTCGGCGGTCGGTCATCGGTACCACCGACACGCGCGTCGATCAGCCCTTCACCGAGGTCACCGACGACGACCGCGACTTCCTGCTGTCGCAGATCAACGCGCGACTCGACCTGTTGCAGCCGCTCACGAAGGACGGCATCATCGCCGAGCGCTGCGGAGTGCGACCCTTGGTGGTGAAGACCACAGCCGGCAACACCGACGCAGTCGAGTGGACGTCGCTCAGCCGCAAGCACGCCATCGAGTCCGACCGCAAGCGGCGGGTGGTCACCATCTTCGGTGGCAAGCTCACCGACTGCCTCAACGTGGGCGAGGAGGTGGCCGACGCGGTCGAGGAACTCGGGGTGCCGCTCGAGAAAGACCTGCACAACTGGTACGGCGAGCCGGCGAAGGCCACCCGCGACGAGTTCTACCGGCAAGCCCGACTGATGAAGCTCGACGCGCTGCGTACGAAGCCCGACACCGAGCGGCTCACCGACCGGCTGTGGCGTCGGTACGGGCGCCGCGCGTTCGAGATGCTCGAGGCCATCCGCGACGATCCGCGCATGGGCGAGGACATCATGGAGAGCGCCGACTACCTGCGCGTCGAACTGCACTTCGGCGCCAACACCGAGATGATCACCAAGCTCGACGACTTCATGCGCCGCCGCTCGAAGATCGACCTCGTCGTGCCGAAGGCCGACATCGTCGAGTCGTCGGGGTTGAAGGAGGTCGCCGAGATTCTGTTCGGCGACGACGCCGAGCGGCGTCTTCAGGAGTACCTCGCAACCCGCTGAGGTCAGCGAGCGCGCAAACCCGTCGCGGCCGCACTCAGCGTGCGCTCGAGCAACGGCCGCCAGTCGTCGACCATGAACTCGTTGCCGAGTTCGACGAGCACGCCAGCCCCGAATGCCAGTGCCGCCCCGAACGAGAGCACGCCGCGAGCAGTGGTCGTGTCGCCGTAGCGGTCGATCAACCGATGCGCGGCAACGTCGAACGAGGTGCCCTCCGCCCCGGCCACCACTGCAGCGAGACGCTCGTTGCTCGATGCAGCGAGCAACACCTCCAGCAGCAGGCGACGCCTCGGCTGCCCCTGCACCGACAACAAGGTGTCGAGGTGCAGCGCGAGCATGTCGGGGCTCGAGTGCACCATCGTGCGCAGTTCCGAGGTCGAGGTGGACCGCAGGATGCGCCCCACGAAGTCGACGATGAGATCCTCGCGACTCTCGTAGCGGTGGTACACCACCGTGGGGGTGACACGAGCCGCCCGACCGATGCGGTGAAGCGTGGTGCGCTCCACGCCACTCCGCGCGATCACTCGCTGTGTGGCCTGGACGAGCGCGTCGAGCAATGGATCGTCGGGGTCGAGAGCGGGCGTCGCGTGCAGCGCGGGTGCGGGAGGCCAGAGGATCGCGGTGGCCGGCGGTGCTGTGCCGAACCAACCGATGACGGGCGCCCAATCGGTGCGCGCCGCTCCGCGGACACCCTCGAGCAGCAGCGCACCGAACGCCAGCGCGACCAGACCGAGTTCGTCGGGTCCGACGTCACCGAGCATCGCACCGAGGTCGCCCGGCACCACGTCGCCGAGTTCGTCGACACGACGCGCGACGGCGATCAACTGCACGCCGATGCGCAGGGCGTTGGACGGTTCGGCGAGCCGTTGCGCAAAGGCAGCGACCGAGTCGGGTGCACCGCCCGAGCGAGACACTTCGAGCGCCGCATCGACCAGGTCGCGGACCGCATCGTGCGACTCACGCAGCCAGACGTCGACCAGCAGATCGTGCTGATGCTCGTAGCGGGCGTAGAGGGCCCCAGTGCTCAGCCCGGCAGCGGCGGCCACGCCGACGGTGGTGATGCCGTCGACGCCGTACCGGTCGATGCACCACACCGCCGCGCGCACGATGCGGCGATCGTTCTCGATGGCCGAGCGACGGCGGGGCCTGTTCACGGTGACCACGGTGCCACCCTAGGGGTCAGGTCGACGCCGCCAGACGATCGACGGCGAGGCCCTTCAGACGCTTGTAGTCGACCTTGCCGTTCGGCGCCCGGCCGATGGTGTCGACCAGCACGAGGTGCCGCGGCGCCTTGTAGTGCGCAAGATGCTCCTTGACGTGATCGGCGAGGTCGCGCAGCTCGGGCGCGGCGCCGTCGATCGGCTCGACCACCGCACAGATCGTCTCCCCGAACCGTTGGTCGGGGATGCCCACGGCCACTGCGTCGCGCACCGCCGGGTGCTGCTTGAGCGCCTCCTCGACCTCCTCGGGGAACACCTTCTCGCCACCGGTGTTGATGCACACCGACCCGCGGCCGAGCAACACCAGCGTGCCGTCGTCGTTCACCTCGGCCCAGTCGCCGGGCACCGTCCAGCGCTGGCCCTCGAACGTGCGGAACGTCTGCGCGGTCTTCGCTTCGTCCTTGTAGTAGCCGAGCGGGATGAAGCCACTCACCGCCACGAGGCCGCGCTCGCCCGAACCGGGCTCGACCCGCCGGCCGTCCTCGGTGAACACCGCACAGGCGGGACCGATCTGGAAGCGAGCGGTCTGCGAGGTGCCGCCTGCCGTGGACACCGAGGCGCCCATGCCCACGGCCTCCGACGAGCCGAACGAGTCGAACAGCGCAGCCTGCGGCAGGTGCCGGAGGAGTCCCTCCTTGTTGTCCTGCGCCCACATCACGCCGGACGACGACATCATCACGACGCTGGACAGGTCGTAGCGCCCCGGTTCGGCGTCGAGCGTCTCGAGGACGGGGCCAGCGAACGCCTGACCGACGATGATGATGGAGTTCACCCGGTTCCGCTCGACCTCGCCGAGCAGCTCGTGCACGTCGAAGTGACGCGATGGCAGCGTGACCACGCAGCCACCGAGGTTCATCGCGATGAGACTCGAGAACTGCCCAGTGCCGTGCATGAGCGGACACGCCGAGAGCAACACGAAGCCCGGCATCGCCGGGTCGAGTCGTTCGCCGATCTGCTCGAGCGACTCGGCGGGGGGCACGCCGAGCACCGCGTTGCCGCCGGTGCCCAGCACGTTGAACAGATCGTCCTGACGCCACATCACGCCCTTCGGCATGCCGGTGGTGCCGCCGGTGTAGAGCAGCAGGAGGTCGTCGCCGCTGCGACCCCATGGGCCGCGCACGGCCTCGGTGACGCCGGGCCCCACGACCGACTCGTAGTCGGTCGCCCACTCGGGCGCAGTACCGCCCTCGGTGACGCAGTACCAACGGCGCACCTTCGGCAGCTCGTGGCGCACGCGGTCGACCAGTTCGACGAACGCCTCGTGGAACACCACCGCCTCGGCGTCGGCGTTGTCGAAGAGGTACACGATCTCGTCGTGTCCGTAGCGATAGTTGGTGTTCACCGGGGCGAAGCCACCCTTGAACGCACCGATGTACGTCTCGAGGTACTCCGGCCCGTTGTGCAGATAGGCCGCCACCTTGCTCTGATGCGTCAGCCCGGCGGCCAGCAGGTCGGCGGCGAACGCGTTGGCCCGCGCATCGAACTCCGCCCAGCTGATGACACGATCGCCCTGCACCTGGCACGGACGGTTGGGCACTCGGGCCGCGACCAGTTCGTAGACGTCGGCGAAGTTCCAGGCAGTCATGAGTTCCCCCTCGTTGTCCCCGGCGTCAGCTTGCCAGCGAGCATCGGTCGACGCCGTTACCGAGCCGTACTACGCTGCACCCGTCCACGAACACATGGGGGTGTGGGATGACGACGATCCGTCGTGCAGTGGCAGCGTGCGCGCTGCTCGGTTCGCTGGTGCTCAGCTCGTGCGGCATCGTGCTGCTCCCTGTCGGCGGTGGCACCGTCACGGCGTGCCCAGCAGGTGCTTGGCAGGTGTCGTCGGCCACCATCTCCAGCCTCGTCACCACGGTGGCCGGCAAGCTCGACGTCCGCCCCCAGGGCGCCGGCGTCACCGCCACCGTGAAGTCGGACAACACCTGGTCGCTCACGGCCGATCAGAGTGCCACCGTCTCGGGCACCACGCAGTGGGGCACGGTGTCGGGGACGGCCAGGGTGAAGGGCACGGCCAGCGGCGCCTACACCCGTACGAGCACGACGATGACGTTCACGGTGAAGGCGTTGAGCGGCACCGTGTCGTACAACCTGGTCGCGAACGGCACTCCGTTCGTCGGCACGATGTCGTTGCCCGGCGCCAACAGCGACGACCGCGACCTCGAGATCGAGGATCTCTACGGCCTCGTCGGCACGGCGTCGTACACGTGCGGCACCGACGGCACCCTCGCGTTGCAGTTCCCCGCGTTCAAGCTGAAGTTCAAGCGGTAGGCACGGGCGGTTCGCCGCTGGTGCGTCGGTGGCGCCACGCGAGCACACCACCGACTGCCGCGACCACCGCGGCGCCACCCACCACGTACGGCAACGCTGAACCGTCGTCGGCACGTCCCGTGTCCGTCGCCGGGGCGCCGGTGGTCGTGGTCGCCGCAGTGCTGGACGTGGTCGTCGTCGCCGGTGACGAGGTGGTCGTGGTCGTGACGGGCGGTTCCTGACGTCCGCGGAACGGGCCGCTGATCTCGTAGGTGATGCCCACCGCGCGACTGTCGGGCTCGGCCGTGATGCCGGGCAGGATGTCGGCCCGTGTGCGACTGCCCGGCCCCCGCTGCGACGAGAAGTACAGCCGGTCGCGGGTGGGGTTGAACACCGGGCCCGTCATCTCCGAGATCTCGTGACCCTCGCCCACCACCCGCACCAACGGCCCGACCGATCCATCGGGCGCGATGATCACCAGTTCCATGTTGCCGCCGTCCTCGGCCACCACCAGATCGCCCGACCCGGCATCGACGGTGATGTTGTCGACGTGCGACAGCACGGCACCCTCCACACCGAGGCCGTCGGGGTCGCCCGTCCAGATCCGCCGATAGGTCTGCGCGGCCAGGTCGATGCCGTGCACCGCGTGGTCGTACTTCGACGTGAAGTAGATCCAGCCGTCGAAATACCAGATGCCTTCACCACCGGGGAACACCGTCGCGCCCGGCACCTGCGTGCGAGTGGGTGCGGTCTGCCCGGTCGGGTCGGTGAGCGGAGCCCACGTGACGGTGCCGTCGGCGGCAACGATGCAGGCGTCGAGCGTGCCCGACGACAGATCGGGATACGCGTCGGGAGTGAACCGGTAGAGCAGGCCCTCGGGATGGTCCTGGGTGAGGTACACCTGCTCTCCGACCGGATCGACGGCGGCGGCCTCGTGTGCCCAGCGACCCAGCGCCTCGTGCACCACGGCCGCTCGCACGCCGGTCGGATCGCACTCCCACACCCGCCCCTGTTCGGCGCTGTTCTCCTCGCACGACAACCACGTCCCCCAGGGGGTGGGGCCTCCCGCGCAGTTCGAGTTGCTGCCGCGCAGCACCGGGTACGCATCGAGCACGTCGCCGGCGGCGGAGAAGTGGATGGCCGAGGCGCCGCCGCCATCGGTGGCCATGTGGTCGAACACCTCGCTGTTGCACACGTAGTACCAGCCGCCGTCGCCGTCGGGGAACGTGCCCGCGCCGTCGGGGAACAGGTGCCACGTGTGCCCGGTTTCACCGACCGGTTCGCCCGCGACGGCGATCACGCGGGCGGTGAACCCTTCCGGCAGCAGCAGTCCGTGCTCGTCGGGCTCGGTGGCCAGCGGGCCGTAGATGCTCACGCCGGGCTCCGGCGCAGCGAGCGCCCGGCGGCTCACCATCGCACCGCCACCCACCGCGGCGATGCCGGCCTTCACGAACGTTCGACGATCCACACGCCCCTCCTCGTTGGCCCCATTGTCGCAGGCCGCAAAACGGCGAGAGGGGCTCCCCGTGGGGAACCCCTCTGCACGTTGGAGGCGACGATGGGAATCGAACCCATGTGGAAGGATTTGCAGTCCTTTGCCTCAGCCACTCGGCCACGTCGCCACCGTTCGCCGGTTGCCCGGACGACGGCAGCACGATAGCGGGCGAAGCCTGCGCCGCCACCGGCGATTGCCCCGCTCGACAGGCGGGGAGCATCCGCGCCGTGGGAAACTCCCCCGCCATGCGGACCCGTGCACTTCCCTTCGTCCTCGCCGGCATTCTCCTGCTCGCAGCGTGCAGCAGCGACGACGAGACCACCGCCACCGAGCCCGCCGACACGGGCGCGCCCACCACCGAGGCGGTGGCCGACACGGTCGCACCGACCTCCGACGCGGTCACCACCACGGCGGCGCCCGACCCGGCCGATGCGGCGTTCGCGTACACCGAGCCGGGGCCGTACCCGGTGGGTGTCACCACGCTGCAACTGGCGAAGGGCCCGAGCGTCGAGGTGTGGTACCCGGCGATCGAAGGCTCGACCGGCACCGAGACCTACGACGTGCGCGACTTCACCCCCGAGGCCATCAAGGCGCTGCTCACCGGCGACGTGCCCGCCACGTACACCTACGACGCCGCACGCGATGCCGCGGTGGCCGACGGGACGTTCCCCGTGGTGCTGTTCAGCCACGGCTTCACCGGGATGCGCCTGCAGAGCACCTTCCTCACCTCCCATCTCGCCAGCTACGGGATGATCGTCGTGTCGCCCGACCATCCGTCGCGCGACCTGATGAACGTGCTCGGCGGCACCGCCAGCGGCGACCGGGCCGACTCGGTCGACGACCTCCTGCAGAGCCTCGAGCTCATCACCGCGGCGGGCGACGACCCCGCCAGCCCGTTCGCCGGCCATGTCGATGCCGAACTGGTGGCGGCGGTCGGCCACTCGGCCGGTGGCGGCACCGTGGTGGGCGCCGCGGCCGATCCGCGCATCGACGGCTACGTGAGCATGGCGTCGGGCGTGCGCTTCGGCGGCGGGTCCGACGCGACGTCCACCACCGCGCCGGCTGCGCTGCCCGACAAGCCGTCGTTCTTCCTCGGCGGTTCCGTCGACCAGGTCGTGCCCGTCGAGGAGGTCACCCGTCCCGCGTTCGAGGCGGTGCCGTCGCCCAGCCTGTTGTGGGTGATCGAGGGCGTCGGCCACAACGGGTTCGACGACTTCTGCACGTTCGGCAACGGCACCGGCATCATCGGCGTGGCGGAGGCGTCGGGTCTCGGCCCGGTGCTCGACGCCCAGCCGCAACTGCGTGCGCTGGGCGAGGACGGCTGCGTGCCGCCCGCCCTCGCCGTCGACACGACGTTCCCCATCGTCCAGCACTCGGTCACCTCGTGGCTCCGATCGCTGTTCGGCATCGACACCGAACCGGTCGGCCTCGACGAGTCGGTGGCCGACCAGTACCCCACCCCGGTCGAGATCGCCGCGAAGTGACGTCGCGGTAACGTCGGCCGCATGGAGTGGTCCGACGTCACCGCACATCTCACCGGCCTCGCGCACCTCGCCACGGCCTCACCCGACGGCACACCCCACGTGTCGGTGGTGATGCCGCTGCTCGACGGCGACACACTCTGGATCTTCACCCGCGCCAGTTCGGGCAAGGCACGCCGCATCGCCGCCAACGGCAAGGTGGCACTGATGTGGCAGCCAGGGGCAGAGGCCTACGTGTACGGCGATGCCGAGCTGGTGTCGTCGATCGACGAGAAGCGGCGGCTGTGGGCCCGGCCCGACCTGCCGTTCGACCCGGCGATGTTCTTCGGCACGGTCGACCATCCCGACCACGTACTCGTGCGTGTCACGCCTACCCGCGCCACGGTGATGGTGGGCGGCGACGACGGCATCCGCCGGCTCACGTGGCGCCGGTGACCGCCGCGCCGCCGAATGCCGGACGGGTGAACACCTCGCGCACCATCGGCTCGAAGTGCTCGAGGGACTCGGTGGGATAGTCGGGATCGAACGCAGCCTGATCCCATCGCTCACAGAACCGCTCGCAGCTCTCGAACCACGGATGATCCCGATACGCCTCGCGGGCGTCGGGGTCGAGGCCGACGTGGTGGCCGTAGTAGTGCTGCTGGAACAGGCCGTGCATGTTCACCACCCAGGTCACCTCGTCGCGTACGTAGGGGCGGATGATGGCCGCAGCGAACTGCGAGTGGTTCGACGGTGCGAGGCCGTCGCCGATGTCGTGCACCAACGCCGCCACGACCCACTCGATGTCGGCGCCGTCACGCTCGGCACGCGTGGCCGACTGGAGGGAGTGGTCGAGGCGGGTGACGCGGTAGCCGGCCAGGCCGTCGTCGAGCTGCTGCAGCGCCGCGAGGATGCGCTCGGGCAGGGCGTCGATGTACTGCCGTTCGAGGCCGTGGAGGAACTCGTACTCCTCACGGGTGCCGTCGCGCATCTGGGTGAACGTGACCTGTTCCATCGCACGATCGTACGGCACGGTCTACCCTCGCCCGCATGACGGAGCGCAGCCCCGACGACCTCGACCTCATCCGCGACGCGGTGGCCGCCGTGTGCAGCGCGTTCGACGACGACTACTGGGCGGCCTGCGACCGCGAGCACCGCTTCCCGTGGGACTTCCACCGAGCGATGGCCGAGGGCGGTTGGATCGGCATCGCCATCCCCGAGCAGTACGGCGGTGGCGGACGAGGCATCCTCGAGGCCGCCACCGTGCTGCAGACCGTCTCGGCCTCCGGCGCCGCCATGAACGGTGCGTCGTCGCTGCACATGAGCATCTTCGGCATGCAGCCCGTCATCCGCCACGGCGACGAGGCGATGCGGGCCCGGTACCTGCCGGGGGTGGCCGACGGCAGCCTGCACGTCGCGTTCGGGGTCACCGAGCCCGATGCGGGCACCGACACGACGCGCATCACCACGCGGGCGGTGCGCGACGGCGACCACTACGTGATCAACGGCCGCAAGGTGTGGACCAGCAAGGCGATGGAGGCCGACCGCATCCTGCTGCTCACCCGCACCACCCCGCTCACCGAGTGCCGCCGGCCGACCGACGGGATGACGCTGTTCCTGGTCGACAAGCATGCACCCGGCGTGGGCGTGATGCCCATCCCGAAGATGGGACGCAACGCGGTGGCATCGTGCGAGACCACCTACGACGACGTGCGCGTGCCCGCGTCCGACCGCGTCGGCGAGGAGGGACAAGGGTTCCGCTACCTGCTCGACGGCCTCAACGCCGAGCGCGTGCTCATCGCCGCCGAGGCCATCGGCATCGGCCAGGCGTCGCTGCGGGTGGCGGTGGCGTACGCCAAGGAGCGCGTCGTGTTCGACCGGCCGATCGGCCAGAACCAGGGCATCTCGTTCCCGCTCGCCGAGGCACATGCCCGGCTGCGCTCCGCATCGTTGATGGTGCAGGAGGCCGCGCGGCTGGTCGATGCCGGGCTGCCGTGCGGCGAGGAGGCGAACCTCGCCAAGTACCTGGCCGCCGAGGCCGGGTTCTTCGCTGCCGACCGCGCCGTGCAGACGCTGGGCGGCTTCGGCTACGCGAGCGAGTACCACGTCGAGCGCTACTTCCGCGAGGCCCGTCTGATGCGCATCGCACCGATCAGCCAGGAGTTGGTGCTGAGCTACGTGGCCGAGCACGTGCTCGGCCTGCCCCGCAGCCACTGACCGGTCAGACGCCGACCACCGCGAACCCGAGCGAACGTGCCGCCTGCGCCTGGCGCAGATCGAACGTGAGGAACGTGATGCCAGGCACCTGAAGGCGCTGCGCGCTCGCGAGGTGCACCGCATCGAGCGAGCGCACCCCGAGCACCTCGCCGATCTCGGCCGCGGCACGACTGAGGGGCTCGTCGACGGCCATCATCGCAACGTGATCGAGGTCGGCGAGCAGCTGTCGCCGAGCGTCGGCCAACGCAGTGCCGTCGAGCAGTCGAGCGAGGTTGCGACGCGCCTCGACGAGCGTGACCCACGAGGTGACGAGTACCGGATCGGCCCGAAGCCATGCATCGGCGATGTCGGAGTCGTCCTCGTCGACGTAGCGCTTCAGCAGCGCGCTGGTATCGACGTAGGTGGTCACTCGCCGCGGTCTTCCGCCAGCACATCGGCCGCTCGTCGCGTGGTGGACGCACGTACCGCCGCGCCGAGCGCGCCGGATCTCGCCGGCGGCGTGACCCATCCCTCCTCGATGCCGAGCGCCATGCGTCCCGCCCCCGGCACAGGGACGAGCTGCGCCTTCACCACACCACGATCGGTGACCTGGATGACTTCACCCTGGGCAGCTCGATCGAGATACTGCGACAGGTGCTGCTTCAGCTCTCGCACGCCGACGTTCATGTGGCCACACTATCAGTCGAATGTGTCCACATCGGACCCGAAGGCTCGGCGAACGTGCTGGTGCACGAAGAACACGCCGCGCTCCTCCACCGTGGCCAGCACGCCGTTGGCGTCGACGCCGGCGTCGTGGCTGCGCTGCACCGCGGTGCAGATGTCGATGTCCTGGAGGTGCACCAACCGGTGGGCCTCCACCTGGGCCTCCACTGCGGACGCGTCGGCCGTGGGATGGGCGTACAGTCGCCGGTGCACCACCGTGCGGTTCGCGCTGATCGGCTCCATCCACATCGCCAACGACGCGTCGGGGAACACGTTGAGCATCAGGTTCGGCCAGATGGTGAGGTAGCTGCCGACGTCGTACGGGATCGACGTCGGGGCGGCGCCGATGTCGTCCCACCCGTCCTCACCCGGCAACAGCGTGGCCATCCGTACGCCGGCATCGGTGGTGGGTCGTAGCGGCCGATCCCACGCGTACAGCGTGAGGCCATCGAACACCATCGGATAGTCGTGCGTGTTGGAGGTGTCGATCTCCGGGTGCACGAACGGCGTGTGGTAGTTCTCGCTGTAGTTCTCGAGCAGCACCTTCCAGTTGAAGGGACGCTCGTGTGCCTCGCTGAGCACGAGGTGCATGTCGTCGACCGGGTACCCGCGTACCGCCTCGGCCAGCGGGCCGAAGTCGGGAGGCGCTGCGCCGACATCGGCGTGCACGAACACCCACCGTCGCCACGTGGTCACCCCCACGGGAGCGAGCGAGAAGTCGGCTGTGTCGAACCCCTCCGGCTCCCCCACCCCGTGCGCACGCGCCAGCGACCCGTCGAGGCGGTACAACCACGCGTGGTACGGACAGCTCAACGCGGCGCCGTGGCCTTCGTCGCCCGTCTCGCACAGCGGCGCGGCGCGGTGCCGGCACACGTTCAGGAATGCGCGCAGCACGCCGTCGCGGTCGCGGACCAGCAGTACCGGCAGCCCGGCCACCGTGAGCGCCTTCCACGCCCCTGCGGCCGGCATGTCGAGCAGGTCGCCCACACACACCCACTCCCGCCGCCACACCGCTGCCACCTCGTCACGGAAGTGTGCATCGGAGGCGTACCACGAGGCAGGCAACGTGCGCGCCGCTCGGATGCCGGCAGGGTCGGGGATCCGTCTCGGCGTGATGTCCATGTTTGTTATTCTGACTCACGAGTCAAACAACTCTTGGGGGAACAACATGACTTCGTCCCGTCGCGACTTTCTCGCTCGGTCCGCGCAGCTCGGGGTGCTGCTCGGCGCCGGCATTCCCATCCTCCAGTCGTGCGGCAGCGACGACGGTTCGTCGGGGCCGGTCGCCGATCCCATCGCCGACGGGTTGGAGCCCGAGGCCGGCCCGTTGCGCGTGTTCAACTACGACTCGTACGTCAACCCCGACGTCGTCGCTGCGTTCGAGGCGCAGTACGGCGTGAAGGTGGAGATCACCACGTTCACCACCGACACCGAGGCCGTCACGAAGCTGGCATCGAAGGCCATCGAGGTCGACGTGCACCACTCGATGGCAGCCACGTCGATCGATCGGCTCATTCTCGGCGGCATCATCCAGCCGCTCAACAAGAGCTACATCCCCAACTTCGAGAACGCATTCGAGAGCCTGAAGGACCCCTGGTACGACAAGGGCAGCGCGCACTCGGTGCCGTACAACTTCTTCGGCACCGGCATCGGCTACCGCGCCGACCGCATCGACCCGGCGCAGGTGGAGGAACAGGGCTGGGACACGCTGTGGAACGCCACCGACTTCAGTGGCCAGGTCTCGGTGCTCGACGACGAGCGCGAGGCGCTGGTGATGGCGATGATGCGCAAGGGCAACTTCGACGTCAACACCACCGACCAGGCCGCGATCGACCAGGCACTCGCCGATCTCACCGAACTCATCGACCTCGTCAGCGTGAAGGTGAACATCGAGGCGTACAAGAACATCCCCGAGGGCGCCACCACCGTCGCGCACACCTGGAGCCCCGACCTCATCAACGCCTATGCCGCCTACCTGCCCGAGGGCACCGGCCCGGAGGTGCTCGGCTTCTGGCACCCGCCGGCCGGCGAGTACCTCGTCACCAACGACAGCATGGGCGTCGTGGCCGGGTGCAAGAACCCGGTGCTCGCCCATCTGTACCTCAACTTCCTGCTCGATCACGACATCGCCGAACAGAACTTCAGCTGGGTGGGCTATCTGCCCGCGCTCACGAAGTTCGACGCCGACTACGTCATCGGCGCCGGCTACGTGCCCGAGAACCTCCGTGCGTGCGTACCGACGCTGGAGGAGATCGAGAAGGGTCTGTACCTGAAGCCGATCGGCATCGACGGCGACGCCAAGTACACGGCCGCGTGGTCGACGTTCACCTCGGGCGCCTGATCGAGTGACTGCCGCCATCGCCACGGCCTCGCCGCGACGACGTACGCGCTTCTGGGCCACGTTCGCCGCGCCCGGCGTCGGGTGGCTCATCGCGTTCTTCGTGGTGTCGGTGTACGCCGTGATGGCGGTGGCGTTCGGCACCATCGACCCTGTGCTGCGCACCGCGGTGCCGGCATGGAACCCGTTGCAGTGGGACTTCGGTGCGATGGGCGACGTGCTCGACCGCGTGTTCGGCGGCGACCTCGGCGTGGTGTTCGTGCGCACGTTCCGGTTCGTGGCGCTGTCGCTCGCCGGGTGCATCCTCATCGGCTACCCGGTCGCCTATTACGTGGCCCGCAAGGCGGGCCGGCGGCGCGGCCTGTTGCTGGTGCTGCTGGTGCTGCCCTTCTGGATCAGCTACCTGATGCGCATGTTGGCCTGGACCAACCTGCTGCAGCTCGACGGCATCGTCAACGACGTGTTGCAGTTCCTGCACCTGCAGGACGAGCCACACAACTGGCTCGACGGCAACTGGTACACCGTGGTGTTCGGCCTGACGTACGGCTACCTGCCCTTCTTCATCCTCC
>Ga0172367_10002823_pt1 | contig 23283 bp, 18 predicted proteins | sample Lak10m_FD_114542 | JGI IMG/M metagenome (GOLD analysis project Ga0172367, IMG submission 114542) | Freshwater microbial communities from Kabuno Bay, South-Kivu, Congo - kab_022012_10m | ecosystem: Environmental > Aquatic > Freshwater > Lake | place: Democratic Republic of the Congo: South-Kivu... | reverse complement strand
CGCTCGGCAAGGGCGCAGGGTAGGCGAGATGTCTGTCCCCGGGGCAAGCAGAGACGGTGGCGCTGCGCCGTCCGTTGGGGGGCTAGGCGCGGGGTCTTGGACCTTGCATTAGACCTCGGACTTAGGACCAGGGTTCCCTGGCCGCTCTCGAAACGGAGCGGACGGGTGGTATGATCTGAGGGAGCCTCAGGCGCTTGCTTCAGGGCTCCCAGAGGACCCTAGCTGGGTTAGACAACCCAGGGAAACGATCTAGTAAAAATAGGTTTCGTTGTTCAGTCCCCCCGTTGCCCGTGGTAGGAGCTCCACTCGCCGACGGCTGATGGCGCTCCCATCGGCATTCCCGACCGGTTGGTCCTGAATCCTTGACTCATTCCACGACTTGGGTGCCATAAAACCAGAGTGACCCAGATCCGCGAAGGTTTTGGTGGCCGTGTCCATTGCGGTGCGGTGGGTGATGAACGCGCGACCAGAATCACATTCGACGCTGGATTTAGGCCAAGGCTTTTCCCCGTCGGTTGGGTTAGCATTGTAGGTTCCATCCGCTGCGAGAAATCTCATGGATGGATAATTAGCAAGCCACATGTAGGAGCTTGTAATGTAATTAGCCGAAGTACCCCAACCCCCATAGACATAGTTCACCAGCGTGTTGGGATCTCGCCACTGCGGCCAAATCGCCCCGAAGAATCTGGCGGTGAAGGGGCAGATTGTGACCATATAATCACGCAAGTAATTGGGCTTGAGGTTGTCAACAATACTTTGTCCTACCGTTCTCGGTGAGCGGTGATGGGTTGGGGTATCGTCGTTGTGAACTGGGAATTGCTCTGCGTTATCCCCAGCGAACAGCATCTGGGCTAGGTACTGCTGGCGAATGTTGTTTAGGCATACTAGCCGACGGCTCTTAATCTTAGCCTTGGACATCACAGGTATGCTCATGGCAGCGAGTATTCCGATCACAGCGATTACAGTGATGAGCTCGACGAGAGTGAACGCAGCGCGGAACGGGTGATTCCTTGATCCTTTCTGGACTCGGGGTTGAGAGGCCCGATCGCGGCTCTGATGCATTTTCCAAATTTGAATTGGCGCGCGCTGTGGATCAAGGCTTTAGTGGGGATTGGGTGGGGTAGTACTTGGCCAGATCCCGCAGGTCCAGTAGATGGGATTAATTCTAATGGAGTCCGCTGTCAGGGGCGATTCTAAGATCGCGTCCCGTCGAGGTCTTTCGTTTGTTCGAGGGGTGGGCCTCCACCAAGGACCTGTGGTGTTGATTTTGTTGGCCCCACAGGCTCCGTGGCCGAGCGTGTCTCCGAGGAAAGCTAGGGGAGGTAGTCGAAGAGACGAAGCTGTTGTTCGAACACGGCTATCCGGATCAGTCCATCTGCCTTTGGTGGGAATGCAAAGGCTCTGTAGCCGGAGTCCAGTCTCGAAGCCGGTGCAAGGTCATACTGCGTGAGAATGTTCAGCCTCGAGCCTAGTATGGTGAACGTGGGTCCACGCCGCTCGCTGCGATTGGGGGGAGCGGCATCCGTTCCCTCGTTATCAGCACGGATCGGTGTGTTATCCCAGCTAAGGCAGAGCACAGTGGATTCTTCGCGCTCCCGTTTCTGAGTGTGACCGAGGAGCTGTAATCTGATGAATGCCTCATCGTGAACTTTCTCCCGCAGAGAGCACATTCTGACAAGGTTAAGGTCGGCATCGTATTCATGAACCATTCCCTTCCTATCCGGGAGGAGAATGCGGATCCCTGAGCTCGAATCGACAATCACCGGGTCACCCACGTGGTTTGGGAGCTCAACCCGTCTAACGACGTCGCCTCGATTGCTTAGGTGAAACAACCCGCCGAATTCCTTGTAACCAAACAGCCAGCCTCGACGTGTCGCAACGTAGAGATCGGGTGAAGTCCTTCCCTTCTGCGGTCCAACCACGAGTGTGGAGTAAACCCTCTCCCCGCCTAAGGGTGTTCTCCAAACGAGTTCGCCGTCGGCATTTAACACGTAGATGTAGCAGATGGAATCGGTGGTTCCATCCTTCAAAGAGTTGCCGTTGTGAACCGCATCACCAGTGAAGATGATTTCAGGTTTTCCATCCCCGTCCAGATCAGCGGTCTGGACGCTTGCTACGAGGGCCGCCGTTTCGAACGTCCACCGGATTGCCCCAGATTGATAATCGAAACACCAGACTCCTCGGGGAGATTTCTGATAGCCTGTTTTCATAACCGCGAGCAGCGAGTGGTTGCCATCTGGTGTTAGGCTTACAACTTTCTGAGCCAGGATGCGGTTGTAAAGGTACTCGACCGATCCACGTGTGCCGGTCCCAGGGCTACCCGTGGCTTGGAATCGCTGCATTTCGTAGAGGTTAAGGTTGCAGACCGAGACTACACGGTTTGATCCCTCACGCCACGAGAAGAAAAGTTCGTCTTCTCCATCCCCATCGGTATCCTGAAGGTGGTCGAGCGAGAGAGCCTCCCGACGAGGGTCTGGAAAATCAACGCTGCGCAGCAACTCCCCGTTCTCGTCGAGGACGCTCAGGTGTTTTCCATCACGAAAAGTGAAGAGTTTCGGGCGGGAGTCTGCTCGAAGATAGCCCATCTGAATTTGATCCTGAGCGGTGAGTGTTTGCAGAGGGAGAGATGCGGCCAGCCGTAGTGTGTTGAGAGATGGTGCAGAGGGAGATCTGGGGTTTGGGGTCGGAGCGGGATCTTGCCGCAACCAAGCGATCATCGTGAGCAAAGCCACGAGCGTAACCATAGCTAAGACTTTGGTCACTCTATTGGATCTAGGCGCGAGACGGCTCTTGGCGGAGCAAAAGTCTGCAGTGTTTGTCCCTCTCGAAGGACTGAGATCATCTAGAATATCCTGCGCGCTCGCGTAACGATCCCGAAGATTGCGAGCCATGGCCTTCTCGGCAATCCTGACCAAGTCCTCGGGTGCATCAAGGTTTAACGTTCGGATCGGCTTGGGTGCGCCCGCTAGGATCTGTCCTACGATGTGCTCGCGCGTTGGGCCGACATAAGGCGCTTGGTGCGTAAGAAGCTCGTAGAGGATGGCACCCAGGGCATAGAGATCGCGCCGTGTGTCCTCCGCGTCTCCTGCTGCTAGTGCCGGTGAGAGATAGGCGGCCGTGCCCGCTCCGCCCGGGTGCTGCGGATCATGCAGAGAGTCGTTCAGCACAGTCCTAGCCAACCCAAAATCTGTCACGATCACGGAATCATCCTCGGCAAGTAAGATGTTTGCAGGTTTGAGGTCGCCATGTATGAGTCCCCTGCGGTGCGTGTAGTGGAGTGCGGAAGCGATTTCCTTAATGATCCGCCGAATCAACACCGGCTCGATGGAGGGGCCCTGCTTGATCCTGTGCGCAAGACTTCCACGTGGATAGTATGGCATCACCAAGTAGGTTCTTGCGGGCTCGCTCACCGTGCAAATGGGACTCAGAATGTGAGGATGCTTTAGTTTTTCGAGATGACGTATCTCCCTTTTAAACAGGGCAAGGCTCCTAGGGTCCGTCTGGTATTCGGGTCTGAGCACCTTGATTGCAACCGGAGTCAAGGTACCAGGTGGCGCTCCCTTGGATCGCTCAGGAGGTGGACACGCCGACGAAGATGTGTTTTCCGTGCTTGGTGGGTCGCCTGAATCCTGGGCCAGGAAGACAGCACCCATTCCCCCCACTCCAATGAGGCGAACTAGGTCATAGTGATCAAGGCGTGCTACAAAACCTGGAGCCCGAGGAGGGGGGAGCCAACAGCGAAGGAGCGTCCCTACACCAGACTCGTCTGTTGAAGACGCGAGTGGGTCGTCAGGCGACTCGGGGCTGCATGGCACTCCAGGCTCCACAGCGCCATAGCATGGGGTAAGTCAGCATGCGCTGACAATCCAATCTTGGTGAATCATGACCAGGGTTGGCGTGGCCATGATCCTCCCCCCGCCTAGTTCAGCGGAAGCGGCCGTAAGGGGTGCCTTGCAGGGTTGCTAGAGTCTTGTTGGTTTTTGGACTGGTGGAGACATGCTCGATCCAGATGGTGGGGAATCGCGTAAGCTTGGAAACTAGATTGAATCCTTAATCCTACAGCGACTGAGAATGGAGAATAAGGCTTTAAGCTCGTCCTCCGTTTCCTCTTGGTTTTGAGTATATTCGGACACGACGTCTCGAAGGCACCGTTGGAACATGCGTTTACCTGTGATGAGAACGTTGCCGGCCTGATCGGGGTCCCGGAAGTTGTGCCGAGAAACAAGCTCCTCGTAGGTGGTTACATCGGCTCCATCAACTAGAGGGCGCAAGATTCGGCCACAGAAGACGTCCCATATGTCACGCCGATCCGAAGCCAAGCACTCTGACTCCATCCGTTCCCGGCTCTGCTCCATTACCTGCCTCGCCCAAGCGGTTTCGAAGTCGTGGGTGAGATCGGCCTGTTCCGAGGCCGGTTCCCAGCCTTCCAAATCTTCCAAAGCCACTAAGCCGCCAGGAGGACATCGCTGGAGTGTGTGTTCGGCCCGGAGGTAGTTGAGGGCGAAATTATCGAGCGATCGCAGCAAAAAATTACGAAAGCGTCCGCGTTCTGGATTTGCGCGAGAAAAAATGTTTCGAGTGATCACGCGCTCTTGAAAAAAACTTTGGAGAATGTCGCGCGCATTTTGTTCCTGGAGTAGAAACTTGCGTTGCAGGTGTTCCAGCAGCGCTCCCTGGTATCGGCGCACCAGTTCATCTAAAGGATCTAGAACATGTGTGCTTGTTGATTGGTCGCTTTGAGTTGCCATCTCCAGATGACTCCAATGTGTCGATGGCCACTGATCGCGTTGAGGTTTGGAGGGGTAGCGCATAAGGGAAGTGCAAGTGTTGATTTCAGTCAGACCGGATACCTTCACGTCTCCGTTCGATTCTGGAGTTGGCCGGTTTCCACATCTGTGGGACGATTGATAGCATCCTGCGCGGCGCGGATCGTATCTCTCGATGGAGTGTCGATCCAGTCTTGGCGTACGCCCCAATCAAGTTGAAGCGACAATTGATCGACTCCCATGGTGGTGATCGAAACACCGAGCCTCACAATGGCGGTGGAGAGGCTCATCACGTACAACGCACGGGCCAGTTCCAAGGGGATACTGCTTTCCGCGTGGCCTAGGTTGGCTTTTGCAAACCTCTTGACCTGCCGTAACCAGTCGATCGAGGGTGCCTTCGATTCAAAGAGCGACCGATATGTGGGTAGCGAGCCACCGTCGGAAAGGCCCAGTTGGGCGTTCATCTGGTGAGTCCAAAGGGCAGCAAGTTCTTCCTGTGTCCAGCCCGGTCCTGGTAAACCCACGGCCTTTATAACACACGTCCAGTCCAAGGATGTGCGCTTAGCGAGCGGGGTATGCATTTCCTCAGGGTGGGGAACATATTCTGGAGATGATGTGATGGTTGTCATCTACGCATTCTACACCTCATTCGCCTGGATCCTGCCATTGACTTCCTAGCCGTCTGTCCACGCGCTCGTCATCTCGTCTGGCTGTTTTCTCTAACCGTGCGGTTGCTGGGCGTGAGGTTGCTGCAGGATCTGTAACACATGGTTATGAAGGTGTAGAAGCGGTTCTTGGGATCGGCTTTGTGGATGTGGCGTGACATTGAAATCGTGTAACGCTTTCGATGTCTCCTGATTTTGGTGAGCCCCCCTCGGTGCGCAATGATGCGGAAACGCACGTTGAGGTTCGAGATCCCCTGCGATCCCTCTGTTCTTTGCTCTGTCACCGGATGGGACCGACGTAGTCCGAAAGGAATACGTCCGGCGATGCGCAGGAACGAAGGCCGAGCGGTGTAGTAAGTGAGGAAGCGGTCGAACTCTTGTGTGCCGGTTGGTGCTCCCTCCAGATTCGGATCGGGAGCATTCATGTGATCGGGGCGAAAGGCGTGAGATTGGCTTCAAGACCTGCATATAGACCGACAAATGAAACCATGAAAATCCAGCACTCTTTCTCTGCAACGTTTCAAGAGGTGCTTTATAGAGCATCTCGAATCCTGCCACTCGGTATAGCACTGATTCTTGGGCTTGTAACTGGGGTGTTGACGCCGCTCTCTGCAGCGGAGATTCGCGGTTACTCGTTTTCGCAGCCGCTGGATCCCGGTCGGTGGCGTATTATCGGTGGGGACTGGAACGTCGAGAACGGGTTACTCAAGGCCCAATGGCCGATCGAGGATGCTCTGTCCGATTTGGGGAATCTGCTTTACACGGATCCGGATCTGAAGATCGGCCAAGATTTCGACGCTGAGTTCAAGGCGGTGTCGGGGAACTCCCGTTTCGCTCTCTATCACAGCGAGGGCAACATTCTCCATGTGATCGTAACTCAGACGGAGGTTCTGGTGCATGTCCGGACTGACGGAACTCCGTGGCAGCAAGTGATGGAAAAGCGCATTAACGGTGGGGCGGGATTCGTCACCCGTCTTGCAAAGCGTGGTAAGGAGTATTCGGTTTACGTTAACGGCACATGGCAGATTGGATTCGTAGACAATTACTTCGATGGTATGACCCAGATCGGATTGGCTACTTACGGGGAAGCAGTATTTGATTCTTTCACCATTTCTTTCACCCTCACCCCTCCATGTAGCATCACGAGTGTTACCCCGAGTCAGGTTGCGATCCCCTCGGATGGGGGCCAGTCCAGCGTTACTGCAGCGACCAGCAACCCATCCTGTGAATGGACGCTGACGACTGACGTGTCTTGGATCACCTTTCCAGGCGGTCGAAACTGGGTAGGTAGTAGAAATGTCACGTTTGTGGTTGCCGCCAATCCAGGCGCGGCGCGAGCAGGTTCAATTAAAGTCGGCGCAACCCAGGTAACGATTCAGCAATCAGGGGTTAGTTGTGGCGTGTCCGTGCTTCCAAAGGTTGTTGCTGCTTCTAAGGATGGGGGCATTGGGAACCTGACAGTAACTACCACGCGGGGGGATTGCAATTGGACTGCTACGAGCAGCGCAAATTGGATCACTTTTCCATCGGGCCCTGCTGGGGTGGGAACGAAAGCGCTTCAATACTCACTGACGCAGAACCCAACCGCCACGACTCGAGCGGCGAGGATAACGATCGGTGACGTGGTTGTAGACGTTTCTCAAGATGGCACTTCCCCCCCCCAGCCTTTCGTGACACGAAGGCTTGGGGGATACGCTGCTGGTGCGCCGTTGGTTGTTACTCTTAGTGTTACCCCACCCGCCAATACCTTCGCCTACGGGATCGAGGAAACATCCCCGACAGGCTGGACCGTGGATCAAGTTAGCGACCTTGGAGAATTCGATCCTTCGAAGGGGAAGATCAAATGGACATTCCTTGATGGAAAACCAAGGGAGCTCACATATCGGGTGGCGGTTCCAACAACCGCGAAGGGCATTTACGCTTTCTCCGGTATAGGTAATCTAGATGGCATCGTCTCAAGTGAAATCGTTGGTGACAAGCAGACCAGTCCAGGCGCGTACCACCCTGCGGATTCAACTCCATCCGATTGGTCGTTATCCTTGGCTGAGGTTCTCCGCTACGCGGCTGCCTACAAGAAAGGCGAGGCTTGGGCCACCGCTCCGAACCCGATTGAGCTGTCCTACGTGATCCGTGGCCTCACGCTCTACAGACGAGGGGAGAGTTACCAGGTAGATGCCTCAATTCAAAGCCCACCTGCTTGGTGGGTGAACCGGACACCCCAGAGGAATTCACTCGTTGTGGGACAGTCTAACGGCTCAGGGAACCGGGAATCGGCTGTTCGGCAACTCCCCACGACGTTCGGTTCTGGAATTCCTTCCGGGATTACGCTCAGTATTACCGTGTCAAGTGCTACCTTCGCTTATGGAGTGGAGGAAATCCCTCCCCGAGGTTGGTCGGTTTCCAACATCAGTGACGGCGGGGAGTTTGATGCCATTAACGGGAAAATCAAATGGACCTTCCTCGATTCACAATCTCGGGTCTTGCGCTATAGTCTCACCCCGCCAAATGGTTTTCTGAACTCGGCTGTGTTCGGTGGAAGAGTCAGCTTCGATGGTCTGCGAGAATACGAGATCAGCAGTGGATCCATCACAAACCCAGACCTAGGGCGGCTTAAAATCAAAACCTATGCCGGGGTGCATGTAACTGGGACGATTGGATCGACTTATATCATCGAGGCAACCGATGACGTGGCGGGGTTAACGAATTGGTCTGAGATTGGTCGAATCACTTTAACCCAACCGGACCAACCTTACATCGATCTGAACTCGGACGCTAGGCCTAGGCGGTTCTATCGTGCTAAGGGTTTGTGAAAAGACCAGCCGGTCAGGATGCTCCACCGCGTTGACCTTGCCACCCAACCGATAGTCCTGATGTGCGATGGCATTGTGTAAGGTCGGGACGGTCGCGCTGCGGCGTCCGTTGGGGGGGGTAGGCGACGTGAGGCCTCCTTCGGCCCGGGGAGGCTAGGAGACTCATGGCCTCTTCCGCGGGGGCAGGCCACGGGGCTCATAGCCTTGTTCCGTCCGGCTGGAGGCCGGACGGGGACGTCGCAGCGCAACGTCCCTACCTTTGGGGAGGCTTGGCGTCAGGGTTCGAATCGGTAGTTGAAGCGGCCGTTGGGGGCGGTGTCTCCGGCATCGAGCCAGGACACGATGTCGCCGTTGTCCGGGACGTTGTCGGCCCACTTGAAGTCGAAGCGCAACGGTTTGCGGGTGCGGTCGAGAGCGAGTGAAGCGCGGGGTAATTCGAGCCAAACCTCGGAGTTCAGGATCTTCATGCGGACCTCGCGCACTTTCTTCCATTGGCGGCCGCCGAGGCTTCGTTCGAGGATGGCGCGATTTCCAACGGGCGGAAGTCGATTCACAACGAAGTCGTAACCTTCCCAACCGGTACGATGATTCTGATCCGCGTCGATATATAGAGCCATCCAATTGGTTCCGGCGGGTGCCGTGACCGGATCCTGGGTGCGTGCACGAAACCAGAGATGCTGTTTGTCGTATGCGACCTGGGTTTCGATGATGTCGTTTCTTCCGCTGTCATTGGTCAAGCGTGCATATTGATTGTAGCCGGCGAAGTCTCGGTGGAGCGTGTCACCACGGTCGTCACGGAACTGAGGAGCGACGGCATCCCATTGTGTGGAGTCGTGTGCGAGGACAATAGGGTGAGGTGGGCCGGCTTTGGGGATGGGACGAGCCCCTTTGTAGCGGCGGATGAAAGAAACGAGTTGGTAGTAGTAAACATCTCCGTGCCCTCCTTTCATGGGCTCAATATCGCGGCTGTGTTCCTGGTCGAACTGGTCCACAAACATGACGGGCAATCGGACCCCGTTAAACTCGTCGAATCGGCCGGCGATCCATTCGTTCCAACCGGTGATGAACAGGTGCTGGGGGTCGGCTTTGAGCGCGTGTTCGAATTGTTCGGCGAAGTTGTGGCCGTGGAGGACGGCTTTGGGGTCGGTGGGGAAGGTTCCTGCATGATAGCTTCGTCGGCGGGCTTCAAGTTCGCTCATGGATCCGAGACGGTTGGTGACGGCATTTTGAGCGACGCCCACCGACATTTGCTCTTTGGCCCCTGCGGCGTTGGTGAAGACGTGTTGGGGAAACACTTCGAGCCAGCTCCACATATCGGGCTTGGTCTGGCCTTTGAAGTAGTCGGGCTGCGGCGAGCGGAGGGTGAAGAACTCACGGATCCGCGAGGTTTCTTCGCTGCCGTTCGCGAGGCGTAACGTTCGATCACCGATAGAAGGAGCGGCATCGGCAAACGATTCGCCGAGTGGGAGAACATCCTTCGAATGGGACCACCAGCCGATACGGCCTTGGGGCTCGGACATTTCGAGGTAGTAACGTCCCGGGGTAGCCGGTTTCGGAAGGGCGAGCATTTGCCAGGCGTTATCGGCGACATTTTCGAAGCGATGGCTGGCGATCTGCTTTCCGTTCGGGCCGTTGCGGAAGAGCGTGAGCGTCATCGCTGTGTTCTGAGTGGACCAAGTCGGAAAGGAGCCACCGACCGCTCCGAAGGGTTTTTCAGCGACGAACGATTGACCGAGCGTATGACCTGGCAGCAGGGGAGTCGGCGTGTCCTTTTGACTTTGCGTTTCTATGCCACCGAGTCGGGTTGGATCGGCAAGAATCAAGGGTTTGTCATCTAAACGGAACCAAAGCTCGGGATGGATTTGTTGAGAATAGAGATCACGAAAGAGTTCTGGAACGACTTTTTCCGGGCTGCCGAACGGGCACAGGAAGGCGATCTGCGGGGTGCGTCCACCCTGGGCGCGGATGGCTGCGAACTCGCGCAGGAGGGCGAGGTAGTTCTGTCGGTAGGTGACTTGATTGGTCACATCGAACACGATCACGTCCACTCCCGCGTCAGCGAGCATCTGGGCGTGTTTGCGCAGGACATAGGGGTCGTCGGTGTTGTAGTAACCGAAGATCGACTCGCCCCAGTGATGGGGTGCATGCAGAGGTCCCCAGGCTGGGTGATCGCGGTTCTGCATCGCGGTGGGATGACGTTCGATGATGCGGGTGATGTCCCAGGGTCCGCCGCTTGCGTGGGGGCCGAGCCATAGGAAGTAAAACATGGCTACGGTTCGGTTGGCTCGTGGTGGGCCGACTTCGGTTGTGGTGGGCAACCGACGCTGTAAGGCATCCGTGGCGACCCAGGTATCGGGGAGGGTATCCCACACGCTGGGGGTGAGCGGCGGGGCACCGGCGAACCCGGTGAGGGCTGGGACCAAGAGCGCACTGAGTAGGAGCAGTGCTTGGCGAAGACGGTGAAACGTAGGTCTTGAGCTAGATTGGACAGTGGCTTGCCGTGGATCCCCGCGTCTGTTTAAGCTCAGGTTCCCATGGTGTGCATAGGCTTTCGCCAAGCAATGCCGGATTGTCATTGTCCTGATCATGAGAGGAGGTCGTTGGTGATCGGTTACAGCAGTGCCCGAGCTGTTCACTGATAGGGTGACGGCCCCGTGACTATCACGGTGCGGCAAAAGGCCTGGCTTCCCAATTCTTACTCCACTCGAACCTCCATAGATCCCGGAGCACTGGCGTTTCAACATGGCCATCAAAGAGAAGCAGCCCACTCCGCCACCTCGCCATCTCCAGGCTGTTATTGGGATGGGGGGCCGTCGGCGGCCGTCGAGCGCTATGGCGGGCCACGAAGATATTCTCCCCTGAGGAGGCGTAGTCGTCCATTGAAGGGTCGCGATACAAGTCGGTTGCTGTTCGTCCTCCTGCCCAAGGGAGCACTTCTGAAGTATTACCGTCGATCAGCATTGGAGTGTCGGATGTCGAAGCAATATTCCCAGGACCTCCATAGAACCACTTGGTCATCGTCGGGCTGTCAGTGCGCTGAGCCCATTGGTTGTAAGCGTAGCTGAAGAACACCGTCTCGATTTTCCCACCGCCGAGGGCGGCTCTGCACGTCGCTGCCGTACTAGCGGTCCCGAACGACTGCAGGCCCGCAGATGTAGACTGAATCCTTTGCGTCGGATTGATGGCCTGGGTTGTGGGACATCTGAAAACCTTGGCCGACTCCAGATTTCCAGCGTAGGGCATGACATCGTTCGGCCAAAGGTAACCATCTCGGAATTCCGCCGTATCCGATTCATCGCGAAGCATCTGAAGCATCACCCCACACTGGCGCAGGTTGCTTACGCATTGGACCCTCGTTGCCGTGCGTTTTGCTTTGGACAAGGAAGGAAGCATCATGCCCGCCAGGACCGCCAGGATGGTGACCACCACGAGAAGCTCTATTAGCGTGAAGGCTCTTCGATGGTATCCCATACTAGAACTCCCTTGGTTCGACCTCCGGTCCCTGAGAACGGAGATGAACAGATCGAATCAAGCTGACTTGCTGTTTGAAATGGAGGATCACCGCAGTGCTTACGGACACTGGAATGGTGTTACTCGATTTTAATCTCTCTTCAAGCAAAGGTAGATGCGTTTCCAATCGGTTCACTCTGCGGCTGAAGAAGGAGCGGATGGCTTCTTGCCCCATAGCGATTCTAGGCAGGTCTCCAAACGGCGAAAACCGATCGTCCGCCTCAAGAAAGCACTCTGAATCGGCGATGGCTTCCTCGAGAGAGACCATCCAGCTCGTACGCGTTGCCCATTCACCCTTGGTCAAGGTGGCGGATAGCATCGGCTTCATGGAGTCAACCTCGGCAATGGCCAAGAGTAGCCGTTCATTTTGGAGACTCAACTTCATCCCATCGCCTCCTGCCCGCGTCTCTAAACGCTGTGCATATACACGTTTAGCATCCAATAACTGCATCTGGGCGGACTCATATTCGAGCACCGCAGTCGCTAGCTTCTCACGATGTAGCAGCAGCAACTCCTTGTCGCGGGCGTTGAGGCGCAACCCTCGGAACAGAATGCTGGCGGAGCGGGTCAAGTTAGTCCTGATGTCGTTCACTATGGAGGAGTGAGTCCATCGAATGAGCTTCTGTGTTGTGGGCCTTTCATTGTTGAGCACATACGCACCGTTAGTCATCGCCGCATTGATCTCATCCGTTCTTCTTAAATCCTCGGGCGTGACCCCGATCAGCTCGAAGAACTCGGGGCCGCGTGTTGGCGATTGAGCAATATGGTTGGTTCTGCCCGTTTGTGCAACCTCACTGATGGCCGGAAATTGTGTGCGACTTACTTCCGCCGCTTTTCCGTCGGTCGATTCTTCGCATGAACCCTGGAATCTCGGCTCTAGTCGATGGTGCGTTGACCTTTTTGGCCTATGTCGATGTTCGATTGTCTGTCCCTGTTGGCGTCTCGCCGAAGCCAAGGCGGACGCGGATGTCACGAGGCCACTGGGAAAACCCTGTGGTCTTGCGACTCTTGGCCTGGGGGACCGTCCGGCCGTTGGCCGGACGGGGACGTCCCATCCGCCTTCGCTCTGGCTTCGGTCGGACGAGGGCGCAGCGTCCCTACCTTCGGGGACGTCCCGGCGGAACGTCTACTCGTCGAAGCGAGCTGTTGTGAGGTCTAGTTTGTAGAGCATTCCTTGATAGCCGGCGACGTAGAGATTACCGGTCTCGTCTTGGGCGAAGGCGGTGATGGCCTGTGGGCAGGTGGCGAGTTGGCGGATTCGGCTCAATTCTCCATGGTCTCGCGTCATTCCCCAGATTCGTTTGGAACCGTAGTCGCCAAAAATGTAGACGCCGTAACAGGAGGATTTCGGATCGCCTCGATAGACGAACCCTCCCACCAGCGCGGTGCCGTGGGATCGGTGGGTGGCGAAGATCGGTTGGGCATAGGTGAGATTCGGTTTCCGATACTGCGCGGAGAACAACTCAAAACCCTGGTAGACATTCCATCCGTGGTTTTCACCCGACGATACGACAGCCACCTCGTCGCCTCGTTCCTGGCCTAGATCGGCAACCCAGAGATCCCCGGTCAGGGAATCGAAGCTGAATCGCCACGGTTCCCGGAAACCCCAGGCCCAGATCTCGGGCCGTGCCCCCGCGTGTGACAGGAAGGGGTTGTTCGCAGGAATCGCGTACGGCAGATCCGCTTCGTGATGATCGACATCGATTCTCAGCATCTTTCCGAGCAACAGGCTGAGGTTTTGGCTGTGGCCTTGAGGGTCGTGGTTGGGGGCGGAGTCGCCCATTCCGATGTAGAGAAAACCGTCGGGCCCAAACTGGAGACATCCTCCGTTGTGATGTTCCGCCACGGCCGGGATTCGCAGCAGACGCCGAGATGGCTGATGCGAGTCATGCATGGCGTCGGGGGTGACGGTTCGTTCGACCACATACGTTACAATCGCACTCCCTTCGAGCGCTTGGTGTTTCAGATAGTATTTTCGGTTCTGACGAAACTTTGGGTGGAAGGCGAAGCCGAGGAGGCCATTGGGGCCGCGAGCACTGAAAACCTCATGGGTGAGATCGGCAAATAGTCCGACTTCCGCCTTTGGCTTCTCGGTGTTCACCCTCCAGACGATTCCAGCTTGGTCGGCGGCGATAAAGGTGGCTGCTGATCCTGGGATTTGAGCGACCGCCACGAGGCCGGTTTGTATCAATCCTGTGGTGTGGATCCCGGAGTTGGTGAAACGCAGATCGGCGCTGAGCAAGGGATTGAGTCGTACGGGAAGCGCGAGGGTGGGGATTTCGCTAGGCATGCCGCGACGGCTTGCCAATGAGTGCACGGGTTGTTTGAGGCTGACTAAGTATTCGATGAGGTCGGTGAATCCTTCCAAGGACAGCCCGGTCTCGAGTCCTTCGGGCATGAGGGAGACGCGGCTGCCGCGCTGCGTTTGGATCTCGGAACGATTTATTCGCGATCGCGTGCCATCGGCGAGCGCCAGTTCGATCCAGCTATCGGTTGCTTGTTTGAGAATTCCTGAGAGTTCGGTTCCGGATCGGGTTTCGACCACGGTGGTTTCGTAGCCGACGGCCAACACGGCCGATGGCGTGAGGATGGCGTCGATCAATTCGCGTCGCGAGAACTGGTCGCCCACGGAGAACAGGTCCGGGCCTGCTTTTTGGCCGGTGCCATCGATGGAATGACATCGTGTGCACGCGAGGCGTTGGATGTCAGCGAAGGCGGCTTGGCCTCGGGCTACGTCGCCGTCGTGTTGCAGGGCGTACTGTCGGTAGGTTTCTGCTGAGGCTGGGGTTGGGGCTGGGGTTGGGGGATTTGCTGCGCGTGCGACGGATCCGAAGTCAAAAAGTGTCGCCAGGCCGAGGCTGAGTTGGAGCAGGGTCGCGAGTCGGCGGAGGAGGTTGGGGGTTCTCACGGTGGACTGCAACGAGTGACGGCGAGCCGCAGAACGGAGACATGGGTGCTCATGGGTGCGCGGTCCTCGGGCGAGGGGCGCGTCGTGAGACGTATGGGGTGGCATATAAGAGCGATCGGTGATTGGGCGAGTGCACGCGCAATCCGTAAGGCTGTCATCTCAAATCTTGCCCAGTGTGAACTATTGGGTGCCGATAACCCGGCGAGGGCGCCGGGGAGGTAGACGGTCGCGCTGCGCCGTCCGTCGGGGAGGCTGAGAGACTCCGGACTCTTAGCCTGGGGGACCGTCCGGCCTAGGGGCCGGACGGGGACGTCCCGTCCGCCTTCGCCTTGGCTTCGGGCGGACGAGGGCGGAACGTCCCTACCTTTCGGGGAGGCTGGGGGACATGGGACTCTTGGCTTGGGGAACCGTCCGGCCTGGGGGCCGGACGGGGACGCCGCAGCGCAGCGTCCCTCCTTTGGTGGCCTGTGGCTTGACACTTTGGGCGTGCGGCTTAGCGTTTGGATGCATTCCGGTATGGTGGGCTTTGGCCTTGAATCAACAGACTCAAGGGTCGGTCCATCAAGCGTACTGGGGTGCGGGGTTTTGAACAATAAACTGAAAATCTTACCAAGGTCTCTATATGGGTCTCATCAGCAGCCTTCTCGGGAACGCGTCGGAAGTCGATCTCCATCAGATCCAGGAAGAGCTGGAACCTGTGCTCGCTGAGGGGGAGACGATCAGTCGTGGGTTCAAGATCTTCCGTGACCTGTTCATTTTTACCGATCATCGGTTGATCATGATCGACAAGCAGGGCTTAACGGGGTCGAAGGTGAGTTACCACAGCGTTTTGTATCGGAGTATTACGCAATTCAACGTGGAGACGGCGGGATCGTTTGATGCGGATGCGGAGCTGAAGATTTGGGTCTCGGGCGGGGAGTTGCCGATTACGAAGGAATTCAAGCGAGGCACGGATGTGGTTGGGATCCAGAAGCACCTGGCCTATTGTGTTTTTGGTGGGGGCTCGGGCAAGTCGAAGTCTTGATGACGCGAATGAACCGAAGAGTTGATTGAAAGGCTTGGAGCGAGATGCGGGAGTTCACGAAACTGAGTTTGAGGTTTTGACTGGGAGCGGAAATTGCCTCGTGCCGACAGGGGTGTCGGCGCTTCCAGGGCCTTTGGCGCTCAGGTCGGTTACTGCTTTCGGAGGATTTGGTATTCTTGGTCGAAGGCTTCCTGAGTGGTTTTGGCGGCGGGCAGGCGGTCGTCGGCGGATCGGTTGCGTGGGATGATGGCGAGGTGGATGATGTCGGATTGGAGAAGCTCGCGGTAGCCTGGGAGCGAGGCGGAGATCACGATGCGTTTCGCGGGCAGGGACTTGAGTTTGGCCTGTTCGGAATCATCGAGGGGAGGGAAGCCGATGAAGAACACGAAGGCGCTGGTGGAGGGGTGGCGTTTCACGACTTCATGGAACTGTTCGGGGGGCATGGCACCGCCGGTGCGCATGCTGAGGAAGGGGTCCATTTTGACGGTTTCAACGGCTTCGATGGTGAGCTTCCCGGCCTCTTTGAGACCGTTTCGATAGGCGGCTACTTGGGCATCCATGACGGGATCGGGATCGTCTCCAGGATCGGGCACGATGGCGACGACGGTGCCGGAGGGGCCGACCAGCTTTGAGGTCTCGATTGCGGCGACAGTGCCCAGCGCTTTGTAGGGGTTGAGGTCGATTTTGCGGCCGTCGGACGAACGCGTGAAGTTCCAGGCGGCGAGGCCGCCGACGAGGAGGGCGAGGCTGATTTGGCCGACGGTTTTGAGGTTCATGCGGGGTGCTGAAAGGCGGTCGTAGGTCGGGTGTGGGTTTCTCTTAGCGGTGACAATTCACAACCGTTTTAACGCAAAGCGGAGGGGCTGGCCGAGCGATTTTGGACACGAGGTCGGGGGGGAGCCGGCAGGGGTGCCGGCGCTCCCAGGGCGGAGGTAGCCGTGTGTGCACATGGCCTAGAGGCGAATGATGATGACCGATCATGGGCAGGGAATGGTCTGTCACTATTCACGATCCCAGAGCCAGCGAGGATCATGTTTTCCGTTGCCGCCGAAGGCGAGGGTTCCCGTGGCTTCTTTTCCAGCTTCATCTTTGCCCGAGTAAAATTGAAGGCCGAGTGAACTCACTTTTTCGGAGGCGGCGTGGCCATCGACAAAGCCCATGTTTGAGCGGCGGTTGTGTCGGCCGACGGGACGTTGGGGATCGGAATCATAATAGCCGACGTTGGTTGGGGTGCGCCAGTAGAGGAAGGCGGAGTTAGGTTTTTCCTGCCATTGGTCGGGGTCCTTGTCCTTGATATTGCGGATGAGGCCGGCGTCGGCCATGGGGACGGAGGCGGATGGATTTTTGATTCCGGAGAGCTTGGGTTTGGAGACATCGCTCCAGGCGGTAAGTTCGACGTGGTTCATGGCGATGCCGAAGCCGTTGCGGACCGAGGGGCAGGCGATGACGTTGGTGCCTTGGAGAGAGGGGCGGAGGAGGTCGACCCACCACGTGACAGAGTCTTTGATTAGAGCGGTGGGGGGAGGTTTAACGAAGAGGTAGAGCGTGACGATATCGTCTCGATTATCATCGGCGTAGAAGGCGTAGCCGAGGCTCATTTGGCGGACGTTATTGAGACACTTGGCGGAGCGCGCCTTTTCTTTGGCACGGGAGAGAGAAGGCAGGAGCATGCTTGCGAGCAGCGCGATGATGGCGATGACGACGAGCAGTTCGATGAGAGTGAAACCGGCACGGCGAGGCCGGGGGTGGGTCGATCGGTAGTGCATATCGTTGCGGTCGTGGTGATGGTTGGATCGAGCAGGTAGAGTAGGCGAGGGTGGGGCCTGTTCGGTGATGGTCGATAGAAACTTGCGGTCCTGTTTCTGGCAAGTGGAATTCTTGGGTTTAGGCTGCATGAGCCGGGTTGTTTGAGAGTCTTGAGACGAGGGGGGAGTGGATTTTGAGCGATAGTTGGGAGGATCGACTATCGACTCATGGTCATATAGCGCCGGGGAAGCCGGCAGGGATGCCGGCGCTCCCAGGGTCTTCAGACAACTTCGGCTGCGTTGAGCCGGGTGGTTTGAGAGTCTTGATGCGGGTGCAATAATTTGCGAACCTGAGCCGAAGGGTTGGACAAGTGACGAAAACTGCCGCTTGCCGGCGGGGGTGCTGGCGCTCCACGGGGCAGAGGGGGCCGTGCGCGCGTGGCCTAGAAGTGGATGTGGATCATGGTTGCTGGGTAGATTGCCTCGAAGCTAAAACCTCGTGCACTGGGACCATGAACCGGAGGCAGGGGGCAACGCCGTGTGAGGGCACACGGCCTACAGCGGGGCACGGATGACGGTTGATGGGCAGGAGATAGAAACCGAGGGATGGATGATGAAAATGAAGCGATTGATCCCGATGTTGCCGGTGCGGAGCATGCCGGCGAGTGTCGCGTTTTACTGCGGGAAACTAGGGTTTGAGGTGGAGAATCGGAATGATCAATGGGGTTGGGCGATGCTTCGGTTTGATGAGTGCCGTTTGATGGTGGACCAATCGATCAACGCGCATCCTCATGGATTTCGAGAGGGGATCCTATACTTATACCCGGAGGACATTGTGGCGTATCACAAGCGGGTGCGAGAGAGCGGGTTGACCGTGCCGGATCTTTCGGTCACGTTCTATGGGTTAACTGAGTTTCGTATTGATGATCCAGACGGCAACCGACTCTGGATCGGGCAGGAGACGAAAGCTTGAGCCGTAGCAATTTGGAAGAGTTTTGGAAGAGTTTTAGCGCAAAGAGCCGGAGGCGCAGACGAATGGATTCTATTTCCATGGAGTAAAGGGATCGCTCGTTGGTGTGTGGAGCTATCCTAGAGCAGATGGAGATTTCTTTGCCCCGGTTTTGTGTCTTTGCTCCTCTCCGTCTCGGCGTTGAATTTCTGCTGCATCGTTGCGGCTGAGGCTAGCCGTCGGTTTGGCCGGCCGGCTCCAGCGACTTTGGAACAGCTGGGCTGGTGGTTTGGAACGAAAAAGGGTTTCATCGGTGGGACCGACGAAACCCTTTTGAGAGAGCTGAGCGGAGCGCAGAACCTCAACTTGGGGTCCTACGGCGCGATGGAAGGCGATTACGACAGGGGCATGTTGCCGTAGGTAGGTACCTTGACTTCTTTACCATCGCCGGTGGTGACCTTGCGGGTCTTGGCATCGAACACGCACATGATGCTCAAGCGATCGGAGATTTCGGCGAGGGAGATCACGGTTTGGACTTTGACGGCGAGATCGATGCCGGCGTTGGGTTCCTTGCCGCTGCGGATGCAATCGAACCAGTTCTTTTCGTGAACGGCGACACTTTCGACGGGTTTGATGTTGTCGTAGGATTCGGGATCGACGTCTTCGGCGAACGGTTGTTCGGGTTTGAGTTCGACGCGATTCCCGGCCATGTAGAGGGAGGCTTTGTGACCTCGGATCATTTCTTGAGTGCCGGTTTGGTTGACGGTGCTGCTGCAGATCATGAGCGAGTAACCGCTGGGGAATTCGGCGAGCAACTGGACATTTTCTGGCACATCGCGCATGGGATGACCGCCGACTTTGTCGGTCTCGATTTTACGAGTGCCGATAGAGCAGACGCGAGTTGGGAACTCGGGATTCCCGGTTGCGAGCATGTAAGGATGCAACTTGTGGGGGAACAAGTCACCGAGCAGGCCGGCGCAGTAGGGGTAGTATTTGCGCCAACGGAAGTAGTGATCGGCGTTGAAGTCGGGGCGGGTTTTGATTTGGCTCCCGAGCCAAGCTTTCCAATCGATGTCTTCGTTGGTGGCCCATTTTTTGATGTCGTAGTTCCACTCGCCTTTGGGGGCGTTGCGCATGTAGGAACCCTGGCCGAGAACGGGTTGGCCGATCTTACCGGCGCGGATTAGTTCGGCGGCTTTGTGCCATTTGCCGTCGGAGCAGCCTTGGGAGCCGACCTGGAGGATCTTCTTGGTGCTTCGAACGGTATCGTAGATCTCGAATGCCTCGCCGAGGTAGCGGGTCATGGGCTTCTCGACGTAAACGTGCTTGCCGGACTTCATGGAGTCGACAGAAACGCGGGTGTGCCAGTGATCGACCGTGGAGCAGCAGATGGCGTCGATGTCTTTTCGTTCGAGTAATTTTCGGTAGTCATCGTAGCCTTGGCAGTCTCCGCCGATGTATTCTTTGGCCTCGCGGATGCGTGTTTTGGAGACATCGGCGACAGCGGCGAGGGCGATGTTGGTATCGGTGGCATTTTCCTTTTGGCTACGGACGTGGGCCATACCTTGGCCGCCGACGCCGACGAAGCCGACGACGATTCGGTCATTGGCACCGATGACGCGGCCGGTGGAGGGCGCTTGATTTTGGCCGTAGACGGGCGTTTTGAAAATGTTTGTGACCGCGACGGCGGCCGTGGCCGTGGCGGCCGATTTGATGAACTCTCGGCGGCTTCCGTCGGCGGCAGAGAGAGATTTTTCAGTGTTTTCCATAAGCCTTTTCGTGAATGTTAAACGTTCTATATCAGGCGATTTCCCAAGGGCTGATGCTATGGACGAAGGCTAACGGAAATAGATTCAGGGTCAACAAAAGTCTTTTCCTGTAGGCGGGTGTTTCTATAGTGATTTGAATTATGCCAAACCCTTGGACTGGAAAAGGAAACCCTTACACGCGCAGCGAAGTTGTGGAGCGTTTGAGGGCGACGTTGAAGCGTGGTGAACCCATCATTGCGGCGGGTGCTGGGACGGGAATTAGCGCGAAGTTTATCGAGCGAGGCGGGGCGGACCTGATCATCATCTATAATTCGGGTCGGTTCCGGATGGCGGGGCATGGTTCGACGGCGGGGTTGATGGCGTATGGGGATGCGAACGCGGTGGCGATGGAGATTGGGGAATTCGAGGTATTGCCGGTGGTGCAGGAGATCCCGGTCATTTGCGGCGTGCACGCGACGGATCCGCGTCGGCGGATGTGGCATTGGCTTTTGAAGGTGAAGGACATGGGATTTTCCGGCGTGAACAATTTTCCGACGCACTGCATTGTGGACGGCCATTTCCGGCAGGTCTTGGAGGAGACGGGGATGAGTTTTCAGAAGGAAGTGGAGATGGTGGCGTTGGCGCGGAAGATGGATCTATTTAGCATCGTGTATGTGGCGCGAGCGGAGGAGGCGGAGGCGATGGCGCGGGCGGGTGCGGACGCGATTATCGCGCATGTTGGGACGACGATTGGGGGTTCGATTGGGGTGACGAACGCGACCTGCACGATGGACGACGCGGTAGCGCGGACGCAATCGATCATTGATGGGGCAAAGAAGGTGCGCAAAGACATAGTTTTCTTGTCGCACGGAGGGCCGATCTGTACGCCGGAGGATGCGGCTTATATCAACGAGCACACGGACGCGGTTGGGTTTGTGGGAGCTTCGAGTCTGGAGCGGTTGGCAGTGGAGGATTCGTTGACGAATCTGACGAAGCGATTCAAGTCGATTCCGGGGAAGAAGGCGGTCGTGAAGGCTGCGGGCAAGGGTGGCAAGGCTGGGCGCGGGTAGACGGCCTGGGGTCTGGGGTTTCGTTTTAAGGCTGAAGCGAGGGATAATCGCTTGCGAACCTGAGCCAGAGGAGCTGACTGGTAGCGAAAGTAGCCTCGCGCCGGCATGGGTGCCGGCGGTCCCGGGGCCGGGGGGCGATTGAGGACGATCGGGTTAGAGAGTCGAAAAATTCTCGGCGAGCGCCACGGCTTTGAGCATGGCTTTTGATTTGTTCACGGTCTCCTGGTATTCGTCCTCGGGCACGGAGTCGTTGACCCAACCGCCGCCGGCTTGGACGTAAGCTTTGCCGTCCTTGATGAGGGCGGTGCGGATGGTGATGCAGCAGTCGAGGTTTCCGTTGAAGGAGAAGTAACCCACACACCCGCCGTAAGGGCCGCGTTGGGTTTGTTCGAGTTCGGAGATGATCTGCATCGCGCGGATTTTTGGAGCTCCGGACAACGTGCCGGCGGGGAAGGTGGCGCGCATGAGGTCGTACGGGGAGCGGTCTGGGGCGAGCGAGCCTTCGACCTGGGAAACAATGTGCATGACGTGACTATAACGTTCGATGGTCATGAGATCCCGGACTCGGACGGAGCCGAAATCGCAGACACGACCGAGGTCATTTCGGGCGAGGTCGACGAGCATGACGTGTTCGGCGCGTTCTTTAGGATCGGCGAGCAGGTCTTTTTCGTTGGCGAGATCTTGATCGATGGTTTTTCCGCGGGCGCGCGTGCCGGCGATGGGGCGGATCTCCACTTTTCGATCTTCACAGCGGACGTGAATTTCGGGTGATGCGCCTACGAGCGAGAATCCTTCGAGCTCGAGTAGGAACATGTAAGGGGACGGATTGATCGTGCGAGCAGCGCGGTAGATGTCGAGGGGTGACGCTTTGACGGCGGTGGAGAATCGTTGGGAGCCGACGACCTGGAAGATATCGCCGCTACGGATGTAGCCCTTGGCGGTTTTGACGTTTTCGAGGAAACGTTCTTTGGCGATATTGGATTCGAAGGGCAGGGAAGGAACCTCCTCGGGGATGCTGACGGGCGTTTGCTGGGTTGGTTGATCCAGCAAGGAAACGAGCCTTTCGATTTCGCCGATCGCGTTCTCGTAGGCATCGGCTGGGGAGGTGCCGGGTTCGATGACGGCGTTGACGAGCACGGTGATGGTTTGAGCGATGCGATCAAAGATGAGTAATTCATCGGCGATCAGGAAATACATCACGGGTGTGTTCAGCTCATTGGCGGTGGGGCGTGGGACGACGGGTTCGACGTCGTGGATGAATTCGTAGCCAATGAAACCGAGAGCACCACCGGTGAAGCGGGGTAGAGAAGGGATGATCACTGGGGAGAATTGCTTCATGACACGTTCGACCACCATGAGACCATCGCGCACGCGTGCGGGATCGGAATCGGGGGCTGAGGGATCGATGGCAAACGACTGGGAAGGTTTTCCGTTTTCGATGACATCGACACGGTTACCCCATTGGCGGATGACGGCGCGTGGGTTGCAGCCGACGAAGGAGTAGCGGCCGATATGTTCGCCGCCTTCGACAGATTCGAAGAGGAAGGACTCGCCTTGGCCACGGATTTTGCGGTAGGCGGACAGAGGGGTTTCGAAGTCTGCGAGCAGGCGTCGGGTGACCGGGATGAGGTTTCCCTGCTGGGCGAAGCGTTCAAAATCGTCTAATTTGGGCGAATACATGATCGAATGCGGTCGATCATGCGCGATCCGTTCGCGGAAGGAAAGACCAGAGAGCGAGGTGCATTCGCAAACGAACCTGAGGGAGAGGACTGTGGGCATTGGGCTTTCCGAAGGCCGGCAGGGGTGCCGGCGCTCCCAGGGTCTGGGGGACGCGGGGTGTGGGGGGCACACGGCCTACAGGGGGAGGACTGTGGGCATTGGGCTTTCCGAAGGCTGGCAGGGGTGCCGGTGCTCCCAGGGTCTGGGGGACGCGGGGTGTGGCGACCGCGCCGTGTGGGGGCACAGGGCCAGTTGTGTTCGGCACTCTGAATGCTGTTCGGGCTTCGGACGAACTAATCGATAGGATTAAGTATCGGGGAGAGGTTGGGAAAGGAGAGGGAAGGAAGCGCGGAGAAAAACGACAAAGCT
>Ga0172367_10002822_pt1 | contig 23290 bp, 32 predicted proteins | sample Lak10m_FD_114542 | JGI IMG/M metagenome (GOLD analysis project Ga0172367, IMG submission 114542) | Freshwater microbial communities from Kabuno Bay, South-Kivu, Congo - kab_022012_10m | ecosystem: Environmental > Aquatic > Freshwater > Lake | place: Democratic Republic of the Congo: South-Kivu... | reverse complement strand
CGCAGCCTATGCGGCTGAATGGGGCGACGACCCGGCAAGCTGGCCGAAAGAGGTTTATCAGACCGAGTTCGACTGGTTGACGCCTGATGTGGTCTACATCGCAGAATACTACCGCGTTGAGGATGTGAAGGAGACGATCCGAATCTATCAAAACCTCGACGGTACCGAGGACAGATACAGCGAACTGGACTTTGAGTCCGATCCAGAGCTTGAGCGCACGCTTGAGGCCATTGGCAGCATCGAGGTCAGGCAGAAGAAGGTCAAGCGCCGCAAGGTGCGCAAATACTTGATGAACGGCGCCCGCATCCTGGAGGATCTTGGCCACATCGCCGGCAAGTGCATTCCCATCGTGCCGGCCTACGGGAAACGCTGGTACATCGACAACGTAGAAAGATGCATGGGCCATGTGCGCCTCGCCAAGGACGCCCAGCGTCTGGCGAACATGCAGCGTAGCAAACTGGGTGAGATCGCCGCGCTCTCCAGCATCGAGAAGCCGATCTTCCTGCCAGAGCAGGTGGCCGGCCATCAGTTGATGTGGAGCGAGGACAACCTGCGCAACTACCCGTACCTGCTGCTCAACCCTGTGACCGACCAGAACGGCAACCAGGCTGCGACCGGCCCTGTCGGCTACACCAAGCCGCCCGTTGTGCCGCCAGCCATGGAAGCGTTGCTTACGGTCACCGAGAAGGATATGCAGGACGTGCTGGGCAACCAGCAACAGGCTGACAAGCTGGTGAGCAACATCAGCGGCAAGGCTGTTGAGATGATCCAGCAGCGCGTGGACATGCAGAGCTTTATTTACATCAGCAACTGGTCAAAGGCCGTCAAGCGTTGCGGTGAGGTCTGGTTGGAAATGGCCCGCGACGTGTACGTTGAGAAGGGCCGCAAGATGAAGATGGTCGGCGCTCAAGATGAAGTCGATACCGTCGAACTGATGAAGCCGATGCTCTCCGAAAAGGGCGAGGTCGAAATGGAAAACGACCTGAGCAAAGCCAGTTTCGACGTTAACGTGGACGTTGGGCCGTCATCGAGCAGCAAGCGCCAGGCTACGGTGCGGGCGCTCATGGGCATGATCAGCATTACGCAAGATCCCGAGATCAACCAGGTATTGCAGTCCATGGCGATCATGAACATGGAAGGCGAGGGCATCAGCGACGTAAAAGACTTTTTCCGCAATCGCCTGCTCAAGATGGGCGTGATCAAGCCCACGCAAGATGAGGCCATGGCGCTCATGCAAGAGCAAATGCAGGCCGCGCAACAGCAAGACCCGAACGCGGTATTCCTGCAAGCCGCTGCCGAGGAAGCCATCGCCAAGGCTGCCCGCGCCCGCGCCGATACTGTCCGGACGGTGGCCGACTCCGAGCTGATCCGCGCCAAGACCATCGAGACACTGGCGAAGGTGGACATGGACGCCAACGAGCAGGCGCTCTCCAACGCCGCGATCATCGGCCAAATGGCTGCCCAGCAGGCCACGCAGCCGCCCGTATCCCTGCCAACCAGACCGCCCGAGGTGCTGTAAATGGCCGACCTACTCAAAGCCGCCAAAGATCCGAAGTTCCGCGAGGATGTCATCCGAGGCCTGGGCGAGACGTTCAGCCGTGGCGTGGCCGGCGTCCTTGGTGCGCCTGTTGATTTGACCACGATGGCCATGCGGCCGTTTGGCTACAACGTTCCGGCCGAGCAGGTGGTGGGCGGCTCAGAGTACATCGGCAGGCAGATGGAAGAAGCCGGTCTGATATCCAGTGCCCGCAATCCTGTGGCTGAATTTTTGGCAGGTGTTGCCATTCCTGATCCGATGGACGCCGCCAAGCTGGGGGCGATGTTTATCGGCCCGATTGCAAGAGTATGGGACGCAGACGCTGCGGCTAAGGCCGCCAAAATGGAATCAGAGGGCTTTGACCCTCGCACCATTTGGTCAGAAACTGGAACATGGCGCGGGCCAGACAATAAGTGGCGGCAAGAAATTTCTGATGTTGATTCTAAGTCGATCAAGCAAACTGGAAAAGAATTGGAGTATTTGCAAGACCTATCATCAATGTACCCGTCAGAACTTGGAAAGGCCTTTTCACATGAAGAATTGTACAAGGCATACCCTGATCTTCAGACAATGCGGGCAGTTATGACAAGCAATTCAGGCGGCGTATATGCTGAGCCAACAAAAGTTGCTCGTGAAAGAATTGAAATTCCTATGCGTCACTCGCGAACAACTGGTGAAATTGTTGATCCTGAATATGCAAAATCAGCAACGCTACATGAAGCCCAGCATGCCATTCAACAACGGGAGGGCTTTGCACGCGGCGGCTCTCCTGGAATGGGGCTATTTGATCCGGAGTTGCAAAAGAAAATAAATGCAAAAATTCAAAAACTTCCAGAGAAAAAGAAAAACGATCCAAAAGAAATAGAAAAAATACAAGATAAGATTACCAATGATTGGTACATGAAACTTGCCGGAGAGGCTGAGGCTAGAGCAACGGAAGCTCGCAAAGGAATGACGGCGGCAGAGCGTCGGGCAAAGTTTCCGGAAGAATCATATGATGTTCCAATTAAAAAATTGATTGTTCCTGATTATGAAAAAATCAGGGAGAACATTCCAAAAAGTATAACAATCAAAGGTAAATGACATGGCCCTGTTCAACTTTAACCGCCTGACCGGCAAGCTGATGAGCCAGCTCAATGACGGCAACGGCGAGAAGACGATGACCGGCTCGCCTATCAATCCTGTGGAGCCGTTCCGGGGCATTCGGCCCATGCCGTCAAACCCTCGACTGGGCTTTTTCGGTGGCCTCGGTCAGCTTGCGCCGCTGATCCAGTCATCTGAGCAGCCCAGCCGCCTCGGCTTCAAAGGGCCTGCGCGGCCAGAGGATAAACGGATGGCGACTCAAGCCGCCTTCCAAGAGGGCGCGGCCGCTGCACCAGCTCCTGCCCCGTCTGAACAGGCGATCATGCTACAACCTCAACGCCCACAGCCGGCTTTCATGAATGCCGTGGCTCAGGCCGGCGCACAGCCGCCACAGGGCGCGCAAGGCCGGCAGGGCATGCCAGAGTTCACCGACGACCAGTTGAGGCTCCTGGCGCAAATGGTGGCGCGGTTCATGCGATTCTGAACTATACTGCTTTCAACCTTGACAAACTGTTCCTGCGGCGAGTGCCGCCAGTCTGCTGGGAATCACGGCATCCGGCCCGCCGTTCTGGGCTGAGTACAATGGGGTCATTATGTTAGAAGAAACGGCAGAGGTCGAAGTACCAGACTTAGAACTTGAGCAACCCGAGCAAACAGGCGATGAACAGGCTCCCGCCAGCCAGCCCGAGGTAGACGAAGATGAGGTCATGGTAACGATCGGTGAGGAAGCGCCGCCTCAAGAGGAACACGCTCAAGCGCCTGAATGGGTGCGCGAGTTGCGGAAACAGCACCGGCAGTTGCAGCGCGAAAAGCGCGAGCTTGAGGAAAAGCTGAAGACCGTCAGTCAACCGGCCGAAAGGCCCATCGCTGTCGGCAAGAAGCCTACCCTTGAGGAGTACGACTACGATGCTGAAAAGTACGAGAGTGAGCTGGCGTCATGGTTTGAGAGAAAGGCGAAAGCGGATGAGGCCCAGGCCCGCGCACGACGCGCCGAACTCGATGCACAGAACGCTTGGCAGGCGAAGCTTGACAGCTACGGCAAGGCTCGTGGCGAACTCAAGGTGCGCGACTTTGAAGACGCTGAGGCGCAAGTCTCGGAGACTTTCAACGTCACGCAACAGGGTGTCTTGCTTCAAGGGGCTGAAAACCCCGCGCTGCTCGTATACGCACTCGGCAAAAATCCCAGCAAGGCGAAGGAACTGGCCTCGATACAAGACCCTGTGAAATTCGCATTTGCGGTGGCAAAACTGGAGACGCAGTTGAAAGTACAAAACCGTAAAGCGGCCACGCCGCCAGAGAAAACCGTCCGGGGAACCGGGCCAGTGTCCGGCGCTGTGGACTCAACCCTTGAACGCCTGCGAGCCGACGCGGAAAGGACGGGTGACTTTTCAAAAGTCATGGCCTACAAGCGCCAGCAGAAGGCAAAACGCTGAATCAATTTTAGGAGCGCCACACCATGGCAAACTCATTTTCCAAAGAAGAACGCGTAGCGTTTGAAGATATCCTTGAAGGTTTTAACGACCTTCTTGTTTTGAGCAAGAACGTCAGCACCTACAACACCGACCAGACGATGATGGCTCGCACTAACAACGTCATCTGGCGTCCGCAGCCGTACATCAGCCAGAGCTTTTCTGGCACTGACATGACGGCCAACTTCGTTGACTACACGCAGCTGTCTGTTCCTGCCACTATCGGCTTCAGCCGTTCGGTGCCGTGGATCATGAACGCGCAAGAGCTGCGCGATGCTCTGCAAGAGCAACGCCTGGGCGAAAGCGCCAAGCAGAAGCTGGCCTCTGACATCAACGTCGCCATGCTGAACGTTGCATCTGCTCAAGGCACGCTGGTTGTCCCCATCACTGGCGGCGCCGGCGACTACGACGACGTAGCACAAGCCGACGCGCTGATGAATGAGCAAGGTGTACCCAACTTCGACCGTAGCCTCGCGCTCTCCAGCCGTGATTACAACGGTTTGGCTGGCAACATCGCTACCGGCGCAGGCACTGGCGCACGTTCGTTTAATGGCAACAAGTCGAACAACGCCTACGAGCGCAGCTTCGTCGGTATGGTTGCTGGCTTTGAGACGTTCAAGATGGACTACGCCAACCGTCTGGCCGCTGCTGCTGGTGGTGTTACCACGATCAGCACGCTGGTTGCTGCTGGAAACTTCTGGGTGCCGACTGCGACTTCCGTTGCCGTCACCGGCGAAGTCTCCAACGTGGACAACCGTTTCCAGACTGTCACCGTCAACAACACGGTCGGCATCGCTGCGGGCGACGCGTTCACCATCGAAGACGTGGAAGCTGTACACCACATCACCAAGCAATCGACTGGCCGTGACAAGACGTTCCGCGTCATCAGCATTGTGAACGGCACGCAGATGGTTATCAGCCCTGCCATCGTTTCCGCACAAGGCGGAACTGATGCAGAACTGCAATACCAGAACGTCGTCGTCACTGCGCCTAACGCTGCTGCTGCGATCACCTGGCTCAACGCCAACGCCACGACGATCAACCCTTTCTGGCAGCGCGATGCGCTTGAAATCCTGCCCGGCCGTTATGCAGTACCTGCTGACGCTGGCGTGGCTGTCATGCGCGGAACCACTGATCAGGGCATCGAGCTTGTGATGCAGAAGTTCTACGACATCAACAACATGAACATCAAATACCGTCTCGACACTCTGTTCGGCGTTGTGAACAAGCAGCCCGAAATGTCCGGTATTCTGATCTTCGGCCAGCCGTAATTCGGACAAAGGAGTCATCGCAATGTCTAACTCTATTGCATACGCAAACGGTAGCGCTCAAGTTACCCTCACCGCTGGCCAGTCCATCGCGCTCTACAGCCTGGCTCAGGCTCAAGTGTTCGAACTGGTTGGTTTTCCCAACTACCCGGTGCAGGAAGACCTTGAAGCCGCGTTCAGCGGCTACGAGATCCTCGGCCCCTACGCCAGCGGCGCAACGCTGGTTCTGAGCCCCGGCTCAAGCGACCTGTTGTACAGCATCGGCGTGGCTCCTGTGGTGTCTGGCGTGTCCTATCAGGGCGCACCTGCTGCACAGAACGCTGCTGGCACGCTCACTACGGCGCAGGTCATGGGCGGCATCGTCACCACGACGCAGGCCACTGGTGCCACTATCGCCGTTCTGCTGCCCGATGGCGCAGACATGGACGATGCCTCGCAGTTCAATGTTGATGAGTCCTTCGACTGGGTACTGATCAACAACTCTGTAGCCGCTGCCGACACCGTGACCATCACGAACGCAACCTCTGGTAACAACATCAGCGGCCCAGCCGTTGTTGCTGCTTCTACGTCTGCGATCTTCCGCACTCGCAAGACTGCGGCTGATACGTTCGTGACCTACCGCATCGCCTGATGCAAAGCGCGGGGGGCTTCGGCCCCTCGTTCCTTTTGGAGTGTAAACGATGAAGAAGTCCAGTTCATGCAGCGCCAAGCCCGCAATGTCCAAGCCTAAAGGCAAGGGCGGCAAGAAAAAGGGGATGAAGTAATGCCACTCAAGAAAGGCTACAGCAGCGACACGATCGGCAAGAATATCAAGATGGAAGAAAAGGCTGGCCGGCCCAAAAAGCAGGCCGTGGCCATCTCTCTCAACGTAGCCCGCGAGGCCGCAATGAAAGCCGGCAAGCCTTCCAAGGCTCCTAAGCCTGCTCCCAAGAAAATGACCAAGACCAAAAAAGGCATGTAACCATGGGCGCAAAACATACACTCTACAAAGTACCAGGCAAGATCCGTTTGAAGTCGGGGACAACCTATAGCGTGCTTGAGGTGTTTGATAAGCGCTCACTGGCCAACAGCCTCGACCGGGGCTGGCATCCTACGCTTGAGGCCGCTGTGGCCGCGTCCAAAGGCATCACACCGAAGGAAGCACCACAGGCGGCCGCCATTGTTGAACCAGAGCCAGCAGTGGTCGATACTGTACCCGAGGACAACGCGCCGCCGACACGCGCAGAACTTGAGGAAAAGGCCCGCGAGATGGGCATCAAGTTCGACGGTCGGACGGGTGATAAACTGCTGCTGAGGCGCGTAAACGAAGCGCTGGAGGGCTAAATGGGATATTCCAAGCGCCAATTCGTCGAAGCGGCTTTCGAGGAAATCGGTCTGGCGTCGTACACGTTCGACCTGCAACCTCAACAGCTTGAAAGCGCCATGCGTCGCCTCGATGCCATGATGGCCGAGTGGAACGCCAAGGGCATCCGGCTCGGCTATCCACTGCCAGGCAGCCCGCAGAATTCCAGCTTGAGCGAGCAGACGCTGGTGCCTGACAGCGCCAACGAGGCAATCATTTGCAATCTGGCGATCAAGCTCGCGCCCAGCTACGGCCGCGCTGTCATGGCCGAGACTAAATCAACAGCCCGCCAAGGCTATAACACGCTGCTCTCACGCGCCGCTGTGCCGCCTGAGCAACAATTCCCCGATACGCTGCCGGTCGGTGCAGGCAATAAGCCGTGGAACATCGACCAGCCATTTGTACAACGTCCGGTCGATCCGGTGGACGCTGGCCCCGATGGCTGGCTGCAATACAACAACTGAGGCCGCGCCATGCCGTACATCAATCAGCTCCCATTACTCAATCAGGTTAGCGCTGGCGATCAGTTGCCGATCTACACGCCCAACAACGGCGATGCTCGACGCCTGCCGATCAGCGCGTTGCTGCAATACTTCCAGCAGACCTTCGCCGCGCCAACGGTGGCCACCACATTCATCACGCCGGGGACAGGCTTTAACTACGCCATCCCGTCGCCCGTATCGCAAGCGCAGTGGATCTTGATACAACCGGCTGGCGGTCTTGCTACCGGCACCGTGACTCTGCCGCTCAACACGGCCACGCCTGACGGCACCGATGTCATGATCACCAGCACGCAGCAGATCAACGCGCTGACCATCGCCATCAACGGCGCGGCGCAAATCTATGGCACCGTGACCAGCATCGCGGCCGGTGGCTTCGTCAAATTCAGATACTATCAGGCGTCAAACTCCTGGTACCGCATCGGTTAAGAGGATCGAATCATGGCTTACACAGCGCAATTCCCTATCAGTTCCTTCCTCGACGTTGACGGCAAGCCGCTGGAAAACGGCTACGTCTACATCGGCACCGCTGGCCTCGATCCTGTTGCCAATCCGATCACCGCTTACTGGGACGCAGCGGCCACGCAAGTCGCTGCCCAGCCGATCCGCACGATTGGCGGCTATCCCAGCAACGCAGGCGTGCGCTCGCGCCTGTTCGTCAACGCGGTGGACTACTCCATCAAAGTAACCAACGTAAACGGCACCGATACCGTCCCTGTGGCGCTCTACAACGCCGAGGATGCCTACGCTGCTGACATCATCTTCTTGCAAGCCGGCGCTGGCGCTGTGCCTCGGACGGTGGAAAGCAAGCTGCGGGATACCGTCAGCGTTAAGGATTTTGGGGCGGTTGGCGATGGGGTGACGGATGACACCATAGCGATACAGGCGGCGATTGATGCAGTAAATTCAGCAGGCGGCGGAAAGGTAGTGGTGCCCGCTGGAATTTATATTATTGGCGCGGTTTCTGTTGCTGGAATATCAGTTGGCGTTGCGGGAATTGTTCTTAAAAACAATGTTGTTTTGCAAATTGATGGAACATTAAAAGTAAAATCAAACGTATACGGCGTTGGCGCATTTTACGGAGCCATAAGAACGCTTGATGTAGGCGTCAGCAATGTAAAAATTACTGGCACAGGGTTTATTGATGGGAATAAAGCAAATCAAATCGCAAGCGTGCAATGCAACAATATTTATTTGATTGCCGTCAGCAATGTGACAATAGACGGAATTTCGTCTATCAACGCAAACGGCCAAGCTATCCAAATAACAGCCGTTACGGGAAGCACTATTACGGATGTTTCGGTACACAATACCGTTGTTAAAAACGCAAATGGTATAGGCATTCAAGTGTCGCACTGTGGCGGCAACTTAGTTATTGCAGACAACCTTGTTGATACAACAGCAGACAACTGTATTGATGTTTACAATGAAAACGGAACGGTTAGCCCTGACACTGGAAACATTGCCATTACTGGAAATACAGTAATTTCTGGATTGACAGGAATATTTCCTGAAACTACCAGAAACTGTATTGTATCTGGAAACTCGGCATACAACTGCACAGCTGGATACGCTTCTAACAGAATAAACGGAGCGCCTTCTAATTTGCGGTTTACAAGCAATATTGCGAGTGCTTGTGCAACAGGATTTGCAATCAGCGGCGACACAACAGGCGTAACAGTGTCTGACAACAGCGTCGAACTGTTCACGGCGGCAGGAGTCCAGCTTGGGGCCGGAGCTGGCAACGTCTCTTATATTATCGTCAAAGACAATACTTTTAAGGCAAGCTCGTCTACTGTCAACATAATTTCTATAGTTGGCACAACAGCATCGTATTTGACTATACGAGACAATTTTATTTTGGACGCAGGCCACAACTCTGCAAATCTCGTTTCAAATACGGCAGCGTCTACAGTATTTAGCACCATAGAATATCCTTTTCAGATAGTTAACCGCTTATATCCAGTGATTCAAGGATTTAGAGGAACAACTGCAAGCGGCGGGACTAGCACAATTACTGTTCCATCATTAAAGGCAGGAAAACTAACAATTAAATCTTCTGCGGGCGGCGCTTGGCACTCAATTTGGGATGGGGTTTTTGTGTCTAATGCAACCATTGTGCAAATTGCACAGCAGTCAAGTACATTTGTTGCCCCAGGGGATAATGTGGCTAGCGTAACAGTGACAGGAGCCAGCCTTGTTATTACGATCACATGGGCTGCGTCTGGTGCGGGTGGAGAATATGACGCTTGGATCGAATACCTCTAATCAACAAGCATCAACAACCAAGTGGTACAGAGTATAAACCATGACAGCCAAAAAAGACTCGCGCCTCGCTCGCGCTGGCGTTTCAGGCTACAACAAGCCGAAGCGCACGCCTGGCCATCCGAAAAAGTCTCATATCGTGGTCGCCAAAGAAGGCGACAAGATCAAGACGATTCGTTTTGGTGAGCAAGGCGCGGAGACGGCAGGCAAACCCAAAGCCGGTGAGTCTGAGCGCATGAAGCAAAAGCGCGAGTCATTCAAAGCACGCCACGCCAAGAACATCAGCAAGGGCAAGATGAGCGCTGCGTACTGGGCTGATAAAGTTAAATGGTGAACCATGCCCCAAATACCGATTGTATCCGGCATCTACAGTGACAACGGCCCCGACCTTCGGACGAGCTATCCGGTCAACATGATGCCGGTGCCGAAGCAGTCCGGCGTCTCGACGGAGTTCCTGCGCCCGACGGATGGGCTGGTGAGTTATGGTGCTGGCCCAGGCATCGGCCGTGGTGGCATCAACTGGAATGATGAGCTGTACCGCGTCATGGGAACCAAGCTGGTCAAGATCGCGCAGGACGGCACTGTTTCCGTTTTGGGCGACGTTGGCGGCACAGGCTATGTGAGCATGGTCTACTCGTTTGACCGCCTCGCAATCGCCTCTGGTGGCAATCTGTTCTATTGGGACGGCGTTGCGCTCACGCAGGTGACAGACCCGAACATCGGCACCGTCCTCGATGTCATCTGGATTGACGGCTATTTTATGACGACTGACGGCCAGTTCCTGATTGTCACTGACATTTTGAACCCGTTGAACGTCCTGCCGTTTGCCTATGCGTCCAACGAGCTTGACCCTGATCCTATCAACGCCATCATCAAGCTGCGCAACGAAGCCAACGCGATCAACAGGTACACCATCGAGGTGTTCGAAAACGTAGGCTCGACACTTCAGTTTCCGTTCCAGCCGGTGGACGGTGCGCAGATCCAAAAGGGCAGTATCGGCACGCATACCTGTTGCGTTTTCCTTGATGCCATCGCCTTTGTCGGCAGTGGTCGAAACGAAGCGCCAGGCATCTATGTGGCGCAGAACGCCAACACGCAGAAGATCAGTACGCAGGAGATTGACGAGATCCTGTTGCAATACGGCGAGGCCACGCTGGCCGGCTGTCTGCTGGAAGCCCGCAATGATCGGGCGCACCGGCATCTGATGTTTCACTTGCCCGACCAGACGCTGGTGTTTGATGCGGCGGCATCCGAGGTACTGGGTCAGCCGATATGGTTCAAGATGGTAACAGCCGTTCAAGGTATCGCCCGATTCAAGGCGCAGAATTATGTCTGGTGCTATGACCGCTGGAACGTCGAAGATCCGACTTCCACGACCATCGGCACGACCGTGGACACAATCGGCACGCACTGGGGCGAGAAGGTGCGCTGGGAGTTCGGCACCATCATCATCTACAACAACAGCCTCGGCACCATCATCAATCAGATGGAGCTTGTGGCCCTGCCGGGGCGCGTGGCGCTGGGTCAAGATCCGTTCATCGCCACCAGCTACTCGCTCGATGGCCTGACCTGGAGCCAAGAACAGAGCATCCGCGTCGGCACCATCGGCCAGACCAACAAGCGACTGGTATGGTTCCGCATGGGATCTATGCGGAATATGCGGATGCAACGGTTCCGTGGAGACAGTGACGCGCACGTCTCTTTCCTGCGCCTTGAAGTGACTGCCGAAGGGCTGGCGTACTGATGGCCGGCTCAAAGTATTCGCCACCACTCAAACTGACCCGCGAACAACTTGCGGAGTTCCTGCCCGACCATCAGATGATCCGGGCGTTTGAGAATCTGTTTGCGACAGTCGAGCCGCTGGCCCCGACGACCATTGATGACCTGACGATACTGGCAGGGCAGGCCGACAACAAGGCTGTTCAGGCGCTCCAGTCGCTGGCCGAGATTGTCCAGACGGCGGCCATCAATGCCGGCGCTGCCGAGGATCGGGCCACGCAGGCGCTGCAAGCCATCGCCCAGTTGGCGCAGGATGCCGCGCTGTGCTGCGCTATTGCCGAGGCCAAGGGTACGCAAGCGCTTGATGCCATATCCGCGCTCACGCAGTCTCTGGAGCTTCTGGCACTGGCACCGCCGCCACGCGAGTTCAAGCGGGCGCGGTATGGCGCGTTTTACGATACGACTACGCAATCGCCATTGGTCATCAATACGGCCACGCTAATTACGTTCAACTCCACCCAATTGAGCAAAGGTGTATACATAGACAGCGTAATAACCAGTCGCGTCTATGTTGACACAGAAGGCGTCTACAACTTCCAGACCTCACTGCAACTTGATTCCGGCGTGTCTCCAGCACAAGAGTTTTATTTGTGGTTTAGCGTGAACGGCGTGGACGTTCCAGATTCTGCAAGCCAGGTGCGGATTCAAGGCAACAACGCTGAGATTTTTGTGGCCTTGAACTACTTTTTTGACCTCAAGGCCGGCGACTATGTGGAGCTGGTCTATTCAGCTACTGACCTTGCTGTTCAAATCCTTGCTGTTCCAGCCGCCGCGCCGCATCCCGGCATACCATCTATAATCCTGACAGTTGCCAACAATATCGAGGGCGTCCAATGACAGTAACAGTGCAGGCCATCATCTCCAAGGAGCTTGAGACCGTTCAAACCACGCAATACACCAGCACCGCCGCCCGGACGATACTGGACAAGTTCACCGTCACCAATAACGACGCGGTGGCCCGGACGTTCTCGGTCAACCTCGTGACCGTTGGCGGTACCGCTGGCAATGACAACCTGATCATTGACACCAAGACGGTGCAGCCGGATGAGACGTACCTCTGCCCTGAAATGATCGGGCAGGTACTCAACCCGGGCGACTTCATCTCGACCATTGCCAGCGCGGCCAATGGCCTGACAGCGCGGGTTAGTGCGCGGATCGTGACCTGACAAAGTGGGGGTTATGTGCAACACTGTACCATGCTGAGTACACTGAGCCGCCAGCGACTCACCCGTATACCGGAGAACGTCGCCGTGGCCGTCACAGAAGGTGCCAACACTGAGCAGTTGGTCGAGGTCTATTCAGACCCGTTCGTTGCACGCATCGCCCATGATCACCGCAAGCACTATCCCGTTTTCAGCCCTGCGGCCACTTACCTGAGCGCCTGGGTGGACGGGCAGTTCGCTGGTCTGTATCTAGCCATCAAGGCATCCGAGATTGAGCTTGACGTGCATGTCCTGCTCAAGAAACGGGCCACCAGACACTCGCGGGCCCTGGGCGCTGCGTTTCTGGCGTGGTGCTTCTCCAATCCGATGATCAGACGCCTGACCGGCTACATCCCTGACTGGATACCGGCAGCGCGGAATCACTGCGAGAAAATGGGTTTTACATACGAGGGCGTGCGGCGTCACGCTTACATTAAAGACGGTCAACCGCGAGGGGTCTGGATTATGGGCCTGCTGCGCGAGGAATGGGAGGCTCAGTCATGGGCGGCATAAGCAACGCATTTGAAAAGGTCGGCAATTTTGTCGGTAGCACCATTGGCAGTCTCACCGGGGCAACTCAAGCCGGAGAAGCAGCTGAGAAGGCCGGACAAGTACAAGCTGGCGCGGCTCAAGCTGGCATAGAAGAACAGCGCCGCCAATTTGACCGAATGATGGAAGTGTTGGCACCGTTTCAGGAAGCGGGCGTCGGCGCGTTGGGGCGCTTGCAACCATACGAGCAAGCTGGTGTCGGTGCGCTGGAAGCACAACAAGCGCTGGCGGGCCTGCGAGGCCCCGAGGCGCAACGGGCGGCGATAAACCAACTGTCGGCCAGCCCCGAGTTCCAGGCGCAAGTCGAACAAGGGGAACGCGCCCTGCTCCAACGCGCTGCTGCCACTGGTGGCCTGCGTGGTGGCAACATTCAAGAGGCACTGGCCCAGTTCCGGCCACAGATGCTCTCCGACTTGATCAATCAGCAGTATGGTCGCCTTGGTGGCTTTACACAGTTGGGATCGCAGACAGCCACTAACATCGCGCAACTGGGCCAAGCATCAGCAGCCCGTCAAGGCGCTGGCGCACTGGAATCTGGTGCAGCCATCGCCGGCCTGCTTGGCGAGCAAGGCGCTGCGCGTGCCGGTGGCATACTCGGTCAGGGCGGCGTGGTTGGTCAGACGTTCGGTGACATTCTGTCGCTGGCTACCGCCGGATCAAAGGCTTACAAAAACATTATGTCGGTTTAAGCGGGAGTCTTTCAGATGCCAGCACCATACAATTACATGGCAATGATTCCACGGCCGAATCTTCTTCAAAGCGTCAAGGCCGGCGAAGCACTGGGCGAAGCGATTGGCGGCGCTTTTGAAGCGAAGCGAGACAATGATTTCAGAAGGGATTTGCAAGATACTTTGAGCAAGCCAGGGTTTCGTTCGTTCAATGACCTGATGGCAAAATACCCTGACAAGGCCGAAAAAATCCAGAAGCTAAGTGCTGATATGGATGAAGCCGAAAAGGAGTCCATTTATACCAGAGGAATGGACATATACACGGCGTTTGAAACTGGCAACACTGATGTTGCAAAAGCAATGATGGATGAAGAAATTGCGGCCGGAAAAAACGCTGGCCGCGATACGCGCGTCATTGAAGGCATACGCTCAAAAGTAGATCAAGATCCAAAGGCCGCACAGGCAGGCATCGGTCTATGGGTGGCTGGAACCAATCCTAAACGCTGGGACGAGACGACCAAGGCGTTTGAATCACGCGCAAAAGCCAAAGCCGAGCGCGAACAAGTAGAAGTCACCGTTAAAAAGTTGGGCGAAGAAATCGGTCTTACCAAAGCACAGATCGCACAGGCGGAAGCATCTACAGCAGCGTCTCGCGCTGCTGCCAGAAAATCCGGTGCAGAGGCTGAACGCGCAAAAGCAGAAGCCGAGCAATTGGCGCGAGGCGTCATGCCTGTTGAGAAGCGCGCAGAGGCAGAGGACAAATTAAGAGCCGAATACAACACGCAGACAAAAGATTTCTTCACCACTGACCGATATTACAGAAACATCATATCCGCACAAAACGATGCCGCTGGTGATTTGGCGTTGATATTCAGCTTCATGAAACTACTCGACCCTGGCTCCGCTGTAATGGAAGGCGAGCAAGCTACTGTTGCAAACGCAAAAGGCGTTCCTGACAAAATCAGAAACGCATACAACAATGCGCTTGAAGGTCGGAGACTCAGCCCAGAGCAGGTAAAAGTTTATACATCGCAGGCTGAGAAACTTTATGACTCAGCAGCAGAACGCGAAAAGCAAGTGCGCTCTGGTTTGACGCGCATAAGTGAAACCTACGGATTGAACCTTGACAATGTGTTCTACCAGCCAGGCGGCGTTGAGAAACCACAGCGTCCAACTCAACCAACCGCTGGCGGAACTAATCCTGTAGTTACACTCCCAACAGGCTCGAAAGCATCTAATTATATGCAAAAATATAGCACTCAAGCAGGGAGCCCATAATGGCTGAGTATTCCTTGCAGGAAATCGTGGCAGCGCGTGATGCCGCCTCTGCTGCTGGCGACACTGAAGGCGTTGCTGTGCTGTCTCAAGAGATCGACCGTATCAGATCAACCATTCAGCAGAGCGTTGAGTCTCCAGACACCACGATGATGGGCGCTCTCGGTGCTGTCACCAGAGGTGCCGCGCCTGTGGCCACTGGTGCCGCACTGGGCGCTATGGCCGGTGCGCCTGTAGGTGGCATTGGGGCGTTACCTGGCGCGGCTACAGGTGCCGCTATTGGCGGCATGGCCACGCTGGTGGGCGATCCTGTGGTGCAGGCCGTCAACTCAGCCTTCGGCACCACTTACGCCACGCCGACCGAGGCGATGGAATACCTTCTTACACGAGTTGGCGTTGCCCAGCCTCGCAGTGAGGCCGAGAAGATCCTGCAAGTGGTGGCCGCTGGTGGCGCGGGTGCTGGTGGCCTTGCTGGCCTTGGTCGAGCCATGCAAGCCGCAGGAAGCACGCCTACCGTCCAGTCCGTCGGCCAGCAGTTGGCTGCGCAACCCGTCCAGCAGATTGCTGGCGGTGCGGCAGGGGCTGGTACTGGCGAGCTGGCTGGTCAAGCCGCTGAGGCCATGGGCGCAGGTCCAGGCTTGACCACGGCCGCCGAGCTTGCCGGAAGCATTGCTGGCGGTACTGCTGGCGCAAGGGCGGCGGGGCTTCGTCCTCAAACCGCCGGCACATTGCCGGCAGACATTGCCGAGGCTGAACGCCGTGGTGTGCGAGTGATGACCACTGACGTGGTACCGCCGAGGACGTTCACTGGAAAGGTCGCGCAAGCTCTTTCAGAGCAAGCGCCGCTAGGAACAGGCCAAGCAAGAGCAGCGCAACAGCAAGAACGCATTAACGCTATCCGTAGCATGTTTGATGAGTTCGGCATGAATGACATTGCCGCACAGCCCGATGACATCATGAAGGACTTGCTGACAAAGCGTGGCGCAGATATCAACAAATATTCTTCGGTCAAAAATGAAGTCATCGAAAGGCTTGCGCCGGCTGGCACTGTCCAATTGCCGCGCACCATGCAGGCCATTGATGACCAGATCGAGGCACTTGGCAGGCGTCGTACTGAAGGCGCAGACGAGGCTATCCGCGAGCTGCAAAAAATCAAAACCGACCTGCAAGGCCGTGACCTGTTCCAGATGGAAGCCTACCGCAAAGACGTGCTGGCCAACGTGTTCAAAGACGACCCTGCCAGACCGATGAGCTTGGCAGCGCGAGATGCCGGGGAAAAGGCTCTCCGGGCCATCTATGACCCTGTGCGCCGTGATATGGGCGAGTTCATCAAGGAAGTAGGCGATCGCCGCGACTTCGACAAGTGGAAGATTTCCAACAAGCGCTTGGAAAACACAGCGAAAGAGCTTGAGGTTGACGCGCTCAAGTCTGTATTGAAAAAGGGCGAAGCCAACTCAGAGGCTGTTAATCGTTTGATTTTCAGCAAAAAGCCAAGCGAAATCAGGTCGCTGTATCGTAACCTGACGCCAGATGGAAGAGCCGTAGTAAGAAGCAGCATACTTTCAAAAGTGGCAGAGGAATCAGGTGGCGTTGAAAACATCAGTCCTGAAAGGTTCCTCAACTCACTGGAAAGGTATGGCAAATCTGTCGGCGTGTTTTTCAAAGGCGAGGACTTAAAAAACATCGAAGGCTTGGTGCGTACACTACAATTAACACGGCGGGCCGGGGAGGCTGGCGTTGCTCCCAAAACAGGAGTGCAACTAGTTCCAATCGCTGGAGCCGCATGGCTTGGTGAGCAGCTTGGTGGATTGGGGGGCGCTGCCGCTGCCATGTCGGCTGGCGGATTGGCTAGAATATACGAGTCTGCCCCAGTTCGGAACGCCGCTGCCAAGGTGGCCCAGACGGTCAGAGGCTCACCAGAAGAAGCCGCAGCGGCTAAACGTGTGCTGGCTGCCATCGAGCAGCAGGCAGGCAAAGAGATACAACAGGAGACCCGGTAAATGTCAGCACTCTCGATCAACCCGCCATTCCCGGTCTTTCCTGACACTGACGGCCAGCCGTTGGAGGATGGGTACATCTGGATCGGTACGGCTGGACTCAACCCGCTGACCAACCCTATCGTGGTCTATTGGGATGCGGCCCTGACGCTGCCAGCCGACCAGCCCATTCGCACCATCAACGGCTTTCCTTCCAGCGCTGGCTCGCCTGCGAGGTTGTACGCTGATTCGGACTACTCGATCCAGGTACAGAACAAGAATGGCAGCGTGGTCTACAACTCGCTGAATGACAACGCATACAGCGGTGGCGGAGGCGAAGTTGTTTCCAATGCCACAGGAAACGGCGTGCAGACCATTTTCAACGTCTCGTCTACTCCATCAGCCATTCACATCAACGGCGTTTACCAAAACAAGAACACTTACAGCGTTTCGGTAAACGCCGTTACCTTTTCACAGGCACCGCCATTCACGTCGGTGATTGAGTTCGTATTCTGAGGATCAGGTCATGTTAAAAACAACTTCTTCCGCTATCAATGCCAGCCAGATCGTAACGCCAATAACACTGCTAGGCGATGTAACGCTGTCCACAGGGAACCTTGTCATTGGGACGGCGGCAAAAGGCATCAACTTTACCGCCAACACCCCGCAAGCTGGCATGACTAGCCAGTTGCTGAACTGGTATGAGGAAGGGACTTGGACGCCTTCTGTAAGCTCTACCGGCGGGAGTATTACGTTACTGGGCCCTGTATCAGGAACGTTTACCCGTATTGGCCGTCGGATGTTTGTTAATTTTCAAATTGAAATAACAACTAATGGCACAGGCGCTGGATCTGTGCGTGTTAGTGGGCTTCCATATGCAATCAGTGGGTTTGGCTCAGGTTGCGGACGAGAAAACGGCGTCAATGGTTACATGATTCAATCGCTTGGTTTTAATACAGCAACATTGTTTGATATTTTGACTTATGCTAACGCTTACCCAGGCGGCGATGGGCATAAACTTGATGGTTTCATTGAATACAACGTTTAAGAGGTCAAAATGAGCCTGACAAAAGTTTCGTTCTCGATGATCAATGGCGCTATTGCTAACGTGCTCGATTATGGCGCTGTTGCTGACGGTGTTACAGATGACACTTTAGCAATTCAGACCGCCATAAATTCAGCAGGAAAAGTATATTTGCCAGCAGGCACTTATAAAATTACTTCTCCGCTTTATATGGACTCTGGTGTTCAACTTATTGGTCAAGGTGTTAAAAATGTTGACTACACGCCAATCGGTGGGAATCCAGGCACAAAAATTATTAAGACCACGAACACTGCTGGCGTAGGTAGCAATACTTCTCGCGGCGGTACTGTGACAGACAGCTACGTTCAAAATGCAATCATTATTTTGCGGCATGAAAATAATGAATACACCGAACTTTGCTCAATATCTGACATAACGTTAGAAAGTGACGGCTATTTGGTCAACTATGGAATTTACGCTCCGAGAACCACAAAGTTATCTATTGATAACGTATACATCTACCAATGTCAGATTGGATTTTTTACCTACGATTCTTGGTTAACGCAATTTAACAAGCTCATTTGCAATTCAAAAACTCAAAAAGGCATTGGCGGCGGCCCAACTTATGGATGGGTGTCCACAACAGTCGGCATGCAATGGGCTGATGACGGAACAGGCAACGCAACTGGAACTGCGTTGGACGCAAGCAACTGTTGGATGCGAGACTGCGACATTGGTTATTCAATCTACGGACTTCAATACTCAAATTTTAACGCTTGCGCCGCAGATAACATAAGCGATAGAGCATATTTTTTGCTTGTGAGCGTTTTGAGTTTCAATGGGTGCGGACATGAAAATGTTCAAATTAAAAACGATGCTGCTATTTATTGTGGAAACTCTACAATTACACTAAATTCTTGCACTAATTTTCTTGTCTATGGTGCAAATGCAGGAACGACGGCATTTATTACCGTAGACGGAGGCGTATTGACATTAAATTCTTGTACGTTTGTTAACCTCACAAGCCCAGGAACAACATACAACATTCTGGTAATTGGTGGATCAAAAGTTATAAATAATAACTCAAGACTTCCACTTAATGGAAATACGTTTAAGAGTCTTGCTGGTGGTAGCCAATATTTAGGTAATGAAAGCATTCCTCCATACATACAATCGTTAGACGCTGGCACTGTGTTTCGTTACACACAAGGCCGTGTTAGAGACAATCAAGTCCAAGAAAAGATCAATAAATCCGTTTTATCTGCTGGCTCTACCATCGCTACGTTGACGGCAGCTTTGGTTTCTGGGGTTGAATATGGAGTGTGTAGGTTTTTGATTTCTTACTACGATGGAGCTTTTCCTACATCTGTTGGTTTGGCAGAAGTTGTTGTTTCTGTGTACCAAGAAGCTGCAATAACGTTTAGTGAAAACATTTCAACTGTTTATAACGTGGCGGCAGGGAACAGCGGGGGGCCTACTGTTGGGCCAGCGTTCGCATTAAATCGTGTTGGAGGTGTGTGGTCGCTTGATATGACACCTGTATATGGCGATGCGACGTGCTACACCATTACCGCTGAAATGCAAAATATGGAAAACATAACTTTAGCGCTTTCTTAAACTTGATCTTGACACTGCGTTTTCTGAGCGCATAACTTGATAACTGGCCGGCACAGTTAACCGGAAATGGAGAAAAAACATGGCCACTAACTCACAAATCCCATTTATCCCGCAGGGCGAGACTTACGTCATCCCTGCGGCCGCTGCGGCTCCTGCTGGCGTGCAAGTGCCGGTTTATGGTCGGTACGAGGCGCAGGCCAAAGGCCAGTACCGCATCGTCAACGCCAGTGCGAACACGGTGCATCTGGCGTGGGGCAACACGGCCACCGAAGCACAGACCAAGGCTGTCGCGGCTGTAGCGGGCAACCCGTCCGAGACGGTTGTGCTGGTCGCTGGGGCTGTTGAAGTCCTGCGCTTCCCGGCTGATGCGTTCTTCTCCGGGCTGGCTCCTGCTGGCGCGTCCACGGTCTATATCGTCCAAGGCGAGGGCATTTAACATGAAAGGCAAGAAGATGAAGGGCGCACCGTCCATCATGATCGCAGTGGCCATTCCATCGCGCCAGGCCAAGAGCAAGGCCGAGGAACGCAAGAAAAAGATGGAAGATGCTGCCGAGATGAAAAAGGAAAAGATGGAAATGAAAGCCTACGAGTCCATGGCGAAAGTCGCCAAGGGCGCGAAGGCGAAAGCCAAGAAAAAGTAAGGGCATCGCCGTGGACGAGGAAACGCTCTACACCGGGCCGGATCGCAGATCGAGGCCCAGCCTTACGGATGATCAGATTGAACTGATCGCCCAGCGTGCGGCCGAACTGGCAGTCCAGAAGATGACCACCGACATTTACGCTAACGTGGGCAAGTCGGTGGTGCAAAAAGTGTTTTGGATCGTCGGCGTCATTGCCACGGCGGCGGTGCTGGGTAACGTGTCGATCAGGGAGTTGTTGAAATGAACCGTGAATACGTCATTGAAAGGCTGAAAGAACCGTCCACCTGGCGCGGCATCATTCTGCTGTTGACGGCAGCTGGCGTGCCGATTGCCCCGGCGATGAGCGAGGCCATCATCTGCGTGGGGCTGGCACTGGCTGGTGGCGTGGGCGTTGTGGCGCCTGACCGGAAACGCTGATGGACTTTGACACGGCCTTTACGCATTTATTAGGCGTGGAAGGCAGTTACTCCAATCACCCATCAGATCCAGGTAACGAGACGATGTGGGGAGTGACCGTCGCTGTGGCCCGTCAGAACGGCTACAACGGCCCCATGAAGTCCATGCCGGTGGATGTCGCCAAGGCAATCTACCGCAAGCGTTTCTGGCAGGCGGCCAAGTGCGATGAGTTGCCGCCAGCAGTGCGGTATCCGGTGTTTGATGCTGCCGTAAACAGTGGCGTGTTGCAGGCCACAAAATGGCTCCAGCGGGCCGCGAGGGTTAAGGATGATGGTCTGCTCGGCCCGCAAACCTTGCAGGCCATAGCGCTCACTGACGGGCATCTGCTGTGCCGCAGGATGCTGGGCCAGCGGCTCCAGTTTATGACCGACCTCAAGACCTGGGACGCCTTCGGCAAGGGATGGGCAAGGCGCATCGCGTCACTGCTGGACGCATAAAAAAAGGCCGGATGATGAGTCCGGCCTAATGCTGAGTTCCCCGTCAAGGGAGATTGCAGTATAGGCATCATTTCTCATGACGCCAGAAAATCCATGCAATTGCGGCTGTGGTGCAGGTGAAAAGTAACAGCCCTGCCATTAGATCGGTGTCGGTCATATCTCAAAGAGCACCCTCAGCTCCCGGCGCAACGGACTGACATCGAGGTCAGGATATCTGTCCTCCAGCAAGTCGAGATAGATCATAGCGCCACGCGCCTGCCGGGGCGTCTGGCAGCTATTGATGACGCGCCAGGCTTTGTTGATTAATTCGTTCATGACTCACCTATTCCGTCTGCCGGGGCCGTGAGCGACGATCTTGCCATGCACCACTCCCTGTGGCTCCCCAGCGATGTAGATGGTCTCAGCGGCTTTTATGGGCTCCACGATGACCCTATCACGGATGGGGCGCAGCATTAGAAGGGCACCTCATCATCATGGAATGGCGCTGCCTTGCCCGGCATGTCATCCTTCGGGCGTGGATCGTTCAGGTATGCCCAGCCGTCCCAGCCACCTTCCTTCAACGGCACCACATCGAGTTTGAGCATTGGGCCGTTTTTGGTCTCGATGACAGATCCGATGCGCTGATAGCGATATTTTGTTTGACCTTGGGCGTTTTGGTATTGACCAATGGTGGCCGTGACTTCTTTCAGAACTTTACTCATTTTGCGATCCTTTTGGCTTGTGCCCGTTCGCGTGCTTTGCGTTTTGCACACTCGCGGCACAGGTAGTTTTCAACGTACTTTTCTGTTGTCTGACAATTTTTGCATGGTTTGCCGTGATACCACTTTCTCCCCTCAAACTGCGCTTTCACTCGGTCATCGTTTAGTGGTGCTCCGTTTTTTATTTCATGATCCTCAACATGTTCCATGCTCGTGCAGCCACTGCTGGAACCCAGCCATTTCCAGTGGCTTTGAGTCCGTCCATCCCTCTGGCCACATCATCAGGATTTCTTGGCATCGCGGTGTAGTCATTCGCTGGTAAAGCCGCATTAACTGCTCTTGCAAGTTGCCGTCTGCGTGATTCTTTCGGATCAATGCCAATGGATTGCGGAACGTCCATGCTTTCCAACTTTGCGCTGTCGGTGTAAGCAACCAAGTAAAGTCTGGCTCGATGGTGCGCTGCTCCCACTGTGGACGCATAAAACACTCCCCACCTTGCATCAAACCCCATTCCGGCCAAGTCTGCGAGTACTCGTCCGAGTCCTCTAGCAGTGAGCATTGGCGAGTTTTCCACGAACACGAATGATGGTCGAACCTCGCGAATGATCCTGGCCATTTCCATCCAGAGTCCTGATTTTGCGCCGTCCAATCCTGCCCCCCCCCCCGCAATACTGACGTCCTGACATGGGAATCCTCCTGTGATGACGTCAATGCTCCCTCTCCATGGATTGCCATCGAATGTGCTGACGTCATTCCAAATTGGGAATGGTTCAAGGATTCCGTCTCGCATTCTGTCCAATAGGATCTGACGGGCTCCGGCATCAATTTCAACAGCACAACAGGTGCGCCAGCCAAGGAGTTTGCCGGCCAACACGCTGCCTCCCCCTCCTGCAAATAATGCCAACTCATTCATCACCTCTAATCCCATGCGCCCGTTCGATCGTTCTGACGAACTCCAGAACATCATCGTAATCCCATCCATTCGGCCATGTAGGCTCAATAGCGTTCAATTCTGGTTCCGTCAGTGGCTGTGGCATTTTCGTAGCGTCACGCAAATGGTCTGTCATCGGCTTGCGGATGGGTGGTGACAGGTAAAGCGGCACCATTGCGTCTGTATCATACGCATCTTCGTTAGATAACTCGCGCATCGAATATGCAATGTTATTACTCAAATCAAGGTACGCTGCCGGTTTCGCTGGTGGGTGCTTCGCGTTAATTGACGCCTGTATTCCCGCATGGAAACCCATCGTAAATGCGCCGTAAGGGTCACCATCAAATTTATCAATAGTGTTGGCGCATTGCTTCCACGCAACGTGACACGCTTGACTGCTTGCACGCTCATCAAGCAACAGTTCTCGTTCGGCCAATGCTTCTTCGATGGCTTTTTCAGCAGCCATCATGTCTTCCACAGCGCCACCACTTTCGATAGCCTTCAGCGCCAATTCCAGCGCCTGACGTTGCTTGTTCATGCCTGCCCCTCAATGATTTCAATGGCCAGCTCCAT
>Ga0172367_10002821_pt1 | contig 23292 bp, 19 predicted proteins | sample Lak10m_FD_114542 | JGI IMG/M metagenome (GOLD analysis project Ga0172367, IMG submission 114542) | Freshwater microbial communities from Kabuno Bay, South-Kivu, Congo - kab_022012_10m | ecosystem: Environmental > Aquatic > Freshwater > Lake | place: Democratic Republic of the Congo: South-Kivu... | reverse complement strand
TTTTTTAATCACCGCTTCTTTGCCTTGCCGCAACGCAATTGGAAATGCTGCGCTCATCACTTCGCCAATCGGGTGATGATAATAACTCGCTACCCAATGCAGTAGTTTTAAATCAATTTCAGCCAGCAGTGGCGCGTCATCAATGATGCGCGTAATTGGTTTGAGTTTTTCAATCGGGAAATCGCTTTCATTACAGATAGCGAGTAAAAACGCTACTTTTGACGTTTTACCAAATGGAACTTCAAGACGAATGCCCGCTTGCAGATTGTCACCATTTTCTGGCGCGAGATATTCAAATAACTGGAAAAAAGGAACGGCGGGAATGGCGACTTTGAGAATTTTGGTTCTAGTCGTCATCATCACAAGATTCAAAGACATCAAGTAAATCAACGTCTAGTTCAGGAAATAAAAACGGCGTAATGATGCCATCTTCGGCATAAATACCTTTGAGTTGATAAACGTTATTTTCATCAAGAACGAATTGCTCAATGGCTCTATTTTCAGAGAAAACAATCCAGTATTCACTAACCCCCGCTTCTTGATAAAGCGCGTATTTCGTTTGCATTTCCCTTTTTGAATTGCCTTTTGAAAGAATTTCAATAATCCAATCTGGCGCACCATTACAGCCTTTTTTATCTAAAAATTCAGGATTACAAATCACGCATAAATCAGGTTGCACAACGGTGAAAACATCTTTATTTACAAGAAGTGATTTTTTTCTATCGTATAAACGAACATCGAAAGGCGCAGCGAATAAACGGTATTTCTTTTTGCGGAAAAAAGGAAACAATATCCCATGCAAATTACCTGAAATCGATTGATGACGCACATTTGGCGCAGGCGACATGGTCATGATTTTGCCTTTAATCAGCTCCACCATGTCGTCAAATTGCCACGTTAAATAATCCGCGTAGCTGTACGTTTTGTTTAAATCGAGTTGTGATAAATCAGTAATCACGGTCATTTTTAACCTCTGTCATGATTCCAAATTTGCAACAAACTAAGCGTTGCTAGCATCAAAAACGCAAATAACGTCCAAACAGGCATTGAAAGTCCTAGCATTGTCCAATCGACTTTTGCACAATCGCCCGTTCCTGAAAGCATCAATTTCACCGTTTCAATTAGGGGAAAATTTTGCAACATATATTCGAGCGCAGGTTTGCATTCAGGAACTTGATCAGGCGGCAAATGTTGAATCCAAACATGACGAGTTGAAATTGACGCGCCACCTAATGCGGTTAATGCACCGAAAATCGCGTAACGGTTAATGCCTTTTTGGTCTTTGGGATTATGGACGACGGCAACCATAAAAACTAAGCCTGTTAGAAAAATCGCTATGCGTTGTGAAATACACAACGGACAGGGTTCTAAGCCTTCTTGAAACTGAAAATACGCCCCCATGCTTAGTAAAAATACACAGCCTAAAAATCCCAAAAAGAACCAAATTCTAGGCGTAAATTTTATTTTGTGAATTAACTCCATTTGATTTCTCGTTATTTAAAAAAAGGTTTTACGATTGTCGTTGTTTTGCAGCCAGCACCAAAGCACGGTTTTGCAGCTTCAATTGCTGCGGCTTGTGTTGCGGTAACTCGATTGAGTTGATATGGTGAATTATCTACCATGCAGGTTTTATCACCGCTTTCACATGCTGATTTTACAACCAAATAATAAATCGGCGAATCTTTCGTTAAACTGATTTGATAAGCCCCTGTGTCGCCAATTTGTCCAATGCCACACGAACTACCGTTAATCAGCGTAGTGGTTTTTAATTTTTTCTCGCTGTCATAAACCATCATTTTCCAATCATTTTGATAACGAACTGAATTCAAACAAGTAAATGTTAAATTTGCATCGGTTGTGCCTGTATCGATTTGATAAACCTGTGCATCGCTGGTTGAGAAAATTTGTCCCGTTTGCACGCTTGAACCTAAATTCTTTTTAGTTAAGAGCCAAGCGGCATCAAAACTACCCACCGCAGGCGCAGCAATTGTCGGCAATTCACGGCTTAAAACATACGGCGATGAATTCACTTTGCACACACTATCATCGATATCGCAAGCCGATTTCACCGCTATAAAATAACGCATTGAACTGGTTGTTTTGGGAATCGTGATTTGATACGCGCCACTATCGCCTTCTTTACCCGAGGCACAATCACTACTGTTGATAATATGTGCCGTACCGTTCAAGGTTTTGTTGCTGTTATAAAGCAACACTTTCCAATCGTTAGTAAAGCGCGTTGTGGAAGCATCACAGGAAAATTTTAAAATTGTGTCGCTGTTGATAGTGCTATCAACGGTGTACAAATTCACGATGGATTTATCGCTGATTGCACCTTTAACAGAAGGAGCAATGCTTTCTACAGTCTCAATGTCATCAATCGAATCGGTTTGTAAATTATTGCTGTAAGTCGTATCGCCGACTTTGGGGTTATCGTTTTCAATAAAAAATGCTTCTCTGCCCTCACAGTGATATTTGCCAATATCCACTTTGACAGGAATGGTGACAGAATTTGTTTCAACCGCTATTTCTGTTGGCGCAACAGTTGCCACTGGCACGAAACTTTCTAAATCGAGTCTTGTTCCTGTGATCGTAACTTTGCTTTTATTTTGCTCTTTGCAAGTCGTGCATTCACATTCACCGAGCGTTAATGACAAACTGTCTTTTGCAATCAATGGACTGTCGATAATTTCCGCATTTCCCATAATGTTTCCAAGCATCAATTCTGCTGGTGTAAAACCTTCTTTGGTTAAAAGTTGGCAAGCGGTTGTGCCAATTTGCAACCGAAGCGGCGGCGTAGTTTTGAAAACATCACTCAAATCGGCATTTTCCACTTTTACTGAAAGCGTTGAATTGGCATTTAAACCGCAGCGCGTTAATTTGAAATTCGCGTTTTGTTTGGTTACGGTTTTTGTTTTCGATAAATTGCCTGTGAAAATCTTCGTTACGTCTCTGGCAATGTTGTATTGCGAAGTTTCAACGCTGCATGTTTTTTTCGATTGTGAATCGCACGCCGATTGCACAGCAACAAAATAACGTGGTGAATCTTTCGGCAACGTGAATTTAAAACCACCTTTGTCATCAACGAGCGTTGAGCCACAGTCATTGCCGTTCACATAACGTGGATAACCTGCAACGACGGTATTTTTATCGTCATAAACCGTGAGTTTCCAATTGTTCGTATAACGTGCCGCCGCTGCCGTGCAAGAAAATAACAACGGTACTTCGTTTGTACCTGTGCTGTCGTAAGTGGAATAAGTTTCAACCGCGTAAATGTTTTTTTCGTCCATTGACGAAATTTGACCTGTTTTGATTGTGCCAAGTGAAATGGCATTTTTGAGTTCGGTGGCAGTTAAGGTGTTGGTGTCGGCAACAATTTCTTTTGGAATCAAGCCTAATTTTAATTTGTAATCTGAGGTATCGCATTCCTGAGGCTGGCTTACAGATGTAGATGTATCCATGTAAAAAAATTTCAATTCCTGTTTTGGAAAAGTTGAACAGGCAGATTGAATTCCAATGTAATACGAGGCAACTTTATCTGCCTCATCATTTTGGTCAATCAAAAAACTAAATTTATCAGAACATTTTTTCTGTGAAATTTGGTCATACCCTTTCAGTTTTTCATCTGGTTTAGAAGTATCAGAATAATGTTTCCAAACACTTACATACCAACCAAACATACTTACTTTTGAATCTGCTTGAGGGCATGAAAAAACGAGTTCCACATCGGAGAGTGGAAAGGGTGATAAAGGGTTCGTGTAAGTATTAACTATTTCAAAAAAGTCAACTTCGTCATATACGCTAATCTGTCCTGAACGAGTAGTATTTTCCTTTAAAAGTTTCGGTTTTTGAGTGCTAATATCGTAATAAGGCGTTCCCGTATATTCAGAATTGCCCACACTCCAAGCAACTTGTTGCGTGAAAAGCCACAAAAAAATCGTTAATAAAAATTGGTAACTTTTCATTTTTAGTTCCCTCCGAAAACAGGAAAATCAATCTCTTTCACTACATCACAAACATCATGGAAACAAGGCGAAACGTTTGAAATCCCCGTGTTATTTGTTGTGGTTTGACTAGATAAAATCCGTTTAATTTGATATTGCGACGTATCTACTTCGCACAAGTCATCACCTTTTTCACAAGCTGATTTCACGACAAAATAAGTGCGCGTTGAATCTTTAAGTGCTGAAAATTTAAACGTTCCTGCGTCGCCAATTTGACCAATTCCACAGTCGCTACCGTTGATAGTTTTCGTCGATTGCAATTTTTTTGTGCTGTCATACGTTAATAAAATCCAATCGTTAGTGAAACGATTTGAATTTGGACAGGAAAATTCAAAGTTTGCGGCTGTTTGAACGCCAGCATCAACGTAGTAAGTATGAATGTCAGTCGCTGATTTAATTTGATTTTTTTGCGATGTGCTGATTTTTTTCGCAGTTTTTAACGCACCGATTATTGGATCAACAGTCACGACAGGGGAGGGAACAGGCGTTTCAACGGTTGGCGTTTCAGGCTCTACTGATTTTTGGACGGTGCCTTTTTCTAAGGTGTAATTGCTGGTATTCACTTTGCAGATTTTCGCCTGTTCTAAATTGATAGCTGAATCGCTGTCTACTGGTTCAGCTAAACAACTGCTTTGTACGCTAACTAAATGTGAGTTGGAATTGCTTGGAATGGTAATTTTGACTTTATCGTTTATACACACAGTGGGTAAAACTGTTTGTTTTTCATAAAGCCAACCTGCATTTTGAGGATTTTCTACATCATATTCCCAAATGCCAATTGTCCAGCCTGTTGCAATAGCATTTTTATCACATGCAAATTGCACAAAAATTTCGTTTTCCAGCGAACTTTCAACGCTGTAAAAATGAATCTCATCAGCTTTTTTGATGCGTTTTTTGAATAATTTGTCCAACACAGCTATTTTTCTAGTGTCAATGCTTGCAAATGGCGTGAATACGACAGGCGTTGATGTTGGTATATCTTCCGTACTGGTTGTGACCGTTTCAATTTTTCGCATAATTTCAAATTCTGATTGATCAATTTTGCAATTTGCATCTTCACAAGTTGATTTAACTTGTAAATAAAAACGCGCGGCTTCTTTTGGCAGCGTAATGGTGTAAGCACTTTGCCCTGTTGTTTTATCAGGAATGCAATCACTGCTGTTAATAATGTGAGTATATTTCAAAGTTCTATCACTTTGATAAACCGATACTTTCCAGTTATTACCGAACAAAATTTCAGGGGAATTACATGAAAAAGAAAGTTGTGTTTCTTTTAAAGAACTGCCATCAACGTAATAGTTGAACGTATTAGCGGTTTTTGTAATTTTTCCTTTCTCGATTGCAGAAAGTAAAACTGAAGCTCCGTCTGTGCCTGTTAATTTTTCTGGCTCAGGCGTGTTGACAGTTTGAACTTTTTTAATCGTTTTTGTGATGGTGTATTTTGAAGTATCGAGTGGCAACGCAGGTTCTAGCGTGATGTAAGAGCGAATTGCGCCATTGGGTAAATCAATTGTTTTTGCATTTTTATTGCAATCACTGGCTTTAATGAGTTGCGGATAATTCGGCACTAATTTATCTGAATCATCATAAACATTTAATTTCCAAATCGGTTTGTCTTCGGTTGTTGCAATAGTTTCTAAGCAAGACAAATCAATTAAATAATCACTCACTTGATCATTTTCAACCACAAACAAATCGTAATCACTTCTCGAACTCATCGACCCCGTTTTGGGAACATCAACAACAAGCGGTGTTGCTGTTTTCAAATCTCTTTTTAACGTGAAATTAGCTGTATTGGCATCGCATAAATAATCAAGGTCAGTTGAATTGAAATAATTGTTATAAGAAGTGCGTAATATCGATTCAGTATTTACAGGCGGCAATGCACAGGCACTTTGCACACCAATAATGTAATTTTTTTCGTAAGGTTTTAAATCCATTGTATAAACCTCTGGTGCATTGCAATCAGCAGGCGAAACTTGATAAACAAACGCGGGCTTATCAAGTTTCCATTGCCCTTGATCATTTTCATTGGTTTGCCACGCGCTAATTACCCAGCCTTGATCTTTGCCTTTTGCATTACTTTTTGCACACGCAAACTTGATTGGCAAAATAGAACTTTCAGAACCCGCTAATTCGAAAAAATCGACATCAGCAACGGAACCGTTTTGACCAGAATTTTCTTTACCTAAAACGGTTAGATTGTTTTTGATATTACTTTCTTTGTAAGGCGTAATGCCTGTATCGGGATTGTCTTTGATGGTGTAATTGGCTGTGTTGCCAGCAGAGCAAACATTTTGAATTGTACTAACGGTGGTATTTAAATCCCCTGCAATAGCATTTAGGTTATCGATACTTGCATTTAAATTATTCAGATTGTTAATAGCATCTCTCAGATTGGTTGCCTGTTCTTCCGTAATAACTGTTTGTGCATTCGTTATTGCATTTATAGCAACAATAATCATATTCGCATTTGGCAAAGTAGAAATTGAATTCAACATTCTATTTAATGTATCTGATGCTACTTTGATGGAATTCACTTTAGCTTTTGAATCACTGTTATCTATTATCACATTCGCAATAGAAGTATAGCTATTGACAGCATCAACTGTATGGATAGTTAGCAAATTAGGTACATTAACTAATCTTGCAGCAGCGTTTCCGTTAATTGAAATGCTATTCTTCGCAGCAGAAATTTGTTGATTTATAAATTCAACATCAATGGATTGTCGTGCTATTTCAAAAGCATTTCTTGTATCTTCAAGCGTGTTCAATGAATTATTTGCATTAGTAATTTCTTTGTTTGTTGCGGGTTTATCGACTCCATTGATGCCGATAATCGTGTTTTTATCGTTAACTTTTTCGACATTAAAAACGGGCAAACGAGGTGGTGTTGTACCGCAATCCCCAACGATAGATAAATAGTATTTTCTGTTGGTTTCTTCTTCTAATTTTTGAATTCTAAAATTGTAAGGACCTTTTGCTGTTGTTGTTCCTGTGACGCATTCTTCAGGCACAACTTGATAAGAACTTTGCAATACACCTTCTTCATCATGAATGGTTAAATACCAGCCGTATTGATTGTTGTTTTGTGCAACGGCACGACTGTTACACGCAAACGTCAATGAAATGTCTTTTGAAGCGTCAATCGAATAAAAATCAACGTCGTTACCGTTACTTAATTGTCCGATATTTTCCTCGCCGCCTAATTTAAGCTCTTTTGCCAAAGTGGAATTATTATTTGGTTCGATTTCAAGTATCGCAAAAGCAGACTGTGCCAACATCAATAAAACAGCAGTAGATAATAATTTTAGATTGTTCATAAACAGCAATGCCTCATGGGTATTTCAAACGGTTTTATCTCGCTTTTGTCGTCACATTGGCGCGATTTTCAATTATTTAGCAAAATTTTTGCCAATTTAGAAAATTGTTTGGATTTCAAAACCGACCACATTGTGCCTTTCTTTGTTAAATTCCATGCCAATTATGGGTAATTTTTTATTCTAAAAAATTTGAAAAATATGTTTTTGCAAAAATTTTTTGTGGATAATACGCGCCATAAATTAACTTTTAACCCAATCGAGAACTTTCATGATTCAAGGTAGCATCGTCGCATTAGTCACCCCAATGGATAATCAGGGGGCTGTAGACTTTGACAGTCTGGCGCGTTTGATAGAATTTCACATTGCCGAGCAAACTGACGCGCTGGTTGCGGTTGGCACAACGGGCGAATCGGCAACACTTAGCGAGGCAGAACATTGCGAAGTGATTAAATTTGTGGTCGATAAAGTCGCCCATCGTATTCCCGTGATTGCTGGCACGGGTTCAAATTCAACCACCGAAGCCATTAACTTAACACGCAAAGCCAAAGAACTTGGCGCGAATGCGTGTTTAATCGTCACGCCTTATTACAACAAACCGACACAAGAAGGTTTATATTTACATCACAAAGCCATCGCTGAAGCGGTTGAAATTCCTCAAATTTTATACAACGTACCAGGTCGAACAGCGTGCGATATGTTGCCTGAAACGATTGCTCGACTCGCTAAAATTCCAGGTATCGTCGGCGTAAAAGAAGCCACTGGCGATTTAACGCGCGTAACCAAATTACGCGAACTGACTCGTGCTGATTTCGCACTTTACACGGGTGATGATGCAAGTAGCCGTGAATTTTGTTTATTGGGCGGTAACGGTTCAATTACTGTAACGGGCAATGTTGCACCGCGATTGGTTCACGACATGATTACCGCTGCAATCAATGGTGAATCTAAAATCGCGCGAGATATTGATCACAAACTCGCCGCGTTGCACAGCAGTTTGTTTATTCAAGCCAATCCAATTCCTGTGAAATGGGCGGTTGCAGAAATGGGCTTGATGCAAAAAGGTATTCGTTTGCCTCTGACCTGGCTTACGCCCGAATGTGAAGAAACCGTGCGAGCGGCAATGCGTCAAGCAGGCGTGATTTGATATGACACGTTTTAAAAAAATGAGCTTTGTGGTGATTACCGCTAGTTATTTAAATGGTTGTAGTGTGATTCAAGATTGGTTTCCTGATAAAGAAAAAGACTATCAATTTACGACTGAATTACCGCCGCTGATTATTCCGCCTGATTTGGTGCAAAAACCCAAATTGCAAGCTCACGCTGCACCTGTTGAAATGGCAAAGCCGAAGATTGAAAAAGCCATTGAAAGCGCGAAAACAGCGGTTTCCCAACAGGCTGAAAAAATAGCAAAAGTTGAACAAGCCGTTGCAACGGAAATTGAAACCACTGTTTCACGTCCACAGTTAAGTTCGCCAGAAATTGCAAAAAATGAAATTCAAATCAGTTTGACACATGAAAATGTGCCAAGTTTGAATTTAAACGTGCCAACTGTTCGGGCGTGGAGAATCGTTAGCAAAGCGTTAAGCCGTAGCGGAATTGAAGTGACAAAACACGAGCCGCAAGCGGGGCAAATTACTGTGCAAATTACTGAAAAAAGCGAAAAATCAAAGCCAGAAGAAGATTCTTTTTTTAGTGGCACAAGTTCTGTTTTTTCAGGCTTTGTGAATGATGAACAACGTTACGTTTTACAATTTCAAGAAACGAGTGAAAACACATCGATCACAGTGTTAGACAGCGATTTGCAACCACTTAAAAACGTGGAAAGTGAAAAATTACTTAGCACGTTGTTTGAGTCAATTAAAACGGATTTGAGTAAATAATGATGAAGCTAAAAACGCGCCTTTTCATTTTTGCATTGGGCGTTTTTAGCAATTTTGCCAACGCGCAAATTTACAAATGTTCACAAAATGGTCAAGCGGCAAAATATCAAAATATGCCCTGTGAACAAAGCCAAACCATTCAAACCACCGTTAATTTACCCAAAGTAGAACGCAAGCAAATTACGCTTGAGCAAACGCAAGGACATTTTTTCCTGATTGGTGAGTTGAACAAAGTAAAAACCACGTTTTTAATCGACACAGGCGCGTCGATGGTCGCGTTGCCGCAATCTTTAGCAAAACAAGCAAAAATTTTGTGTAGTCATGAAATGGTTGAAGTCAGCACGGCAAATGGAAAAGTCAAAGCGTGCCTTGCAAGCGTTGAAAAATTAACGCTTGCACCATTTCAATTTGAAAATGTGCAAGTGTTAATCCATCCGAATTTAGACATGCCATTGCTAGGCATGAGTGTTTTACAAAAATTCAACATTGAACAACGTGGTGGAAAAATGCGGTTGTTTGAAAGATAAGCTGTGTTTTTTGGAAAATTTCAAATCACAAACAAAATATCTAACGCTTCGGTAAGCGTTGAAACGCCGTACACTTCTAAACTAGAAATAGCTTTTTTAGGTGCATTCGCTTTAGGAATTACCGCTTTTTTAAAGCCATGTTTTGCTGCATCATTCAAACGTGCATGACCATTTGCAACAGGTCTAATTTCACCGTTTAAGCCTAATTCACCAAAGAAAAATGCTTCTTGCGACACCACTTTATTTCGCAAACTCGACACAATACTGGCAACAATTGCTAAATCTGAACTCGTTTCTGTGACCCGAATACCGCCGACAACATTGGCGTAAATTTCATCACTGGCTGTTGAAATGTTGCCGTGCCGTGCCAAAATTGCCAGCAACATAGCAAGTCGATTCTGGTCTAAACCTACTGCTAAACGGCGTGGATTACCATATTGACAATCTGTGACTAGAGCTTGAATTTCAACGAGAAGCGGGCGCGTACCTTCCCACAAAACGGTTACGACACTACCTGAAGACGGTTTTTCAGCGCGATTTAAAAACATCGCCGATGGATTTTTCACTTCTTTTAACCCCGTGTTATCCATCGCAAAAAAACCGAGTTCACCCACACTACCAAAACGATTTTTATCTGCTCGTAAAACGCGATAACGTGCATCATCCGTTGAAGCAAGCATAACTTGTGTATCGACAATGTGACTGAGCGTCATAGGGCCCGCGAGTGAATGATCTTTGGTAACGTGTCCAACCATAAAAATCGACACATTATGTTGCTTGGCATATTGCGTTAAATAACTGGCTGATTCGCGCACTTGCGACACAGAACCTGCCGCCGATTCGCAAGTTTGTGTGTGCATGACTTGAATGGAATCAATCACCAAAATTTGCGGCGATATTTCATCTAAAACATCACAAATGCGTTGCACCGACGTTTCAGCGAGCATCAAAATTTTTTCAGCAGGTAATTTCAGGCGATGAGCGCGTTCAGCGATTTGTTGCAATGATTCTTCGCCTGAAACATATAAAACCGAAATATCTCGCGCCGCAATGTTGGCAATCGCTTGTAATAACAAGGTGCTTTTTCCAGCACCTGGTGCGCCACCAATTAAAACCACGCTGCCTTGCACAATTCCGCCACCCAAAACACGGTCAAATTCTGAAATATCGGTTGAAATGCGTTGTGCTTGCGATAAATTTACCTCTGATAAAAGTTGAACTTCCGAGCGCGTGCCAGCATAACCTGTTGAAACAGTGCGTTTTTCATTTGCAGGCGCGAGGCGAATTTCTTTAATGGTGTTCCATTCGCCACAACTGGTGCATTGTCCATTCCAACGCGGATAATCCGCGCCACATTGTTCACAAACAAAGGCTGTTTTTGTTTTTTTACGCATAAAATTTTCACTTGCAGATTTTGACTAGCTCTGTATAGTTTGAAAGCCGCGACGCGGCTTGTTTTTCCATAACAATAATTAAAGAGGAGATTTCATCATGAGTTTTGATTATAAACGTTTGACTAAATTTGAATTGAATTTAACCACGCCACAAAAAAAATACCGTTTATACGGTGGTATTGCAGCGTTGATCGCTTCTGTATTTTTAGCTAGCGTGCCATTGCTTTTAATTGGTTTGGTGGCAACAGCAACAGGTTATTTTGGTTGGTGTCCACTTTGCTCCGCGCTTGGACAATCTACTTGCAAATTCTAAAATTTCGCGTCAACGGCAGCGCGTTTGCTTGATAACGCGCTGTTTTTTCAAATTTCCTGCCCAGCTGATTTTGTGACAACTGTCTATCCTATTCCCGAAAATCACCCACAACGTTTTAATTTACATAACGAAGTTCATGCCCGTTCTTCGCCAGTGATTGGTTTACCTGTTCGCGCTAGTCATTTAGCGTTATCACGTTCAAGCGATGAAAAAGAACAAGAACGCAAACATTTAAGTTCACTTTGTGAACGTTTTGGCGTACCTGCGCCTGCTCAAGATGCCGATCATTTCAGTGCGCGATTTGATTCTTTTCAAATTCGTTGGGAACAACACGGTGAATTTAGCACTTACACCTTTTACGTACAGGGTGCAGAAGAGGAACCTTTTGCCTCACCTGCACTTAAAAAAGTACCTGTCGATTGGCTTGCTGCATTGCGTGGAAAAATTTTAGTTGCGACGCACGCAACCATTTTGCCTGAAAATGACGAAACCCCAAATTTAAGCGAGATTGCGCCTTATTTTGCCAATAACTCGATTGTCGGTTCAATGGTAACAGGCAACGCCGCGTGCGTTTTTACAGATTTTCGTATTCATGTTGACGGTTTTAGTCGCTTTTTAATTGCTAATAAAAATTTGCGCGTTGAACAAGGCGCACGATTGATGCAACGGTTGTTTGAAATAGAGGTTTATCGTGTTTTAGCGTTACTTGCATTTCCGATTGCAAGGAAACTTTATCCCGAATTAAAAAAAGCTGATTGCCAACTTTTTACGATTACAAATGCAATGACGCAATCGTCAGGCAATGATTCACAATTACTTGATGAACTGACGATGCTAGCCGCTGAAATTGAAAATCATGTGTCGAGTAATCATTTTCGTTTTGCGGCTGCTGATGCTTATTACAATTTAGTTGAGCAGCGTTTAGTTGATTTGCGTGAAACACGCATTCAAGGAATTCAAACGATTGGTGAATTCATGAAACGTCGTCTTGAACCTGCGGTCAATACTTGTCGCTCAACGGCGAATCGTTTTACTTCTCTTTCTGAGCGCGTTGGCAATACCAGTCAATTACTTCGCACTCGCGTTGACATCATTATCGAGCGGCAAAATCAAGATTTACTAGCCTCGATGAATTTACGCGCCAAAATGCAATTGCGAATGCAACAAATGGTGGAAGGGATTTCAGTTGTGGCAATTACTTATTACGCGGCGAGTTTAATTCACGCCGTTGCAGAAACGTTGCACGAATTCGGTTTTAACGTGAATCCTGCGCTAGTTGAAGGTGCTGCAGTGCCGTTTATTTTGGTAGGCATTGGCTTAGGGTTCAAACGCATTCATCGCATTATCAAAAATATGTCATAGCGTTTACCGTTTAAAACGTCCATTTTGCCCTTATAATGCAGACATTCGATTTTTTAACCTTTTCATTTTTAAAACATTAAGTCATGGCAACGAAAGAAGATTATTACAAAATACTCGGCGTTGATCGCAATGCGAGCGACGCAGAAATTAAAAAAAGTTATCGCAGTTTGGCGATGAAACATCATCCCGACAGAAATAAAGATAATCCTGAAGCGGCAGAAATAAAATTTAAAGAAATTAACGAAGCCTATGAAGTTTTATCAGACCCGAAAAAACGTTCAGCTTACGACCAATTTGGACACGCGGGCGTTGATGGCAGTGCGGGACGTGGCGCGGGTGGTTTTGGTGCTGGCGGTGATTTCGGCGATATTTTCGGCGATATGTTTGGCGATATTTTTGGCAGCAGACGCGGCGGCGGTGGAAATTCGGCGCAACGTGGCTCGGATTTACGCTACAACTTAGAAATCACGCTCGAAGAAGCCGTTAACGGCACAGAACAAAAAATTCGCATTCCTGTTTATGTGACTTGTGATACTTGTTCTGGTTCAGGTGCCAAACCTGGTTCGTCGCCAGTAACATGTTCAATGTGTCATGGACATGGACAAGTGCGAATGCAACAAGGTTTTTTCACCGTGCAGCAAACTTGTCCAACTTGTCGCGGCACAGGCAAGCAAATCAAAGATCCTTGCGGAAAATGTTACGGTCAAGGGCGCGTCAAAGACGAAAAAACCTTATCAGCAAAAATTCCCGCAGGTGTTGATACAGGTGACAGAATCCGTTTATCGGGCGAGGGTGAAGCGGGTCAACAAGGCGCACCCGCTGGCGATTTATATATTGATGTTCATGTTAAAAAACACGCAATTTTCAGCCGCGATGGTGCAAATTTATCTTGCGAGGTACCCATTAGTTTTGTGACGGCTTGTTTAGGCGGTGAAATTGAAGTACCAACACTCAACGGCAAAGTGCTGTTAAAAATTCCCGCTGAAACGCAAACAGGTAAAGCCTTCCGTTTGCGTGGCAAAGGCGTAAAACCTGTACGCGGTGGCGCGGTCGGTGATTTAATTTGCAAGGTACACATCGAAACACCTGTTAATTTAACGGGTGAACAAAAATCCCTGGTTGAAAAATTAGGGGAATCACTTTCAAATAGCGGCACGCATCACAGTCCACAAGAATCAGGCTGGCTCGATGGCGTAAAAAACTTTTTTGATAAATTAACGGGGTAAATTATGACACGCATTGCAGTCGTTGGCGCAAATGGTCGAATGGGGCTGAATTTGATTAAAGCTGCCGTTCTGAACGATAAAACGAAATTAACTGTTGCCATTGCTCGTGCAGGGAATGAGGCAATTGGTAAAGATGCAGGATTGCTTGCAAGTGCTGGCACAGTTGGCATTTATGTCGGTGACGATTTAAGCGCGAAATTAAATGATTTTGATGTGTTAATTGATTTCACTCGCCCTGATATTTCGATGAAATATATTGAGCTTTGCCGTCAAGCGGGAAAAAAAGTTGTTATTGGCACAACAGGTTACAGCGACTATCAAAAAGCGGAAATTACTCAAGCCGCAGAAGAAATCGGCATTGTGCTTGCGCCGAATTTCAGTGTTGGCGTGAATTTATCGCTGAAATTACTCGAAATAACCGCGAAAGTGATGGGCGATTACACCGATATTGAAATTATTGAAGCACATCATCGCCATAAAGTAGATGCGCCTTCTGGCACCGCGTTACGCATGGGTGAAGTCGTTGCCAAAACGTTGGGACGTGAATTAGAAACTTGTGCGATTTATGGACGAGAAGGCAACACAGGTGAGCGCAATAAAAATACAATTGGATTTTCAACCATTCGCGCTGGCGATATTGTCGGCGAACATACAGTGATGTTTGCCGACGACGGAGAGCGTTTGGAAATTACCCATAAAGCAAGCAGCCGCATGACGTTTGCAAATGGTGCAGTACGCGCCGCGCATTGGCTGATGAATCAAGAAACAGGTTTGTTTGATATGCAAGATATTTTGAATTTGCGTTAATTGTAGGGGCGAGTCCTAAACCCGCCCATCAACTCACGCGATTTTTATAATGGGAATTTTGTGCATTGCAGGGCAGGTTTAGAACCTGCCCCTACGTTTAAAATCATAGTTAATTAGCTGTAGCGGCGGACGAAATCTTGTACCAAAAACGCCGCTTGTTTCCATTTTTGCGTAGCTTGCAACTGTTCACGAGTTAGTGAAAATTTGCCACGCATTTTTTGCAAACGGCGTTCACGGTCAGCATTATTTTCAATCGGCAACGCATTTAAAACTTGCTCGGCAGCAGTTGGATTATTACAAACTAAAACCATGTCGCAACCTGCTTGCAGAGCAATGTTTGCACGTTCTGCAAAATCCCCCACGCCCGCCGCACCTTCCATACTCAAATCGTCACTAAAAACCACCCCATCAAAACTGAGTTCTTCACGCAAAATTTTCTGAATCCAAAACGACGAAAAACCTGCGGGTTGTGTGTCAATTTTCGGATATAAAACGTGTGCAGGCATGATGCCTTCTAAACCTTGTGCAATGAGTTCTTGAAATGGTTGCAAATCTTTTGCTCGAATTTCTGATAAGTCACGCTCATCAATAGGCAAAGTCAAATGCGAATCCAACGCGACCGCGCCATGACCTGGAAAATGTTTTCCTGTGGCTGACATTCCCGCACTTCTCATGCCTTGCGAAAATTCGCCTGCCAATTGTGAAACTTTTTGCGCGTCTTTTGAAAAAGACCGATTGCCAATAATTGTACTCACGCCACAATCGACATCCAAAACAGGTGCGAAACTAAAATCAACTCCGACAGCAAGTAATTCGCTTGCCATGAGCCAACCAGCAATTTCAGCGATTTCGGATTCATTTTCATATAACGCAGCAGCAGGCAAGCGAGTAAAACCATTTTGAAAACGTTGCACGCGCCCGCCTTCTTGGTCAACGGCAATTAAAATATCCCCCTTTCGTGCGGCGCGAATGTTTTGAATTAAATCGGTGATTTGCTGAGGATTTTCGTAATTTCTAGCAAATAAAATCACTGCACCCGTATTCGGATGATTGATAATTTCACGTTCATAATCAAACAGTTTTGTGCCAGCAATGTCGAGCATGATTGCGCCGAAATTTTGTTTTATTGTCATGTTATTTTTTTATGTAAGAGAAAATTGAGATTATTTTACTCGAATATAACAACCACTCAATCATCGCCATTTTAAAATCCGTGCGTTGTCCTGACCAAAAGTGAAAAACTTTGACCTCATCCGTACATAATGGTTCGAAACCTGGCAAAATAGCGGCTTTTTAAACGACATGAAATTTTAGGAGCAGTAACAACATGATCCCAATGGTCAACCTCAAAGCCCAATATGCCGAAATCAAAGAAGAAGTCGAAAGTGGCTTGGCGCAAACTATCGAAAATTGTAGTTTCATTTTAGGCGCGAATGTTCAAGCGTTTGAACGTGAAGCCGCAGAGTATCTCGGTGTAAAACACGCCATCGGCGTAGCGTCGGGAACGGATGCCTTGCATTTAGCGTTAATTGCTCAAGGCATCAAAGCAGGCGATGAAGTGATTACGACCCCTTTTACTTTTATTGCAACCGCTGAAGCCATTAAATATGTCGGCGCAATTCCTGTATTTGTCGATATTGATCCGCGCACGTTTAACATTTGCCCCAAAGCGATTGAAGCGGCGATTACACCTAAAACAACAGCGATTATGCCCGTGCATTTATTTGGGCAACCTGCGGATATGAATGCGATTTCAGCCATTTGTGAAAAACATAATTTAAAGTTAATTGAAGATTGTTGTCAGTCATTTGGTGCGAGCATTAACGGCAAACAAACAGGTGCCATCGGTCATGCTGCGGGTTTTAGTTTTTTTCCAAGTAAAAATTTAGGCGCGTTTGGTGATGGCGGTTTGGCAACCACAAATTGCGATGAAACAGCGGCAAAAATTCGCCAGCTGCGTAATCACGGTTCAGATGTTCGTTATTACCATGACATCATCGGTTACAACAGCCGTTTAGACGAAATGCAAGCCGTGGTGTTGCGTGCAAAACTCAAACATATCGACAAATACAATCAAGGTCGCCGCCGCGTCGCGCATTTGTATTCGCAATTACTCGCAGATTTGCCACTTGAAACACCGTTTGAAGATAGATTAGGGGAACACGTTTATCATCAATATACGTTGCTTTGTGATAAACGAGATGACGTGATGGCAGCGTTGCAAGCACAACAAATTGGTTGTGCGGTTTATTATCCCGTACCGTTGCATCAACAAAATGCTTTTAAAGAAGAATGTGCGGGAATGATTTTACCTGTGACAGAATCCGTTGCAGCGCGTTGTTTTTCATTACCCATTTGCCCGTTTCTTACCGATGAGCAAATTCATGTGATTGTGAACGTGATTAAAAGCGTTTTCTAAATTTTCAGATTGCGCTAATGAAATCGAAAGTTAGCGCAATTTTCATTTCATTTGCACCATTCCAGCGGATCCACGGCTTTACCTTTTTTACGAATTCCGAAATATAAACTCGCTCTATCGTGTCCACCACTTAAACCCACTGACGCAATCACATCACCTGCATTAACAATATCGCCGACTTTTTTATACAAACTTTGATTAAACGCATACAAGCTAATATAGCCTTTGCCGTGATCGACGATAATAATCAACCCGTAACCGCGCATCCAATCGGCATAAACCACTTTTCCATCCGTAATACTTTGAATTTCAGTTCCTTCATTTGCGGCAATAATTACGCCGTCTAATTTTCCTTCTTCACGCGCAGAGCCAAATTTTTTCAGAATTTCACCTTTCACAGGAAAAGGGAGTTTGCCTTTCAAATTTGAAAAATCTTGCTCTAAAGAAGGAAATACTTCAGGCGTTGTCACAACGGCGGTTGAAAGCGGTACGGTTTTTTCTTTTTGTTTAATCGTAACCGCAACGTCCTCATCGATAATTTCTTGCAATGCAACTTCTTCTTCGGCTTGCAAACGCTTTTGACGCAACATTCGCGCTTTTGCAATTTCTGTTTGTAAATCGCTAGTGGATGTTTTCATATTTGACAGCAAATTTTTTAATGCTGTTTCGCTATCTTTTAAGCGGTTAATTTGCTGTTCATTTGAGAGAAAATCAGGCGTTGCATTTCGCAACAGTTGAGCGCGTTGTTTTCGCAGCGCGTCAGCAGAATTTTGTTCTAAGCGTTTTTGTGCGAGATTTTGTTCGAGTTGCTGCGTTTGTGTTTCATTGGCTTTTTTCAAATTTTCCAAACGTTGTAACATTTCGGCTGTGGAATTGAGCTGATTAACACGCTTGGCATTTAAGTAATCGTAATATGCCATCATCCGACTGGTTAAAATCGGGTCTTGTTGATTGAGTAACAATTTAAGCCGTTCCTTATTTCCCATCGCATACATTGCCCGCACTTGACCTGAAAGCTCGATATTTTGCTTTTTGAGTTCGAAATTTAATGCCTGAATTTCAGATTGAATTTTTGCTAAATTCTGTTTTTGTCGTGTGGTTTGTGTTTCTAAATTTTTAAGCAAGGTTGCGGTGTTGCCATAAAGTTTATCGAGTTCAGCGAGCTGGGTATTTAATAGTTCAGTTTGCGCGGTTTTATTCGTCGAAATGTTGGCTTCTTGAGAGGTTAAAAGCTGTGCGTGAACAGAGGTTATGCAAAGCATTAACAAGCCACTAAAAATAAATTGAATCAAAGTGTTACCTAAATTATTTTCATAATGTATCAAACGTAATTACAGCCATTTTCATTCATTTTTAGGCATTGCACGAAACTAATGGAAAATTTTCAGGATGTCTAATCGAATCAAGATGTAAATCAATATCTAGCTCTGACCAATACAAATGATGAGCTAATGGACGTTCAACGCAAAAAATTTTTTCAATCGATGCCTTTGCAAACCACGGGAATTGTGCAAAAGAAACAAAAATTTCTTCCGCTTCTTGTTCTAAAAATAACCAAAAACCCTGTTTCGAAATACCTAAAATTTCAACTTGGAAAGTGTTTGTGCCACGCATTTTTTATCTCCTGCTCATAAAGTTTCACTAATTCAGTGATTTCTCTTAATTCGCGTGCTGAAAGTCCAAAATTTTGAGCTAGTTCAATAATTGGCTCTAGCCAAAATTTTGCTTCACCGTTTGAATGTTGAATATGAACGTGCATTCGAGATTCTTCACGCGAAAAAAAGAAAAAACGATAACCGTTTTCTCGAAATATCGTCGGACTCATTATCTGCTCCAAAAGTAAAAACTAAGCTGAATTCTACCACGCCGCTGAACCTGCTCAACAGCAACAGGTTTTTTGTGGATTTATTATTACCTATCACTTTAAAAAAACTTTCTAGTTTTTTGAATTATGTCACAAAATTTTTCACACTTTATGCGATATAATTCCCGCAGCGGATAAAAATTTCAATTTTTAACCCATTGTTGTAGGAAAAATCCCGTAGGGGCAGACCTATGTGTCTGCCCTGTATTCGCGCAACTTCGATGTTGGGAGTTTTTTCCCATCATGAGAATTTCGTGCATTGACGGGCGAACACATAGGTTCGCCCCTACAAACGTTCTATAACATCGACTTTCAACACCAACAAAAAAATTTTTAAAAATTATTTAAAGTTTTTCTTCAGGTGTCGATAACCTCAGCATGGACTTAATTGAACATCTTGATTAAGCGTCATGTTTGAGTTGGATCGAGTCTTCAACTTAATTTTTTCTTTCTATTTATCGAGGATGCAAAAATGGCAACAACACAAGTAAAATTTGGCAGTACAACTGATGTATCAGCTTTAACAGCTGCTGAAATTTCAAAATTAACCGTCGCGGAAGTCGGTGCCTTCACTAAATTACAACAAGAAGGCTTAACTTCAGCGCACGCTGCGGGCTTTAGCGATAAACAAATCGCGGTATTGCCAACAAAATACGTTTCTCCAGACGTTTACTCTGGTTTAACAACTAAAGCGTTAGCAGGTTTGCCAATTAAAACCATGACGGTTGATCAATTCACAGCGTTGACTCCAGTTCAAATGAATGCTTTAACTTCAGCGCAAACTGAACTCGTCACTAGCAAACAATGGGCTGAAGTGAGTGCTGAAAACGTTGCGGCATTAAGCGCAGGCGCGAAAGGCGGTTTAGCTGGCGTTGTAATGAAAAACTTGGGCGATAACTTTGCGTTATTAACAGAAGGTCAAGTTGCACAATTAACACCTGCTCAAATCAAAGGCATTACAGCAAAACAAGCCTCTGCAATTACTTCTGAACAAGCTGCATCATTTACTGAAAAACAAGCCGTTGATTTCCCAGCTGCTTTAGTTAAAGGTTTTGGTGACGAAGCGGTTGGTGGTTTAACTCCAAAAACTTTGGCTGCAATTCCAGCAAAATCTTTTGCAGCGTTGACAATCGGCACTAGCGGCAACATCGACGCATTGTCTGAAGACAACATGGCTGGCGTAACTTCAGCTCAAATGGCTGCATTGAAATCAACTCAAATCGCTGCATTGTCTTCAAATGACGATTTGCAATATGCAACGACAGCATCTTTAGTTGGTTTGACCAAAAATAACATCAAAGGTTTAGACTTAACTAAATTGTCTGGCGAAGGTCAATTCGCTTCTTTGAAAGCTAGCCAAGTAGCGAATTTCACTACAACGCAAATTTCAAACATCGATGCAACAGGTGCAGAAGCGTTGACTTCAGCGGTTATCGCAGCAATGAAACCTAGCCAAATCGTTCACTTGAGTTCATCAGACGTAATTCCAAATATCGCGCCTGAAGCAATGGTCGGTTTTACAGCTAAAAATATCGTGAGCTTGAGTTCATCGCAATTGCAAAACATCACCCCAGAACAAGCTGAAATCTTGACACCTGCTGCGGTAAAAGCCTTAGCGACTGCACAAGTTTTAGGTTTGGAATCAGAAGATTTTGCTGCTTTGACACCAGCTGCGGTAAAAGCCATTAAACCAGTTACTTTAGCGGCAATTCCTTCAACCGTTTTCTCAGCAATTACTGCTGATCAAGCTGCTGTTTTAACCGTCGCTCAAACTGCTAAATTAACCAGTGATCAAGTTAGCGTTTTAGGTGCAGACCAAGCTGAAGTTTTAACAGCAGGTCAAGTTGCTAAAATTGCAACCGATTATTTTGATAATTTTGCGACTGACGCATTGCCAGCATTGTCTGCTTCTGCGGTCGCACGTATTAGCACTTTTGCAAATTTTACATCAACACAAATTGCGTCGATGACTGATGAGCAAATGGCAAAATTGAGTGTTGCACAATTGAAAACATTGGATGCAGACACAGGGATTTTAGGTATCAGTGCAACTCATGTTGCTGATGACAATATGCGTACTTTCTCTGGTTTGTCTTCAACTCAAATTCAAGCATTAACTACCGATTCATCAACAGGTGCTGTCCCAGCGTTGACTGTTAAACAAATGGGTAGATTTTCTGCGGCTGAATTGGAATACTTCACACCAGCACAAGCAGCTGTAATGAGTTCTGATGTAGTTGACTGGGCAACTGGCACAAAACGTTATGCGGTCATTGAAAGTGCTGATACCGATACTAATGGCAATACAGGTATCGAAACTTCTGGTACTGTCGCAGGTCAAGACCTTGCAGAAACAATCACCTCAGGTGCTGGGGCTGACATCATTTCAACAGGTGGCGTAGCTGCAGGTGATAGTATTTCTTCAGGTGCGGGCAATGATACGATCACATTAACAAGCGCAAGCACTGATACATATGTTGTTGCGAATACTGTTGATGGTGGTGACGGCACAGATACTGTTGTATTAGGCTCTGTTGTAGCAGCATTGACTGATGCCGCTTTTGTTCAAATGGACAATGTTGAAGTTTTAACTTTGGCAGATGGCACTAACGTTGCTACGTTGGCGACGACTTATGCTGAAGCAGCAGGCATTTTAACTGTAAATGGCGGTACGGGTTCTGACACTATCAGTGTTGCGACTTATACTGTTGGTGTAACAATCAACGCTGGTTCAGGTGTTGCAACTATTACAGGTGGTACAGCAGCTGACACAATCAACACATCAAGCGCAACTGCAGCTGTTAGCTTAACAGGTGGTAATGGTGCTGACATTTTCATTGTTGATGATGCTGCTTATACAACTACCATCAGTGATTGGGGTGCAAATGGCGATGCTGACGTTATCTATGCTGAAACATCTGGTGACACAGCTTTTGCAAATGCCGTTGTTTTAGACATTACCATGGCGGCTGGTGCAAACGACGCATTGAACTTATCAACATTGTTAGCGTCTGCGGGTACTGCTACTGTAACTGCTGCTGCTGTTACAGGAGATGCAACAATTACTGGTGGTTCTGGTGCTGATTCAATTACTGGCGGTACTGGCGATGATTCAATCACTGCTGGATCTGGTGCTGATACTATCACTGCTGGTGCTGGTAACGATACGATCTCATTAAGTTCTTCAGATAGTGCTGCTGATATTATTATCTTAACTGGTCATGTACCTGGCACAGACGTAGACACGATTTCTAGCTTTACTGTTGCTAGTGATGTTGTTCACATTGACGTTTCAGATTTGAATGCCGTTATTGGTATATTACAGTTGTCTGGTAACGGTGCATCTGCTATTACAACAGTGGCAGCTGGAGCGGGAACTATAACCAGTATTAGTATTGATGCTGCTGCTGATTTAGGTGCTACAGCTACGACTACAATTGCTAATTTAACAAGTTCAACAGCACATACAACATCGACATTAGATACTGCGATTCAAACATATGCTTTATCTGGTGGTGCGTATACTTCTGGTGATGCCTTTATGGTGACATACGATGATAATGCTAACTCATACTTAGCTTATGTCACTGTTGGTGCAACTTATGCCGATGGTGCTGCGTTAGCTAGTGTAACTGTAACAAACTTGGTTGAATTTGTTGGTATTGCAGATTCATCTACGTTGGTAACAGCTGACTTTGCGTTTATTGCTTAATCGCAAGTTGTTTTAAGCTAGCCGTAAAAAGCTAACAAAAACCCTGCCCTCTATTGAAGGGGGCGGGGTTTTTTGTTGTTTGCGTGTGGTAGAATTTGCGCGGTGTTTTTTGAAAGGAGAAGGAAATGGCAGCGGTTATGTTTGATACGCATTTGTTTATACAAACTTTACAAGATTCAGGTTTTGAGCAAAAACAAGCAGAAGCTGTTGCTTCGGCTTTTCGTACAGCACAAGAACAATCTGAAACAGTTACAAAACATGATTTAAAAGAACTAGAATTAACGCTAAAAGCAGATATACAAGCAATGCGAGCAGAAATGCAAGCAATGGAATACAGAATGACGATAAAACTCGGTGCGATGATGGGCGGTTCGGTTGCTTTAGTTGCTGCGATTATTAAATTGCTAGAACACGTTAATTAAGAACAAAAAGCCCTGTCTTCGGATGGGGCTTTTTTGTTG
>Ga0172367_10002819_pt1 | contig 23301 bp, 21 predicted proteins | sample Lak10m_FD_114542 | JGI IMG/M metagenome (GOLD analysis project Ga0172367, IMG submission 114542) | Freshwater microbial communities from Kabuno Bay, South-Kivu, Congo - kab_022012_10m | ecosystem: Environmental > Aquatic > Freshwater > Lake | place: Democratic Republic of the Congo: South-Kivu... | reverse complement strand
ATGCTTCGCACTGAACGGATCTTCGAGCCCGAGGGGATCGCCGAAGAGCTGCATGCCTACAACCCGCTCATCCCCGATGGCCGCAACTGGAAAGTGACGCTGCTCGTCGAGTTCGCCGATCCGACAACCCGTCCGCAGCATTTGGCGCGACTCAAGGGCATCGAAGATCGTTGCTATGTGCAGGTCGCCGATTTCTCGCGCGTCTACGCCATTGCCGATGAAGACCTCGAGCGCGAGAACGAAGAAAAGACCTCGTCCGTGCATTTCCTCCGTTTCGAGCTCACCGACGCCATGGTGGGTGCGCTGCGCTCCGGTGCGCGGCTCGTCATCGGTATCGATCATGCGAACTACACGCATGCGAACGATGCGTTGCCCGAAGCGTCACGCAAGGCGCTGCTCGCCGACCTCGACTAGGCCGATTTAGCCTAGAATTGGGGGATGGCCAAAGACTACGACGCCTCAGCGATTGAGGTCCTCTCCGGGTTGGAGCCTGTTCGGCGCCGCCCGGGCATGTATACCGACACCAGCCGACCCAACCACCTCGCGCATGAGGTCGTCGACAACAGCGTCGACGAGGCCCTCGCAGGGCACGCCAAGCAGATCGACGTCACTGTCTACAAAGACGGCTCGCTCGAGGTCACGGACGATGGCCGTGGCATGCCAGTCGACATCCACCCCAAAGAAAAAGTGAGCGGCGTCGAGCTCATCCTCACGCGATTGCACGCGGGCGGCAAATTCGACAGCGGCAGCTACAACTTTTCCGGTGGTTTGCACGGCGTCGGCGTGTCGGTGGTCAACGCACTTTCGAAGCAGCTCGAGTGTTGGGTCCGTCGCGGGGGCAAGGAATACAACATCGGTTTTCGCGACGGCAAAATCAGCTCCAAGCTCGAAGTCGTCGGCACGGTCGGGCAGCGCAACACCGGCACCACTGTTCGGTTTTGGCCCGACTCCAAATTCTTTGATTCCGATAAGTTCTCGGTGCCGCAACTGCGCCACATGCTCAAGGCCAAGGCCGTGCTGTGCCCAGGTCTGCGCATCACCTTCGCCAACGAAGCGACGGGCGAGAAGGACAGTTGGTTCTTTGCAGGAGATCTCGGTGCCTATCTGGTCGACGAGCTCGGCAAAGCTGAGCGCCTGCCGACTGAGCCCATCACGGGTAAGCGAGAGCAAGATCAAGACAGCGTCGACTTCGCGATCTGCTGGGCGCCCGATAGCGAAAGCGCCATCGCCGAGAGCTACGTCAATCTCATTCCGACCTCCGACGGCGGCACTCACGTCAACGGTCTGCGCGGCGGGACGGCCGCGGCGGTGCGCGAGTTCTGCGAGTTCCGCAACCTCTTGCCGCGTGGCATCAAGCTCGCGCCCGAGGACGTGTGGGACGGCGTGCGCTACGTGCTCTCGATCAAGATCCGCGAGCCGCAGTTTGCGGGGCAGACCAAGGAGCGACTGGCTTCGCGCGATGCCGCGCAGCTCGTCGAGGGTTACGCCAAAGACGCTATCGGTCTCTGGCTCGCGCAACACCCCGATGCCGGCGAGCGCATCGCGCAGTTCGCCATCGAGAATGCGACGCAGCGCCTCAAGGCAGCTCAAAAAGTACAGCGCAAACGTATCTCCGGTGGGCCCGCGCTGCCGGGTAAGCTCGCCGATTGCGCAGGCGACGATCCCTCGCGCTCGGAGCTCTTTTTGGTGGAAGGTGACTCAGCGGGTGGCTCGGCGAAGCAAGCCCGCGACAAAGATTTCCAGGCCATCATGCCGCTGCGCGGCAAGATCTTGAACACTTGGGAACTCGAGCCCGGCGAGATCGGCTCGTCAGCCGAAGTGCACGACATCAGTGTCGCGATCGGCATCGACCCAGGCACGTCGGATCTCTCAAGACTGCGTTACCACAAGATCTGTATCCTCGCCGATGCCGACTCAGACGGTCAGCACATTGCAACCTTGCTCTGCGCGCTCTTTTTGCGGCACTTCCGGCCGCTCGTCGCGCAGGGCCACGTGTATGTCGCCATGCCGCCGCTCTATCGCATCGATGCGGGCAAGCAAGTGTTCTACGCACTCGACGATGCCGAACGCGACGCCTTCCTGCAGCGCCTCACCGATGAGAAGGTGAAGGCGAAGCCGCAGGTCACGCGCTTCAAGGGTCTCGGTGAGATGAACCCCTCTCAGTTGCGCGAGACCACGATGGATCCGCGTACGCGGCGACTCGTGCAGCTCACGCTCGATGCGGCCGACCAAACCGACAGTCTCATGGACATGCTGCTCGCCAAGAAACGCGCCGCCGACCGTCGCGAATGGCTCGAGCAGAAAGGCAATCTCGTACAGGTGAGCGTCTGATGCAGAAGCAGGAATTAGGATTCGAAGGCGTCGAGCGTCAACCGCTGCGCGCCTTCACCGAGAAGGCGTATCTCGAGTATTCGATGTACGTCATCCTCGATCGCGCGCTGCCTGCGATCGGCGACGGGCTCAAGCCTGTACAGCGACGCATCATCTACTCGATGAGCGAGCTCGGTCTCTCGGCCGTGTCGAAGCACAAGAAGTCCGCGCGCACGGTGGGCGATGTGATCGGCAAGTTCCATCCGCACGGCGACTCGGCCTGCTACGAGGCGATGGTGCTGATGGCGCAGCCCTTTGCGTATCGGTATCCCATCGTCGATGGGCAGGGTAACTGGGGTTCGCAAGACGATCCGAAGTCCTTTGCGGCGATGCGCTACACCGAAGCGAAGCTCACGCGTTACGCCGAAGTGTTGCTCAAAGAACTCGGCGAAGGCACGGCCGACTGGGTGCCAAACTTCGACGGCACGCTCGAAGAGCCACAGGTGCTGCCGGCGCGTTTGCCCAACTTGCTGCTTAACGGCACGACGGGCATCGCGGTCGGCATGGCGACCGACATCCCGCCGCACAACCTGCGTGAAGTCGCGCAAGCCTGCATCCATTTGCTCGATGAGCCCGAGGCGACAACGCGCGCGCTCATGAAGTTCGTGAAGGGCCCCGATCTGCCGACCGGGGCCGAGATCGTCTCGCCGCGTTCCGACCTCATCGATTTCTATGAAAAGGGGACGGGCAGCTTCAAGGCCCGCGCGACCTACACGATCGAGGACGACTGCATCGTCATCGAAGCACTGCCTTATCAGACCTCCGGCTCGCGCGTGCTCGAGCAGATCGCCGAGCAGATGCGCGCCAAGAAATTGCCGATGGTCGACGACCTGCGCGATGAGTCCGATCACGAAAACCCGACGCGCCTCGTCATTGTGCCGAAGGGCCGAAAGTTTGAGGCCGAGCAACTCATGGCGCATTTGTTTGCGACCACGGATCTCGAGCGTAACTACCGCGTGAACCTGAATGTCATCGGTCTCGATGGTCGACCGCGCGTCATGGGGCTGCGCGACATCCTTACCGAGTGGCTCGAGTTCCGTATCGCAACGGTCAAGCGCCGCCTCGAGTGGCGCCTCGACAAAGTGTCGAAGCGTCTGCACCTCCTCGATGGCTTGCTCATCGCCTATCTCAATCTCGATGAGGTGATCCGCATCATCCGTCGCGAGGACGAACCTAAGCCCGTGCTCATGAAGCGCTTCAAGCTGAGCGAAGAGCAGGCCGAGGCCATCCTCGAGACCAAGCTCCGTCACCTCGCCAAGCTCGAAGAGATGAAGATCCGCGGCGAACAGGAAGAACTCGCCAAGGAGCGCAATGAGCTCGAGGCCATCCTCGGCAACAAGAAGCGTCTGCGCAAACTCGTCGGCGACGAACTCGCGTCCGATGCCGAAAAATATGGCGATGCCCGACGCTCGAAGATCGTCGAGCGTGAAGCCGCCCAGGCTATCGATGAAACCGCACTCATCGCCAACGAGGCCGTCACCATCGTGTTGTCCTCGGGGGGTTGGGTGCGCGCGGCGAAGGGCCACGAGATCGACCCGAAATCTTTGCAGTACAAGACAGGTGATGCGTTTCAGGCGGCTGTGCGCGGCATGTCGCTGCAACAGGCGGTGTTCCTCGATACCACGGGGCGCACCTATTGCCTGCCGGCGCACTCTTTGCCGTCGGCTCGCGGACTCGGTGAGCCGCTCGCCGGACGCCTAAACCCGCCGGATGGTGCGAAGTTCGCCGGCGTGATGATGGGTGATCCGGAGGGGCTGTGGTTGCTCGCGTCCGATGCGGGCTACGGATTTACGGCGCGGCTCAAAGATCTCATCACCGATCGCAAGGCTGGCAAGACCGTGCTCAACCCGCCTGAGAATGCTTTCGCGTTGCCACCGGCGTTCGTGCCTTCCGAGAGGAGTCTCGTGTGTGTCTCGATCGTCGATGCCGATGGCGAGAACGGCCGACTGCTCGCATTCCCGGTGAAAGATGTCCCCGAGATGCCGCGCGGCAAGGGCAACAAGCTTTTCAATATCCCGACAGCCCTCGCAAAAGAGCGCGCCGAGGTCGTGATCGGCGCCGTCGCCGTCGAGCCCGGCGGTTCACTGCTCGTGCACACGGGCGATCGCTCGATGACGCTCTCGTGGGGTGATCTCAAAGATTACGTCGGTGCGCGCGCCCAACGCGGTGCCGTGCTGCCGCGCGGCTGGCGTCGCGTGACGCGTCTCGAGGCGGTGGCAGCGTCGTAAGGCGGCGTTACCTGCGCGCGACGATCATCGTCTTCGAGGCCGCACCCGGGATCTCCCGCACGAGTTTCGGCACGAGATAGCCGGGCAGGGTACTCGTCATCGTCTCGATGATCTCGAGGCCGCGTGACTCGCTCACCTCAAAATGCGCACTGCCCCTGACCCGATCGAGCAGGTGCAGGTAATAGGGCAGGACACCATGCGTATGCCGCGTACGCGAGAGCGTTGCGAGCGTCGCCGCATCGTCGTTCACACCCCGCAGTAATACCGATTGATTGAGCAGCAACGCGCCGGTCGTGCGCAGTCGGGCGAGTGCCTCGAGCGCATCACCTTGCAGCTCCTGCGCATGATTGACGTGCAGCACGATCATCACGCGCCAAGGCAGTGCGCGAACCCAGTCGATGAAGCCCGCGTCGATACGCGAGGGCAGCACGATGGCGTTTCGGGTGTGCAGGCGTAGCGAGCTCAAGTGCGCAATACTCTTGAGCGAGTTCGTAAGGGCGTTCAGGCGTGCATTACTCAAAGAAAGCGGATCACCGCCACTCAAGATCAGCTCTTCGATCGAGGGGTCTGCCGCGACCGATGCGATGGCTTCGCGCCAGCGACCCGTCTCGCTTTGCTGGTCTTCGTACGGGAACTCGCGCCGGAAACAGTAGCGACAGTGCACCGCACACGCGCCCGTCGTGACGAGTAATGCGCGGCTCGAATATTTGCGTAAGAGGCCGGGCGCTTGCTGATAGCCCGACTCACCGATCGGGTCGCTGACGAAACCTTCGGTCTCGATGAGCTCTTCGTCGAGCGGTAACACCTGACGCAGCAACGGATCGGCAGGGTCGCGAGGACGCATGCGCGCCACGAAGCTTCGGGGCACTCGCAGCGAAAAGAGCTTCGCCGCGGCCTCGGCAGGGCCCAGCCACTCCGAACCGAGATCGATCGCACGTAACAACTCCGCCGGGTCCGTGATGGCCTCGGCGAAATGCTGTTGCCAAGTGGAATCGGGCGGGTTTAGGTGGCGGGTGTTGGAGGTTGCCGTTATCATACGCGGCCTTTTCGGCCCGGATATTCTGGGCTTCACCGAGCGCGAACGCAAAGCGGAAGACTCAAATGGGCAGCTACAACACCAGCGAATTCAAATCTGGCCTCAAGATCCTCATCGACGGCGACCCGTATGTCATCGTTGAAAACGAAATGGTGAAGCCGGGTAAGGGTCAGGCCTTCAACCGCGTCCGCGTGCGCAATCTCAAGACGGGTCGCACGGTCGAGAAGACCTGGAAGTCCGGTGACTCGGTCGAGTCGGCCGACGTTGTCGACGTCGACATGCAGTACCTCTACCAGGACGGCGACTTCTTCCACTTCATGGTGCCCGACAACTTCGAGCAGCACACGGCCAGCAAAGAAGCGGTCGGTGATGGCGCTCAATGGTTGAAGGACGGCATCACCTGCATCGTGACGCTCTGGAATGGTGTGCCGCTCGTCGTGACGCCGCCGGCGCACATCGAAGCGACCATCGTCGAGACCGATCCGGGCGTGCGTGGCGATACTGCGACGGGTGGTCAGAAGCCCGCAAAGCTCGAGACGGGTGCCGTCGTGCGTGTGCCGCTCTTCATCAACCAGGGTGAAGTCATCCGCGTCGACACGCGAACGGGCGAGTACATCTCGCGCGCGAAGCAGTAAATCTTTGACGTCGCCCGCGCGGGCGACGGCAATCGTCAGCGCGGTCGCTTCTGCTCGAAGTTCCAGGCGTGCTCGACGATCGTCTGAAGCGCCGGATTCTTCGGCGTCCAGCCAAGCGTTGATCGCGCGGCCGTCGAATCGGCCACGAGTCTCGGCGGGTCGCCTGCACGACGAGCCTCTTTCACCACCTTGAATTCGCGACGCGTCACGCGTCGAACGGTCTCGATCACCTCGAGTACCGAGAAGCCATCACCATTGCCGAGGTTGTACTGCTGACTGCCCGCACCGCCGAGCAGCGACTGCAGCGCCAGCCAATGCGCCTCGCACAAATCGACGATATGAACGTAGTCGCGAATGCAGGTGCCATCCGGCGTGTCGTAATCCGAGCCGAACACCGCGATCGACGGGCGTCGGCCCGACGCCGCTTGCAGCGTGAGCGGAATCAAATGGCTTTCCGGGTCGTGACGTTCGCCGAGTGCGCCTGAGGGGTCGGCGCCGGCCGCATTGAAATAACGCAGACACACCGCGCGCAGCCCATGTGCTCGATCCAGATCGTCGAGGATCTGTTCGACCATGTGCTTCGTGCGGCCGTAAGGGTTGATCGGTGAGCGGGGATGACGCTCGTCGATGGGCGAGTACTGCGGGGTGCCGAAGATCGCTGCGGTCGAGGAGAAAATGAACTTGTCGATTTTTGCGGTCTGCATCGCCTCGAGCAGGGTCAGCGTATTCGAGACATTGTTGCGGTAATACTTGAGCGGCAAGCGCACCGACTCGCCCACCTCGATGTGCGACGCGAAATGCATCACCGCATCGAAGGTGCGACTCGCAAAGAGAGACACGAGGAGGGTGCGATCCGCGATATCGCCCTGCACGAACTCGCCGCAGGTGACGGCATCACGATGGCCGCTCGAAAGATTATCGAGCGTGACCACTTCGACGCCCGCTCCGCCCAGGCGCTTGACCATGTGCGAGCCGATATAGCCCGCACCACCGACGACCAAAATTTTCAGTGCCATGCGGTCGAAGATATCAGTACTGCGACGATCTTCTCGAGCCCCCGACGATCGATGTCATCGAAGCGCTCGAGGAGGGGGCTGTCGAGATCGAGGACGCCGACGAGTTCACCGGCGCGGGGGCCGGCGTTGGCGATGAGCGGCACGACGATCTCGGAGTTCGAGGCGGAGTCGCAGGCGATATGCCCGGGGAACTCATGCACGTTTTTGACGAGTACGGTCTCGCGACGTGCGGCGGCCGTGCCGCACACGCCTCGGCCGATCGCGATGCGCACGCACGCGGGTTTTCCTTGAAACGGTCCGAGCACGAGCTCGTTCGAGCCTGAGGCGAGCAGATAGAACCCAGCCCAGTTGAGTTGGGGCAGCGCGAGATAGAGCAGCGCCGCGGCGTTGGCGAGATTGGCGATTGCATCGGTTTCGCCGGTGAGCAGCGCGCGCATCGAGGCGTCGAGTTCCTCATAGCCTTTGGTTTTGCTCGCGGCGTCGTGTCCGAAATTGGGGGTGTCGAAGGCGTTGCTCATCCTGATCTCTCACGCGTACTCGATGGTAAAACTGACGACCTCGTCGATCCGCTTCGCGCCGACCGCCACCATCATGGCGCGATCAAAGCCGAGCGCGACGCCCGAGCAGGCGGGTAATCCTGCCTCAAGCGCCGCGAGCAAGGGCTCGTCGATCGGCATCTGGGGCAAGCTCTGCGTACGTCGTGCCGCATTATCGGCCATGAACCGTGCGCGTTGCTCATTCGCGTCGGCGAGCTCCTGAAATCCGTTGGCGAGCTCGATGCCGTCGGCATAGATCTCGAACCGTAGTGCCACGCGCGGATCCGCAGGGTCGAGTTGCGCGAGCGCCGCCTGCGAAGCGGGGTAGTGGGTGAGGGCGAGCCACTCGCCTCGGCCGAGTGTCGGGCCGATCACGGCACCCATCAAAAAATCGAGTAGTTCGTCACGACCGAGTTCAGTCAAATTGTGGCCGGTAAGCCCGTGCGCCGCAGCGATCTTCGCCAGATCTTCGGTCGAAGCGCCGAGCGGATCGATCTGCAGCGACGTCTGAAACACCTCGCGATACGACACCCGCCGCAACGCGCGTGCTTTGCCGCCCACACGGGTCACGAGAGCATCGAGCAGCGCGGCGACTTCTTGAATGAGGCCCGTCATCTCGAACCCGACGTGATACCACTCGAGCATCGTGAATTCCGGGTTGTGCACACGGCTGCGCTCGTCACCGCGGACGACTTTGCAGAGCTGATACACATCGCCCATGCCCGCCGCGAGTAATCGCTTCATGGCGTACTCGGGCGAGGTCTGCAAAAAAAGTCGTCGCTCACCGAGCACCAGCTCGACGGGTCGCAGGCTCACGTCGGTCACTGCGGCATTCACGAGCATCGGCGTCTCGACCTCGAGCACCGATCGCGTTTCAAAGAATTGACGGACCGTCGCGAGCAGCGCCGCACGCTGCGCGAGGCGCTCACGCGTTGCCGAAGGAAGCCAGCGGTCCGTCGCTGAAGAGGCCATTAACTAAGCCCGCGATCTCAGCCGTTAATTCTGCGGCCGATCGTCTCGCCCATCCGCACGATGCGGCCGGTCGCAAGATGCGGCGCCCACTCGATCGTGTCTTTGGGGAAGAGCAGGATCACCGTCGAGCCCATATTGAAGCGTCCCATTTCTTCACCGCGCGCCGCTGCGAAAGGCTTACCGCCTCGCTCGATGTCGAGCCGCGTCAGTCGCCGCGGCCGTCGCGGCGCGACTTCGCCGTGCCACACGGTTTCCATGGAGCCGACGTTGAGCGCGCCGATGAGCAGCAGCGCGTGCTCGATGCCTTCGCCCTCAAAGAAACAGGCGATGCGCTCGTTGTGGGCAAAAAGATTGGCGACGCCGTCGGCCGTGACACGGTTCACACTGAAAAGACGCCCCGGCACATACCACGCATCGCGCAGCGTGCCAGCCATCGCCATGTGAATACGGTGATAGTTGTAGGGTGCGAGATAAATGGTTGCGAAGTGCCCACCCCGAAATCGCTCGACCCACTCGCGACGCGAGGCGAGCAGTGCATCGAGCGTGTAATGACGACCCTTCGCCTGCAGCACGCGGTCGTCGTCGATACGACCGATCTCACTGACCGTCCCATCGACAGGGCAGGCGAGTTCGAGCGGATCGACGGGCAAGGGCCGCGCGTCGGGCTTGAGTGCGCGCGTGAAGAACGCGTTGAACGACTCGAACGCGAGCGGGTCGCTCACGAGCGCATCACTCAAGTCAGGCTTGAAGCCCTTCACGAAGTTCGAGATCAGCAGGTTCTTGAACCACGGCGTTTGGCTGCGCGCCGCGGCGTGGATGAGCCGCGAAATACCGTGTTGCGGCAGAACGTGTTGTAGCGCGACGAACGCGCGGGCAGCGGTGGATGGCACAATGTCTGACATGCGCAAAGTATCCCACAGGCCCGCCCGTCCCCGACCCCCCACCGTGCTCGAGGCCTTGGTCCATGGCGCGAAGGCGCTCGATCGGGCCGGGGTCTTCTTTGGGCATGGCACCGACAATGCCGAAGACGACGCGGCGGCGATTCTCTTTTACGTGCTCGACCTGAAGTCGGCGCCGAGCCCCGCGCTCTATCGCCGTCGACTGACCCTGCGCCAGGCCGTGGCCTACGAGGCGCTGCTCGAGCTGCGTATCTCGACGCGACGTCCGGCGGTGTATCTCACGGGCCGCACCTGGTTCGCGGGGCTGCCGATGCGCACCGACCCGCGGGCGCTCATTCCGCGCTCGCCGATTGCCGAGCTCATCGAAAATCAGTTTCGACCGTGGATCGACCCGGCACGCGTCAAGCGTGTGCTCGATCTTTGTACCGGTGGCGGTTGCATCGCGCTCGCCACGGCGCACTACCTGCCGAAGGCGAAAGTCGACGGGACGGACATCTCCGACGAAGCCCTCGCACTCGCGCGAGTCAATGCACGCGAATTACAGCTCTCGCGTCGTGTCCGCTTCGCGAAATCGGATCATTTCGCGGCCCTCAAAGGCCGTCGGTACGATATCATCGTCTCGAATCCACCCTACGTCGGGGCGCGCGAGATGCGTTCGCTGCCTCCCGAGTACGAACACGAACCGCGCCTCGCGTTGGCGGCGGGCAAGCAGGGTCTCGATTCGGTGCGCGTCATCCTCCAGCAGGCGGCGCGACACCTCACGCTAGGAGGTCTCCTGGTCGTCGAGGTGGGCAACACCGAGACGCAGGTCCGACGCCAGTGGCCACGCGTGCCGTTCACCTGGCTCGAGTTCGAGCGTGGCGGTGGCGGCGTATTTTTGTTGACCCGCGAGCAGCTGCAACGTCATGTCCGGTAACACCATCGGTCGCCTGTTTCAGGTGACGACCTTCGGCGAGAGCCACGGTCCGGCACTCGGCTGCATCATCGACGGCTGTCCGCCGGGTCTTGAAATCTCTGAGGCCGATTTCACGCGCGATATCGATCTTCGTCGCACGGGCACCTCGAAGTTCGTCAGTCAAAGAAAAGAAGAAGACGCCGTACGTATTCTCTCGGGTGTCTTCGAGGGTCGAACCACGGGCACCTCCATTGGCCTCGTCGTCGAGAACACCGACGCGCGCTCGCGCGATTACGACAAGATCAAAGATCGGTTCCGCCCCGGGCACGCCGACTACACCTATCAACAAAAATACGGATTTCGCGACTACCGGGGCGGCGGACGCTCGTCGGCTCGCGAAACTGTCATGCGCGTTGCGGCGGGCGCCATCGCTCGCAAATATCTCGCCACGCGTCTCGGCATCGAGATCCACGGCTATTTGAGTCAGATCGGCTCGCTCGTACTCGAGCCGGTCGCACCCGAGACGGCCTACGACAACCCCTTCTTCTGCCCCGATCCCTCGCGTGTCAAAGAATTAGAAGATCTCATCTGGAAGCTAAGAGAAGAGGGCGATTCCATCGGCGCGCGCATCACGGTCATCGCCAAGGGCGTGCCACCGGGCCTCGGTGAACCCGTGTTCGACCGTCTCGATGCGGATCTTGCCTACGCCATGATGGGCATCAACGCGGTCAAGGCCGTCGAGGTGGGTGCTGGGGTGCAGGTCGTCGCGCAGCGCGGCAGCGAACATCGTGATGAGCTCACGCCAACGGGCTTCACCAGCAACAACTCGGGCGGCGTGCTCGGGGGCATCTCGAGCGGGCAGGACATCATCGTCCACGCCTCACTAAAGCCTACCTCCAGCATTCAGGTGCCGGGTCGCACCATCACGGTCGATGGTGAGCCCACCGAGATCATCACCACCGGTCGTCACGACCCGTGTGTCGGTATTCGAGCGACGCCCATCGCCGAGGCGATGATGGCGATCGTGCTCATGGATCATTGGCTGCGCCATCGCGCGCAGAACGGCGACGTCAAATCGACGACGCCGGTCATCACGAAGTCGGAGAGGAATCGATGAGTCGCCAGTGGAATGTCGCCGTGCTCGGGGCAACCGGCCTCGTGGGCGACACCATCATCAAAGTGCTCGAAGAGCGGAAGTTCCCGGTCGGCGAGCTTTATCCGCTTGCGAGCAATCGCTCGCTCGGCAAGACCGTCGAGTTCAACGGCAAGAGCTATCCCGTCCTCGACGTCGACACCTTCGACTTTTCCAAAGCGGATATCGGTCTTTTCTCTGCAGGCGGCGACGTGTCTCGTGTCATCGCGCCGAAGGCGGCTGCAGCAGGCTGTGTCGTCATCGACAACACCTCTGAGTTTCGTTACGAGGACGACATTCCGCTCATCATCCCCGAGGTGAACGCCGCGGCGATCTCGCAGTTCACCAAGCGTCGCATCATCGCGAACCCCAACTGCTCGACGATCCAGATGCTGGTTGCGCTCAAGCCCATCTATGACGCCGTCGGCATTGAGCGCATCAACGTGGCGACCTATCAGTCCGTGTCCGGTGCTGGCAAAGAAGCCGTCGAAGAGCTTGCCGAGCAGACGGTCGCACTCGTGAGCGGCAAGGGCCCGGTCAAGCCCAAGGTCGTCGCGGCGCAGATCGCCTTCAACGTGGTGCCGCAAATCGACAAATTCATGGATAACGGCTACACCAAAGAAGAGATGAAGATGTTCTGGGAGACCCAGAAAATTTTTGGTGATCCCAACATCAAGGTGAATGCGACCACCGTTCGTGTGCCCGTGTTCTTCGGGCACTCCGAGGTCGTCAACATCGAGACCCGTCAAAAAATCACGGTACCTGAGGTACGCAAGCTGCTCGAGAAGGCGCCGGGCGTGAAGGTCATCGACAAGCGCGAGGCGGGCGGCTACCCGACGGCGGCAGTGCAGGCGGCGAACGACGATCGCGTTTTCGTCGGTCGCATCCGCGAGGACATCTCGCACGAGCGCGGCCTAAATCTTTGGATCGTCTCGGATAACATCCGCAAGGGCGCGGCCACTAACAGCGTGCAGATTGCGGAAATCCTCATTCGCGATCATCTTTGAGCGCAGCGTGCTCAGCCGGGGGTGACATCGTGACGCAACGCCAACAATCTTTGACCGTGAGGCCCCGGATGGTCCCCCATCCGCCGCGCCTGGCGCTTGCCCTTGCGCTCGCTTTCGGCGCAGCCGGGGCGTCGGCACTCGAACTCGGTAACGCGCGGCTCCTATCGTCGCCGGGGGCCGCACTTGAGATCGAAGTCGCGCTGCTCGAGGTCGCTGACGGCGAACTCGACACGCTGAAGCCCCAGCTTCCCGCCAACTCGCGCTCGCCATCACTCGCGTCTGCCTCGATCGAGCTCGGTCAGTCGTCCTCGGGTGTGCCGGTGCTGCGCATTCGGAACGCGACGCCCGTCGCGACCGATGACGTGCGCTTCGTCGTCGTCGCCGATTGGGGTCGCGGCCGTCGCTTCCGCGAATACCTCGTTTCTTTGAATGCGCCCGCAACGCCGGCAGCGCCTGCCGCGGCGACCACCGCATCGCCCGCCTCCTCGACGTCGACTCCGCCGACCTCGACGTCCGCTGCGCCGAGCCCGCCGACGTCTCAGCAAGCCGTGCGCCTCGTGCGTCGCAATGAAACGTTGATGTCGATTTCGCGTGAGTGGTCCGCGACCACCGGCGTCACGCTGCCGCAGGCGATGGTCGGTATTTTCCGCGCCAACCCCACCGCCTTCGGGCCAGGGGGCATGAGCGAGATGATCGTGGGCTCGATCCTCACGCTGCCCGATGCGGCCGCGCTCAACGCGATCTCGCCCACAGCAGCCTCAAGCGAAGTCAGCCGAACGCTCGGCATCTGGCGCACGGGTGGGGCGGCTTCGGCTCGGCTCAGTGCACCGGCGCCTGGCACCCAGACCCTGACGACGGCCCCCGCGAAGCCCGCCGCTGCGACCTCCGCCAAAACCGCACCGCCCACCGAGACCCGTGCGGCGCCGACGCCTGTCCCGACACCGGTTCCGACGCCGGCCCCGACCGCGACGCCTGCTCCGGCCCCTGCGACGGCACCGACCCCGTCCGCTGAGCCGCCCGTCGCCACACCGCTCGCGCTCGAGCCCGTGGTCCCGGCCGAACCGGAGACCCCCGAAGCCAAGGCCGCGCGTCTCGAGGCCGACCTCCAAGCCGCCGCGGCCGAAGTCGAGGCCCTCAAGGCCCGTCTCGCCGCCGCAGAGGCTCCCTCGGGCCCCGATACCGTCGGGCAGGGGGGTTGGATGGCCGAGACCCGTCGCTGGGCTGCCGAAGCCTGGTGGTCAATACCTGCTTTGCTGCTGATCTCGCTCGTTTTGCTGATTGCCTTTCTGGTTCGGGGTCGACGACGCGCCGAAGCCGCCGAGCCCGCCCCTCGCCAGGAAATGACCTTCGACCCGCCGCCCATCAAGGCCGCGCAGGATGCCGACGCCCTCCTGGACGCGCCGCTGCGCGCTGCCCCCGAGCGCATCGCGCCGGTCGCCGTACCCTCGATCTCGGCCACAACGGCCGCACCGCCAATCGAGGAGGATCTCGAAGGCGATCCGCCGCCGGTCGATGAAGCGGGCAGCAAGATCAACCTCGCACGCGCGTTCATCGAGATGGGTCAGCACGATGCGGCCATCCTCGAGCTGCAGGCGGTCCTGCGCCTTGGCGACGAAACGCAGCGGGCTGAGGCGATCCGCTTGCTCGACTCGCTGCCGAAGTCGTGACCCCTGAGATCGTGACGCCAATCGCATGACGCGCTGGGCCATGGGTGTCGAGTACGACGGCACACACTTCTGCGGTTGGCAGCACCAGCCCGGGTTACGCAGCGTCGAAGATGCTTTTGCGACGGCGATTGGTACCGTCGCCGACCACAATATTTCTTTGATCTGCGGCGGACGCACCGATGCGGGCGTGCATGCGGCGGGGCAGGTGATCCACTTCGAGACGGAGGCTTCGCGCTCGTCGCGCGCCTGGGTGCTCGGCACCAATGCCAACCTCGATCGCAAGGCGAGTGTGTGCTGGGCGCTGCCTGTGCCTGAACATTTTCATGCGCGCTTCTCGGCGACTCGTCGTCACTATCGCTACAGCATCTTCAATCGCAGTGCGCGCTCGGCGCTGCACGACGGTCGCGCGACGTGGGTCCCCGCTCCGCTCGATGTTGCGCGCATGCACGAGGGCGCACAGCATCTTGTCGGCGAGCACGACTTCAGCGCGTTTCGTTCGGCCGAGTGCCAATCAAAATCACCCATTCGGCGTATCAGTCATCTCTCGGTGCAGCGCGAGGGTGAGCTCATTTATATCGACGTTACGGCGAACGCGTTTTTGCATCACATGGCGCGCAACATCGCAGGACTCCTGATCGAGGTCGGTCGCGGTCTGCGCCCAACCGATGAGGTCAAAACCTTGCTCGAGGGTCGCGATCGTCGCCGCAACGCGCCGACCGCCGAGCCCGAAGGGCTGTGCCTGCGTCGTATCGAGTACCCCGAGGCGTTCGGATTGCCTGATCCGGTATAGTCGCCGCATGGCCTGGTTCGAAAAAATCGTACCCTCGCGCATCAAGACCGAGCGTCGTTCGCGTTCGGTGCCCGAGGGGCTTTGGATCAAGTGCACCGCCTGCGACTCGCCGCTTTACCGCGCCGAGCTCGAGCGCAATCTCTTCGTCTGCCCGAAGTGCGCGAACCACATGCGCATCGGCGCGCGCGATCGACTGCTGCGCTTTCTCGATCCCGACTCCGCCAAAGAAATCGGTGAGCGCATCACCCCTGAAGATCCGCTCAAGTTCCGCGACAGCAAGCGCTACCGCGATCGCCTCTCGGCGGCTCAAAAAAGCACCGGCGAAAAAGATGCGCTGATTGCGATGTCGGGCACACTCGAAGAGTTGCCGGTCGTCGCCTGCGCGTTCGAGTTTCAGTTCTTGGGAGGCTCGATGGGCTCGGTCGTGGGCGAGCGGTTTCGTCGCGCCGTCGATCACGCCATCAAACACCGTGCGCCGCTCATCTGCTTCTCGGCAAGCGGGGGCGCGCGCATGCAGGAAGCGCTTTTTTCTTTGTTGCAGATGGCGAAGACGAGCGCCGCACTCACCGAGTTGCAGGCCGCGGGTCTGCCGTTCATCTCGGTCCTCACCGACCCGACGACGGGTGGTGTCTCGGCGAGTCTGGCGATGCTTGGTGATCTCAACATCGCCGAGCCGCGTGCGCTCATTGGTTTTGCCGGCCCGCGCGTCATCGAGCAGACCGTGCGCGAAAAACTTCCCGAAGGGTTTCAGCGCAGTGAGTTTTTACTCGAGCACGGCGTGATCGACCAGATCATCGACCGTCGCGATCTTCGGCCGCGCCTCGCCGAGCTGCTGCGCAAGCTGATGCGTCAGCCCGCGGCGCCTCCGGCTGCCCATGCAGCTCCCTGACTGGCTCGCCTACCAACAGGCGCAGCACCCTAACGCGATCGAACTCGGACTCGACCGCGTGCGCGAGGTCGCGCAGCGCCTCCAGCTTTTACCCGCTCAATATCCCTCGATCATCGTCGGCGGCACCAACGGCAAGGGCTCGACCGTCGCGTTCCTGACAGCCTTGTGTCGCGCCGCGGGCCTGCGCACTGGCACCTACACCTCGCCGCATCTGCAGCGCTATAACGAGCGCGTCGCGATCGACGGTCAGCCGGTCGATGACGCCACGCTGATCCGCGCGTTCGAGCGCATCGAGGAGGTGAGGGGCGATACACCACTCACCTTTTTCGAATACGGTACGCTCGCGGCCTTCGTCATCTTTGACGAGGCGTCGGTCGGGGCAGCCGTCATCGAAGTTGGGCTCGGCGGTCGGCTCGATGCGACCAATATCATCGATGCCGACGTCGCCGTGCTGTGCTCGGTCGGACTCGATCATCAAGATTGGCTCGGGCCGACGGTCGAGGAGATCGGGCGCGAAAAGGCGGGCATCTTCCGCGCGCGACGGCCCGTGATCTTGGGGTCGCCCGAGATGCCGAAGAGCGTTCACGAGGCCATTGCGCGTCTGCAGTGCGAGGTCACGCAGCGCGATCAGCATTTTTTCTTTGAGCAAGACGGCGAGAGCTGGCGCTGGCGGGGCCCAGGTCATACGTTTGACTCGCTCCCGCTGCCTGCGCTCAAAGGGCCCATTCAAATGTGTAATGCCGCAACTGCCATCGCTGCGTTCACTGTGTGGCAGCGGGTCTGCCCGACACCTCACCGCGAGCTCATTGCTCGCGGACTCACCACCGCCGAACTGCGCGGTCGGTTTCAGCGCATCGCGCCGACGCAGTCGGGCGATCCCGAGTGGATTTTGGATGTCGCCCACAATGAGGACTCGGCTCGGGTGCTCGCCGAGGCGCTCAAGGCGTCACCCGCCGAAGGTAAAACCGTGGGCGTTGTCGGCATCCTGCAGGACAAGGACGCCGTCACCATCGGCGAGTCGCTCGCCGGGGTTATCGACGAGTGGGTGCTCTGCGGTCTCGACGGGCCTCGCGGCCGCGGCGCCGACGATCTGCGCGCGCGTTTACCGGCACGCTGCCGCAGCGTCGCGCTTGCACCCGATGTCTCCCATGGGTGTGCGACGGCGAGGGCGCTCGCTCGTCGCGGCGATCGCATCGTCGTCTTCGGATCCTTTCACGTCGTCGGCCCGGCGCTCGACTGGCTTGGTTTATAATTTGCAGCTTGGACACCGCGCTCAAACACCGGCTCACCGGTGCCGTCATTCTCGTTTTGCTGGCCGTGCTGCTGCTACCGGAGTTGTTGACCGGTTCCGGCGAGGCTGCGAAGTCGTCGGCGGCTGCCACCCCCACTGCGGGTGACGGCGAGCGTCGCTTCGAGGTTGACCTCACCGAATCCGCGTCCGCTCCTGCATCGGCGCTGCCCCAGCAGTCGCCACAACCGCAACCGCAGCCGAAACCCGCTATCGAAGCGCCCCTCGAGTTACCCGTGCCGGCGACGGTGACACCGCCGGCGCCCGCTGTGTCGGCGGGCCCTGAGAAGGCAATCGTCACGCCCGCGCCCAAAGCCGAGTCCAAAGCCGACCCCAAGGTCGTCGCCAAAATCGAGCCGACGCCTGCCCCCAAAGCCGAACCCAAGCCTGAGACGAAGCCTGCCGCCACGCCCGCGGGCAGTTACTACGTGCAGATCGGAGTCTTTGTGAATGGGGCGAGTGCGCGCCGACTCGAGCGTCAGCTACGCGACAAGAAATTTGCCGTCGTCGTCGATGAAATCTCACGTTCGGGCAAGACCATGTTCCGCGTGCGCGTCGGACCCGAGATCGATCGAGCGGCAGCGAACGCGCTCGCAAAGAAACTCGCCGATGCCGGGCACAACGGTTCGGTCGTGAAGTAGAATTCAGAGCATGACGTGGCTCGATATCACCATCACCGTCGTCTTTCTGGTCTTTGCCGCGTTCGGTCTCATGCGCGGCCTCATCGCTGAAGTCTTCAGTCTCCTCTCCTGGATCGTCGCGCTCTACATCGGCTCCCATTACGGGGAACTCGCGCGGCCCTACGTTGAGTCCTTCGTCACCAACGCCAAATACCAAGGCCTCGTTGCCTGCGTGCTCGTGGGTATCGTCACCTTCATCATCGTGGCGCTCATCGGTATTTTGCTCAGCAAAAAAATCAACGCGACGATCTTCGCGCCGATCAACCGCATGCTCGGCATGTTCTTCGGTGCTGCGCGCGGTGCGATCGTCGTCGGGTTCTTCACGCTGATCGCGCTGCAGTTCGGTCTCGAAGACGAGGCGGTCTGGAAAGCCTCCAAACTGCGTACGGCAGCGACCACCTCGGCAGAGCTTCTCGACAGTCTCGTCGACTTCGAGGCGCTCCTCCGTAATCAAAGTATTGTCGGACGCCCGAGCGCTCCCACCTGATCATCACGAGGCGAACCCATGTGCGGCATTGCAGGTATCGTCGGTAAAAGTCCCGTCAACTCGCGGCTCTATGACGCGTTGACGGTGCTGCAGCACCGCGGGCAGGACGCCGCCGGCATCGTCACCGCCGTCGAGGGTCTCGTCTGCATGCGCAAGGGACAGGGCCTCGTGCGCGACGTCTTCAGTCAGCAAGACATGCTCGAGCTGCGCGGCAACATCGGCATCGGTCATGTGCGTTATCCGACCGCCGGCGGCGACAACGTCTCCGAGGCGCAGCCTTTTTATGTGAACGCGCCGTACGGCATCGTGCTCGGTCATAACGGCAACCTCACGAACGCCACCGAACTCGCCGACGTGCTCATCAGCGAAGAGCGTCGTCATCTCAACACCTCGTCCGACTCCGAAGTGCTGCTCAACGTGCTCGCTTCCGAGTTGCAGCGCGTCGGCACGCCTCGCGTGACCGCCGCCGACGTGTTCGCGGCAGTGAGTGCGCTTTTCCGTCGTTGCCGCGGCGCCTATGCCGTCGTCGCGATGGTGATCGGTCACGGCATCTTGGGGTTTCGGGATCCGAACGGCATCCGTCCGCTTGTGATCGGCCAGCGCGAAACGGCAAAGGGCGTCGAGTTCATGCTCGCCTCCGAGTCGGTCGCGCTCGACATGCTCGGCTTCACGCGCGTGCGTGATGTCGCCCCGGGCGAAGCGGTGTTCATCGATGAAGCTGGTCGCTTGAGTTCCCAGCAGTGCGTCGCGACGACGCGCCAAGCGCCCTGTATCTTTGAATACGTTTATTTCGCGCGTCCCGACAGCATCATCGACAACGTGTCGGTGCAGCGTGCGCGCATGCGCATGGGCGATCGGCTTGCCGAGAAAATCCGTCGTGAACGACCGGACCACGACATCGACGTCGTGATCCCCGTGCCCGATACGAGCCGTGTCGCGGCGCTGCAGTTGGCGCAGGGCCTTGGTATCAAGTTCCGCGAAGGGTTCATCAAAAACCGCTACATTGGTCGCACGTTCATCATGCCGGGCCAAGAAGAGCGTCAAAAATCGGTGCGCTCCAAACTCAATGCGATCGATCTCGAGTTTCGCAACAAGAACGTGCTGCTCGTCGACGACTCGATCGTCCGTGGCACGACCTCGGCGCAAATCATTGAGCTTGCGCGCGAGGCGGGTGCACGCAAAGTGTATTTCGCCTCGGCGGCACCGCCCGTGCGACACCCGAACGTCTACGGCATCGACATGCCGGCTGCGAGCGAGCTCGTGGCCGCGGGGCGCACTGAAGAAGAAGTACGCCAAGTCATCCATGCCGATTGGCTCATTTACCAAGAGCTCGCCGATCTCGAGCTCGCCTGTCAGCACGACGATTCGCATGTCACCGAGTTCGACACCTCGTGCTTCTCGGGCAAATACATCACGGGCGATGTGACCCCTGAATACCTCGAGCGTTTGCGGCAAGAACGTTCCGATGCCGCCAAGGCGCGTCGACGGAGCGGTAGTTCGCTCAAGGTCGTCCGCGGCGTCTGATGCGGCCGCCGCTGCGCGCTGCGACCCCGCCCGAGTGGGTCGATGAAGCCATCCGTCGCTGGCCTGAGTTGCTCGCCGATCACGCCAATTGCGAGAAGAAAGCCGCGTCCACCGCGCTCGCGTTGATGTTCGCGTATCCCGAAGATCGTGCGCTTGCGACGCGACTCTCGAAGCTCGCTCGCGAAGAGCTGCGTCATTTTGAGCAAGTCGATAAGTTGATGCAGACGCACGCCGTGCCTTATCTGCGTCGCAAGCCCGGTCGCTACGCCTCCGCGCTGCGCGAGGCCATGACGACGCACGAGCCGTATCGAAAGCTAGACCTTTTGCTTTGCGGCGCGCTCATCGAAGCGCGATCGTGCGAGCGGTTTTCTTTGCTCTCGAGTCGTGCTGAAGGCGAGAGTTTGCCGACCGATGTCGCGGCGCTTTACCAAGGCCTGCAGGCTTCCGAGGCGCGGCACTTTGAGCTTTATCTCAAGCTTGCCGAAGCGCATGTCAAAGCTCACCCCGAGTGCGAGCGCCAAAAACCTTGGTCAGCACGCCTCGAAGAACTCGCAACCCTCGAAGCCGAACTCGCCACGAGCCCTGACGCAGAGTTCAGGTTTCATTCAGGGTTGCCGCAGATCGGGTCAGCTCAGAGCTGAACGGGATCGTTTAAGCAACGACTCGTCTTCGCCAACCGTCAGCCGTCACTTCCAGAAATTCCCCCGCCTCATCCCACGCGGCGAGCACGACGCGCTCCGCGTCGCCGTTACGCGTAGCGTGAGGATGTTCGGCAGGGCGATGCGTGTGCCCATGAATCATCTTCCGCGTACCGCTCGCCTCAAAGGCCGCGATCACGGCTGACGGAGTGACATCCATGATCGTCGCAGCGGTGGCACGTGTGTGGGCCTTGCTGCCCGCACGCGCGGCGTTGGCGAGCATCTGTCGCGCGTCAATGGGTAGCTTGAGCACGCGATCTCTGAACCCAGGATCACGCACCGTCGTGCGCAGCTCCTGATACGCGGCATCGCCGGTGCATAAGAGATCGCCGTGGGTCAGCAGTACGCGCTCACCGAAGAGGGTGACGACCGAGGGGTCCGACACCAGCGTCCCGCCGATACGTCGTTCGAACGCCTCGCCGTACAAAAAATCGCGATTGCCCTGCATCACGTAGAGGGCGACGCCGGAGACCGATAGCGCGCGCAGCGCCCGACACACCCGATCGCGCGCCGGATCCGGATCGTCATCGCCAATCCAAGTCTCGAACAGATCGCCGAGGATATGCAGGGACGCCGCCCCGCGAGCCTCGCCCTCAAGAAAGCGCAAAAACGCCTCGATGGTCGCAGGCGCGCTCGAGTCGAGATGCAGGTCGGAGACGAACAGGTGGCGCACGGGGTAATTCTAGGGGAACCCGTCGGTTAATATGCACTGATGTCCCCAACCGGTACCACCACCCGCTTCGCACCGAGCCCCACGGGCGAGTTGCACCTTGGCAATGCGCGCACGGCGCTCTTCAACTGGCTGCTCGCCCGGCGCGATGGCGGCCGATTCCTGCTGCGCATCGAAGACACGGACGCAGAGCGCAGCAAACCCGAGTTCACCCAACAACTCATGGAAGACCTGCAGTGGCTCGGTCTTTCTTGGGATGGCGAGATCGTCGCGCAGAGTCAGCGTGGCCCGGTCTATCGCGACGCGCTCGATAAGCTCGAGCGGGCAGGGCGCGTCTACCCCTGCTACTGCACGCCGCTTGAGATCGAGGTCAGTCGCAAGTCGCAGCTCGCCTCGGGTCGACCCCCGCGTTACTCGGGCACCTGCCGCAACCTCAATGATTCCGAGCGCGCCGCCAAACTCGCCGAAGGCCGCAAGCCGACGTTGCGCTTCAAAGTGCCCGATGGCGGTCGCGTCGAGTTCGTCGACCTCGTACACGGCGAGCAGCGCTTCGAGTGCGCCGACATCGGTGATTTCATCGTTCAGCGTGCCGATGGATCAGCCGCGTTCTTCTTCTCGAACGCGCTCGATGACGCCTTGAGTGGCGTCACTACGGTGCTGCGCGGCGAAGATCATCTCTCCAACACGCCACGCCAGTTGCTCATCGCGATGGCGCTCGAGCTCAAAGCCCCGACCTATGGCCACCTCTCGCTCATCACCTCGGCCGACGGCTCGCCGCTCTCAAAACGTCACGGTGCAAAATCTTTGAGACAACTGCGCGAGCAGGGCTATTTGCCCAAGGCGCTCGTCAACCATCTCTTCAGGCTCGGTCACTCGAGCGATCTGCACGATCTGCTCGATCTACAAAAACTCGCTGCGGGGTTCAACCCCGCGCACCTCGTACGCTCGCCCGCGCGGTTTGATCCTGTGCAGCTCGAGGTGTGGCAGCGTCAGGCCGTGCACGCACTCTCGAGCGACGAAGCGCTCGAGTGGATGCGTCCGCATCTCCCGAACACGCTCGATGCCCCCTCGGCAAGCGCCTTTGCTACGGCGCTTCACCAAAATCTTCTCTTGCCTTCCGATGCGGCCTATTGGGTGCAGGTCGTCTTCGGCGAACTGCCCGAGCACGATGCCGAGGGCACCGAGCTCATCAAGGCTGCAGGCCCTGCATTCTTCGAAGCCGCCGCTGCAGCGATCCGCACGCATGGCATCGATTGGAAAGCCGTCACCACGGCGATTCGTGAGCAGACCGGTCGCAAAGGCCCCGAGCTTTTCAAGCCGCTTCGACAAGCGCTCACCGGACGACGCGACGGCCCCGAGCTCGCGCCGCTCCTCAAGATCATGACGGCCGCGCGCGCCATCGCGCGTCTCGAGCGGCTATCATCCGCGGCCCCATGACGATCCGCATTCACAACTCGCTGACCGGTCAAAAGCAGACGCTCACGCCCATTCGTCCGGGCGAGGTGCGCATGTACCTCTGCGGCGACACGGTCTACGACTTCTGCCATATCGGTCATGCGCGTTCGAAGGTCGCGTTCGACATCGTGCATCGGTACCTGCGGCATCGCGGCCTCAAGGTCATCTTTGTCCGCAACATCACCGACATCGACGACAAGATCATCCGACGCGCCGCCGAGCTCGGCGAGCCCATCGACGCCTTCACCGCGCGATTCATTGATGCGATGCACGAGGACTACGATCGCCTCAATGTTTTGCGACCCGATCACGAGCCGTGCGCCACGCAATACGTGCCCGGTATGCTCGCGCTCACGCAAACGCTCATCGACAAGGGCCACGCCTATGTAGAGAGCGACGGCGATGTCATGTACTCCGTCGGTAGTTT
>Ga0172367_10002818_pt1 | contig 23314 bp, 22 predicted proteins | sample Lak10m_FD_114542 | JGI IMG/M metagenome (GOLD analysis project Ga0172367, IMG submission 114542) | Freshwater microbial communities from Kabuno Bay, South-Kivu, Congo - kab_022012_10m | ecosystem: Environmental > Aquatic > Freshwater > Lake | place: Democratic Republic of the Congo: South-Kivu... | reverse complement strand
ACTAATGAAGATAATTCTGATTTTGAAATCAGAACAGATAAAGCCCTTTTTGCAGGCGTAAACTACTCGCCTTCAAAGAATTTTAATTTGAATCTTAATTTGGAAACTAATAACTCATTTTTAGGTGGAATGTCGTATCTGTTTGATTTGAATAAAAATAAACTTGGGTTTGCAGTTTCAGCATTTCATGATAATGAACAGGAACCATTTTTAGCGGGAGCGATTCCTTCAATGATATTTACATCAAAATATTTTGATTTATCATTGACGTACATAAATTATTTTAGTGATAGAAATTCAACCGGCAGCTACTCAGACTTTAAAACTAATGGCATTTCAAATATCATTAATAATAAATACAGTTATGATAAACTTCTTCTAACTACAAACTTCAAACTAAACACACTTGTAGAACAGCGTGTAAAATTTCTTGGAGTAGAAATAAAACAAAATATTTATCCCGCATTAAATGATAAATACATTGATAGCCCTGTGGCAACCGCAAAAGTAGTTAATCTTACAAACGAAAAAATGGATGTTAAACCTTTTATGATTATAGCTGGAATTAGTGAAGATAAACTTCAGTCACCAATAGTTTCAATTCCACCATACGATACAAGCGAAGTAAATTATTATGCCGTTATTTCTGAAAACTATACCGGAGCAAATCCTGAAATTACTTATGCGAATTTTTATCTGATGACTATAAATGATGACTTCGATGACGAATATCAAAAAGCGTTGCTTGTGAATGGTATAAATGCCTGGGATGGAAATGTTAATAATTTAAGATATTTCATTCAACGTGATATGGATTTTTCTGTTAAATACTCAAAATCAATTTTAGCAAAGTATAAAACTGAAATCGATACGGTAGCAAATGCATTATCTGTTTTTTACAAAGCAAAAATTATTTTTAATTCATTTATTGAAAATCTAACATATACTTCTGATCCGCGGGCTTCTTCAGAATATGTTCAGTATCCAAATCAAACATTAGAATTAAAGGGCGGCGATTGTGATGACTTGAGTGTATGCTACAGTTCTTTACTGGAAAGTATCGGTATTGAAACTGCGTTAGTTGACTATCGAATTAATCCAACTATACGTCATGTTAATATTATGTTTAATACTAAACTGTCGCCAAATCAAGCATCATTGATTTCGGAAAATGACACTAAATATTTTATTAGAAAAAATGAGTTCGGTGATGATGAAGTTTGGATTCCAATTGAGACCACTTCCCTATCAGATTTTGAAAGTGCATGGACCATCGCCTCAGATAAATTTCAAGCCGAGGCAATTAACAACTTCGGCTTAGTTAAAGGCGAAGTGCAAATAATAGATGTTTACTAATATTTAAAGGTATATCAAATGAAAAATTATTTATTAGCAATATTAATCTTTACTGCGATATCTTACTCCCAGACTTTTCAAGTGGAGAAAGTTAGCGGCAATGTTAAAATGTTATCGAGTAATAATTCAACCTGGCAGCAATTAAAACCTAAAATGATCTTAGATGAAAATGTTGTTGTAAGTACGGATAAAAGTTCATTCGTAGTTATTAAAAACGATGAGATATCGTTTACATTAAAAGAATCATCAGCAGTTACTGTATCAAGTATAAAAAAGATGTCCTTGGATGAATTAATACTTGCATTGGCTATGGAAAATGTAATGAATGTTCCAAGAAAAAAGGGGAATGAAAAATCTGACAACACGGGAGTTTATGGAGACAAGGTTTCTGAAGAAACTCTTACCACTTTAAAATCCAATGATTTTGGAATGAAGAGACTGAGCGGAGCTAAACAGCTTGCAGAAAATGGTATGGAAGAATCAGCTATTATTGCGGCTAAAGAAGTATATCGTAAATATCCGGATACAAAAAAAGATGCAGCAACCAGAATTTATTTTGCAGATATTTTATTCGGTATGGGACTTTATGAGGAAGCTTATGATGAATACTCTAAAATTAAAATGCTGACTTTAACTAATGATCAAAAAAATTATGTTGATGATAAAACTGAACAGATAAATAAAAAACTTATTAAAAATTAGTCTGCCAATTAAGATATAAAATCATATTTCGACCACGCTCAATAATTAATTCGTTAACTGAGACCAAATGGAAGTAAATAAATAAATCGACTAAGATTCTTTAATAATATTCTTTATTACTTCATCAAGATACGTATGATATTTTTGCGGCAGGTTTTTATACTTTGAATTTAGTTTTAATTTAATTTCGTCAAATGATAAATTTTTATATGGCTCAACGTCTTTGCCAATATTTACAAGCCAGGTATCAAGTTTAGATTTTACTCGCACTAATACTTCTTCGCTCTCTTCTTCTGTAATAGAAAGTATCGATTTAGTTTCATCAAAATTATTATCAACCAATATCTTTAATGATAATCCCCTAAAGTTTTCTGCAACTAAAGTTCTGCTAACATTACCGAGTTCTCTTGCGGTTTCGTTAATTGAAGAATGAGAAAACTTTTTATTTCTTAATGATTGGATTACCAGATCTTCAAAATTTAATTTAACACTTTTTACAATTTCAGATGGTAAATCATTTAGCTGGATTAGACCTCTGTTTTCTGATTCACAAAAAACCTTTGCACGTTTAATAACTGATTCTAATTCTCTTACATTTCCCTGCCAATCATAATCATTTAATGATTTAAGGGCTGCTAATGATAGTTTATATTTTTTATCATCACTTTCACAAAAATATCTTGCAATCGATTCTATATCTTCTTTTCTTTCACGCAGAGGTGAAATATTAATATTTATTACATTTAGTCTGTAATAAAGATCTTCCCTGAATATTTTCTCTTTAATTAATTGTTTGAGATCTTTATTAGTTGCAGAAATAACACGCACATCAGTAAATGCAGTATTTATGGATCCAACTTTATCATACTCCCCTGATTGAAGTACACGCAGTAGTTTAACCTGAAAATTTTCTGTTGTTTCGCCAATCTCATCTAAAAATATTGTACCATTATTTGCAATTTCAAATTTTCCGGCTTTATCTGCAACAGCACCTGTAAATGCACCTTTCACGTGTCCGAATAACTCACTTTCTAAAAGTGATTCTGTAAGTGCGGCGCAATTAACAGCAACAAACTTATTATTTCCCCTTTTACTCAGCGTGTGTATTGCTTTAGCTACTAGTTCTTTTCCAGTTCCGCTTTCACCGGTTATTAATATAGTTGCATCAGTAGGTGCAGATTTTTTAATCAGTTCAACAACATTTTTCATTTCGGTTGATCGGAATACCAAACCTAAAAAATTCTGTTCGCTAATTATTTCATTATCTTCAATGGCAACCTGATCATTTTCGTTATACTTTAATTTTTGAATGTCTTCTTTTAAACTTTCAATTTTTTCTAACAATTGTCCGCTGTTCAGCTGTGATGATAGATCAGCATCATTCTGCAAGTGAGAAAGTTCTTTTTCTTTTTCAGCTAAAAGTTTTTTGAATAATTCTGCCTCATTATAATATCCCTTTAACTGATTTCTATTTTCAATAAGTTTGAAATATATATCTGCGATCAGGACAAAAGTTAATGGTATAATCAGAAATGAATATGATAATTCGATGTAGAATAATCTATAAAGTAAATAAAACAATAAAAGAGTAGATGAGAATATCATTATGTAATAACTGAACACACTTGATTTACTTTTAAATAATATTACAAATGCAAAAACAATAAAAATAAAAGCAAACATTGACCAATAATAATAAGTATCATTTATAAATCTTTCTTTTAAAAGATTATCTAATGCAAAAGCATGCAGCGCAACACCTGGTAATTGTTCGTCAAAGTTTGTTTCAAATACTGAAGATAATTGAGGATCACTTATGCCAACTAAAACAATTTTGTTTCTTAGTTCCATAAGTTCAGGATTATTTTCTTGCATCAACTGAAAAAATTCAACCAATGAATAATTCTTAAACTTAGTCCATTGTGAGATAAAATTAATCTTAATTTTTTTAGGATAATCTTTTTTCTCATCAATCAAACTAAAACTAAATGCATTTTCTTTGGAAGTTCGATTTGATATTTGCAGTGGAATTTCAATTCCATGATTTCGAATAATATTTATATGACCGGTTGGAATTTGTTCATCAATTAATTTGGGAGTTGGGAAACTAAGTGAATCTGTTATAAAAATATTGTCTCGCTCTTCTAAACTACCCGCAAGCGAACTTAAAACTACATTATCTGCATTGTTAATAGCCCTTTGAAGGACGTTATCATAAACAGCCTGCGAAACAAACTTGGCACTCAAAAATACTTCTAACCCAATTTTTTTAACTTTTAACAATGAGAGTCTATTAAGAAGCAGCGCATAATAACTTCTTTTAATTGGCCAGGGTCCTAACTGTTCAATATCCTGTGATGTGATATGAATAATTACAATAGAGGAATCCGGCTCACTTTCACCTGAAATTTTATTAAATGAAGAAGTAAAAAAAGAATCAAATGAATTTGGAATTATTTGAAACGAATAAAGTATAGCTGTAGTAAATAAAGCAATTGATATTTTGATTATTGTCTTTCTGTTCACAGGCTGTTTTACTTGATTAAACTTATATAACCAAATCTAATCAAAAAATATCTTTTTTTTATTTTTACGGAAAAAATATTAATTAAGCTTTAGACAAGGCTTGATGAGGGAATGTAAAAAATAAGGGAGCATAAACTCCCTTATGATTAATTTAATATTATTCTTTGCTGATTCAATTCACATCTTTCACCATAGATAAAAACTCATCAGCATTTACAAATCCGGTTAATCTTTTTATCTCGTTTCCTTTTGAATCAATAATAAGAACGGTCGGCACTCCAATTACACTAAATCTTTTTCTAAGTGATTCATTTATTTCATTATTTTTTGTCATATCAACCTTATAAACAGTAAATCTCTCGAATTCCTTTAACACGCGTTTATCAGAAAAAGTTAATGCATCTAATTCTTTACACGGAATACACCAATCAGCGTAAAAATCTACTACCATTCTTTCGTTGTTATTGAGTGATGCCTCATAATTTTCTATACTGAATTTTTTCCATTCAGGTTCAAGTTTTTCGGATGGAATCAGAGCATAGATTGAAATAGCAAGGACGATCAATGAAAAAACAATTTTAAATATTCTAAAGCCCTTTGCATCATTTGCGGTTTTATCTACAAAGAGTAAAATGATTGCTGCAATAATTCCGAAAACCGGAAGTGCATAACCTTGGATAGTTTTTGGTAAAATGGGATCTAAAAAGTAAAACGCCATTCCAACTAATAAGAAACCAAAAATATGTTTAACACCTTCCATCCATAAACCTGCACGCGGTAGGCTTTTTATTTTTCCGGAAAAGATTGCGAGTAGTAAGTATGGAAATCCCAACCCAAGTGCCAGAACAAAGAACATTAAAAATCCATAAAGTGGATCCGCTTTAGCTGCAACATAAGTTACAAGTCCGAGTACAAATGGACCTATACAAGGAGCTGCAACAATTCCCATCGTTAATCCCATAAAGAAAGCACCAAACGCTCCGCCCTTTGCACCACCAGCTTTCATTACCCAGGTATCCGGAAGTTTAAATTCATAAACACCGAACTGGCTAAGTGCCAGAGCGACAAATAGTAAAGAAATTATGACAATTACGATTGGGTTTTGCAGAAGACTTCCAAATACAGCTCCGCTAAGTGCAGTTACTACGCCAACTACAGAGTAAGTAAGAGCCATCCCAAGCATATAAAGTAATCCAAGCATTACTAAACGGCTGGTCTTCCCTTCTGATTGTCCGCCAAAGTATCCAATTGTTATCGGAATAAGTGGATACACGCAAGGAGTAAGGTTTAATGCTAATCCAGCAAGGAAAACAAAAATTAGACTTAGGAATATTCCACTATTTTCTAGTATAGATGCAATCGAACTATCATCACCGTTTTCAACTTTCGAAACTTCTGTTTTTACATCTTCAACTTTGGGTTCTTGATTTATTGACTGTACTGAATCTATATCTTTATCTGTAGTATCAAAAGGAGTAACAATTTTTGATTGAGATTCTGAATCAATTTTTTTCTTAACAACTTCTAATTCAAATTCCGTAGTAGTTACATTAGGAGGAAGGCAAGAAACATCATTACAAGCCTGATAATCCAAAGTAACAATAACTTTTTGTTTACCTACTGGCGCGTTTACATTGGTAATAAAAGTAAGTTTAGCATTTGATGTTGATTCATAAACCGAAACAGGCGATTCTGAAAAAGATAATTTTAAGTCCTTGGCTTGTGGATATTTTATATTAGAAAGTTTTACTCCGCTGCCTTTGGCGGTAATTTCACTTGGTATAAGAAAATCATCGTTAGGCTTATTTGAATTAATGTGCCAGGTTGAATTAACTGTAATAGATAAATTAACCGATATGGGGTCCCCTTGATATACTTTTATCGATTTCTCAACTATACTTAATTGAACAACTTCCTGATTTTGAGCGAATACTTGAAAGCCCAAGATTATAAAAATAGTTATTACTATACCAATTAACTTCTTACTTATAAAATTCATTTATAATCCATTCTCTTTTATCAAAAATAAACTAAAGAATAACAGAACATTAATTACTCTAATAAGATGATACTTCAGCTAAAAAAGTTTCAAATCAATTACTTTGGATATTTCCATCCTTATCAAGAAGAATTGGATCACCAAAACCGAGTTCTTTTAATTTTTCCATTTGTGTTGCCTTATCTCCAGCAATTAAATAAATCATTTTATCTGGATGAATATACTTTTGTGCAAGCGTTTTATGCTGTTCAAGTGTCATCTCAGAAATTTGTCTTTCCTGATCTTTTACATAATCAAACGGTAGATTGTACCAAGCAATCTGGGATAACATTCCACGTAACGCACCAATGGTTTCATATCGTAAAGCATTGGATTTGATTAATGCATCTTTAGTAAACTGAAGATCTTCAGTAGAAATACCATTCCTGTATTTTATCATTTCATCTCTGAATATCTGAGCAGATTCTAATGTAGCATCTGATTGAACACCTGCAGAAGCAACAAAATAACCTGGGAAATCTGATCCAGTATAAGTAGTTCTTGCTCCGTACGTGTATCCCTTTTCTTCTCGTAAAATTAAATTAACAATTCCATTAAAACTGCCGCCAAGTTTGTAATTCATAACTGTTGCTTTAAAGTAATCAGGGTCAGTAAAAGCTAATCCCGTCGATCCAATTCTAATTTCAGATTGTTTAGCTCCCGGAAAATCCACAAAGTAAACTTTAGAAGAGCTTAGTGAATTAAATTTATTTGGTAATGGAACTGATATATCGGTTTCTTTCCATTTCGATTCTAATACTTTAAATATATCAATTGCGTTATCTTCATTAATATTTCCTGCAATTGTAATGTTAGCATTTTGCGGTGAAAATCCTTTTGCGTAATAATATTTTAGATCATCTAAGGTTAATGCGGCAACGGATTCTTCAGTGCCTGCAGTGTTTTTTGAAATAATATTTTCATCACCATAAATAAGTTTTGAAAAAACTAGTGACGCAGTTGTGCTTGCGGAAGTTTTATTTCTTTTTATGCCTTCAATAGTTTCGTTTTTTAATCTATCAAATTCTTTAACATCCCATCGTGGTTCAAAAAGAATTTCTTCAACAAGTTTGAATGTTTCTGCAAATTTTGTTGATAGACAATTTACTTTAATTAAAACGGCTTCATCAGTAGTAACAACTGTAATCCTTGAACCAAGATCTTCTATTGCTTGCTCTAGTTCTAATGGAGTTTTATTCTTTGTACCCTGCATAAGCATTTTACTTACAAGATTAGCAGCTCCAACTTTATTTATATCATCTAAAAGCAATCCGCCTTTTATAGCAATCTGAAAATCAATAAGAGGTAATTCGTTTTGTTCAATTCCCAAAACTTTTATCCCATTCGAAAATTCTGTGTCCCAAATTATTTGTTCTTTTAACAGTGGATCAGGTCCATTCGATGGTTGTTTTGAGCGATCAAATTTAGAATCAATATTTTCTACCTTAACAAGATTTTCAGGCAGATTTTTTATTGCAATTTTTTCTTCATCAGTGTATGATTTGATATTATCCCCTGAAATAATAAATGGCTGAGAATTTTCTGCTGCAAGTTCAAGTTTACCTTTAGGAACAACACTTAAAATAACGTACTTCTGATTTTTGATATACTTGTTGTAAACTCTCCAAACATCTTCGGAAGTTACGGAAAGACTATTATTCAAATCAGTATTAAGAAAATCAGGTGAACCTGAAAAGATATTGTAGCTTGCAAGCTGACGCGCCTTACCAAGTACGCTTGAAATTCCATTATAAAATCCTGTTTCAATTCCAGCTTTAGTTCTTGCAAGATCGTTTTCTGTAAAACCATCTTGTTCGAATTTAGTGAATGCTTCTTTAATAGCATTCTCAACTTCATTTAAATTTTTATTTGGAAAAGTTCTAATACGAATTCTAAAATCACCTGCAACTTCGCTGCTATTATTAAATGTCATTACTGATGGAGCGAGTTTTTTGTCTTCTACAATAATTTTATACAGAGGGGATTTCTTTCCTCTTCCGAACAGATCAGCTAAAACATCTAAAGCGTAGCTGTCATTTGTAAACTGTTCAACAGTTGGGAAAAGCATAGTAAGTTCTGGTGACTGTGCAAAGTAATCTTCGTAAGAAGCTCGCTTCCAGGTTTCAAGTTGAACCAGTTGCGGTTTTAAAGGTGTTACAGGAGCAGAAGGTTTTATCCCGCCAAAATATTTTTCAATCCATTCTTTTGTTTGCTTAACATCAAAATCACCAGCAACCACAAGTGTAGCATTATTTGGTCCGTACCATTTTGTATAAAAATTATGAACGTCTTTCAAAGTTGCGTTCTGTAAATCTTCAAGTGCACCAATTGTAGTCCAATTGTATGGATGCCCTTCGGGATAAAGTAGCTTACCAATCAGGTAACTTGTTTGTCCATAAGGCTGATTATTGTAGTTCTGTCTTTTTTCGTTCTGTACTACTTGCTGCTGATTTAAAAAAGCATCATATGTTACAGTAGGCAGCATATATCCCATTCTGTCTGATTCGAGCCAGAGAGCTAACCCTAAAGCGCTGTTTGGTACAATCTCAAAATATATAGTGCCATCTTGCCAGGTTCCACCGTTTAATGTTCCGCCATTGCCCTGTATTAGCTTAAAGAATTGATCCTGAGGAACATGCTGAGATTCCTGAAACATAATGTGTTCGAACAAATGGGCAAATCCTGTTTTGCCTGGTGTCTCACGATTAGAACCTACATGAAATTGTATTGCTACTGCTGCGATCGGATCAGATTTGTCTTGATGAAGAATTACCTGCAAACCATTTGCTAAAATGTATTTCTCATAATCAAGTTTAAAATCAGATTGAGCCTTAATTTCAGTAATTAGAAACAGAAATAATAACAAATACGATTTATTAAATAGATTAAGTTTCATATCATCTCCCTGTAAATTGTTCCAAAAAATTATACAACAAATATACAACACTGATTAATTAAAGTACCATGCAATAAAAATGGTATATATGTAGTTTTGAACTTCAATTAATTGTGTAAGTGTAAAAAATACGACGTTGGGAAAATTATTTTTTTATGCAGATATTTTGACAAGATTTAAATAGAATCATTCGATGGTGTCGGAACGGCGGGATTTGAACCCGCGACCCCTTGAACCCCATTCAAGTACGCTACCGGACTGCGCCACGTTCCGAATTTTATAATTTAGAGACCAATAATTCTAAAAAACTTTTAATTTCCTCAAGATCATTTTGAAGTGATGATTTTTCTCTCTTAGAATTCTGAGGCTCTTCATTCTCAATAACCTCTCTTTCAACTTCACTAGATAGCAAAACTTTTTCTGGTGCATAATTTTCCAATATCTTTTTTGCGCCTTCTATAGTGTATTTGCGTTCTCTTAACAAAGTTTTTATGTGAAGTATAAGCTGAATATCTTTATTTGTGTAAATCCTATTTCCAGCTCTGTTTTTTTGAGGTTTTAACTGCTCAAACTCAGTTTCCCAGTATCGAAGAACATATTGCTCTATGTTTGTAATTTTACTTACTTCACTAATTGAATAGTAAAGTTTCTTTATTGACAAATCCTTCATAGGCTTCTTAAAATTGTTTAATAAAAAATAACTAATCCTCTTATTAATATCAACTTTATAGACTTATTTAATTTTAATATTAGTGAATCTAACTAAGCCTTATGAAATGAGCGGTTATCATTCTTTGGCGGTCAAAGTGATTTAAGCAAATTTCAAATAATTATTTAATCAATTTTGTTAGAAGAAATGCTGCAGCAAGGTAACTATTTTCTTTGAATCCAGAAATGTAACCATTTGTATTTTTAGCAGTTAGTAGGCGCTGTCTGTATTCTTCTCTGTTAGCCAGATGTGATAGATGGACCTCTATTTTGGGAATTTTACAAATTTCAAGCGCATCCGTAATGGCAACTGAAGTGTGAGAATATCCACCCGGATTAATTATGATCCCATCATAATTTTCATCGGCTGATTGAATTACAGAAACAAGTTCACCTTCAAGATTTGATTGAAATGATGAAAATTCTATAGTTGGAAATTCGTGTTTGAGCAACTCAATTATTTGTTCAAGATTTAATGAAGAATACTTTGTTTCATCTCTTCTGGAGAGCATATTCAAATTTGGACCATTGATTACTATGATTTTCATTTAATGTCTCCCATTTCCTCAATAAGCTCTCTCAGTTTAGGATTAAGATAAATTTCATCAACACCAAGTTCTTTTAACGCAACAGATAGTATCATCGCTTTACGTTGTAGATTAGCGCTTTTATTGATCACAATAACTTTGCTCTCCTTCAAAAGACAGTAGCCGCCTTTAAAGTCACCTTTCTCAAATCTTACCGAAGCACCAAGCTGATCCGCGACAGATCTTAAATCCTGAATTATTTCTTCAAATTCCTTTTCTTTTAATTTCATATTAATAATTATCTAATCTTCTTTTGTAAGTGGTTGAAATACTATAAAATAATAAAATGAAAGATATGTTAATATTGCCACAATCGAATAACTGCTTAGATCTTTAATTCTGTCCCTTAGTAAATTTATAACTGTATTTGAATCAAATGAATTGCTATAAAGCATCATAATTACTTTGTAATCTATCAACATTAAATATATTTCAAAAGGTGTGGTAATAATAATTGCTATAAGAATAATGAATAACCATCCGTTGACCCTAAGATTTATTTTAGATGTTAAATAAAACAAGACAGTTGTAATAAACATAATTATAAAAGCAACAAAGTGTAATACGAATGAGGGGTAGATGGAGAATAATATTCCATTTATATTTTCATTGTTAATATGACTTCGCAGTATTAAATCAGGTCCCTCAAATAGTTGATATACTAAAAATAATCTTGATAGATATGAGCCAACCCATATTGATGCTGAGATTAAAGCAAGTACCCCAAATATTTTAGATAATATTGAAATATTCTTCATAGTTTACTCATTAAGTTAAAGCGAAAATAAACAAAATTGTTGATATTTTTTTGAAGCGTTTATTAATATCTGATTAAAGTAATTCTACTAAGTATTGGATTTGAGCTCACAATATCGATTCGGATTTGGTCAAATAAATAAATTAATATGGATTGGGAGCAAATCATTATTAAGAAAAGAGTAGCAGTTACTATCAAATATTCTCTAAGACTAAATCAAAATATGTTAATAAAATCATTAACAATTTTCGAAAATATAGTGCTATTATCTATGTGTAATATATCTGTTAATAATAATATTAAAAATAAATTATGTCATTTTTATAACGTAGATAATAGCTTTATATTTTCTTGTTTTTTAAAATAGTATTTCTGATTTTGTCGGTCGGGGACGAATTTGGATAATCAATCGTAAAGTGCAATCCCCGACTTTCCTTCCTTTGCTTAGCAGATTTAATAATAATATGGGAGCAAGCAATGATGTTGCGCAATTCTAAAATTTCCTGAAAAACATTTGTTCTTTTATATAATTTCTCAGTTTCTGAATAGAGATTATGAATTCTTATATCAGCTCTTTCCAATCTTAAATCTGAACGAACTATCCCAACATAATCCCACATTGTTTGTTTCGCTTCATTTACACTATGAGTAATTAAAACTTTTTCATCAGAAGTTAATGTTCCGGAATCATCCCAATCTAATAATTTAGGAATTTTAATGTCTGTATTACTAAGAAATTTATTAATAGAAATTGAACATCTTTCGGCATAAACAAGTGCTTCTAATAGAGAGTTACTGGCAAGCCTATTAGCTCCGTGTACACCTGTCATTGTAACTTCTCCTGCGGCATATAATCCAGTTAAAGAAGTATGTCCATTTAAATCAACTACAATTCCTCCACAGGCATAATGTGCAGCAGGTACCACAGGAATAAATTCTTTTGTGATATCAATTCCATTCTTCAAGCAAGTTGAAAAAATATTGGGAAAGTGTTCAATTATATCGTTAGCGTTTTTATGAGTCAAATCAAGGTTAACAAAATCGTCTCCTCGCTTTTTCAATTCATTATCTATTGCACGGGCGACAATATCTCTTGGAGCTAATTCTTTTCTTGGATCGTATTGCTCCATAAACAGATCACCATCTTTTGTCCGGAGTAATCCACCAAATCCCCTAACTGCTTCCGATATTAAAAATGAGTGTCCATCAAAATCGGAATTTGTTTTGGTGTTATAAAAAGAAGTTGGATGAAATTGAATAAACTCCATATTTCCAAGTTCTACTCCAGCACGGTAAGCCATTGCAAATCCATCACCTGTAGCAATTAACGGATTAGTTGTATGAAGATACACTTGTCCCAATCCACCTGTTGCTAAAACAGTTGCTTTTGCAGTAATTTTTATGACTTCATTTTTTGATAAGTCTAAAATATATGCTCCCCAACAATTCTTATTTTCATTCAATGACTCTGTTTTACCTGAGATATTATGCTCGGTTAAGAGATCAATTGCAATGGCATTTTCATATATTATTATATTCACTTTCTCTTCCACCGCATGAATTAAAGCACGTTCAATTTCTTGCCCTGTTAAATCTTTCGCATGAAGAATTCTGGACATAGAATGACCACCTTCTTTAGCCAGATCAAAATCATTTCCTTTTTTAGTGAACATTGTTCCAATATCAATAAGATCTTTAATTCGGTCAGGTCCTTCCTTCACCATCGATTCAACAACTTTTCGATCACATAACCCTGCACCAGCAATTAATGTATCCTCAACGTGCTTCTCAAAAGAGTCATTAGGATCAATAACAGTGGCAATTCCACCCTGCGCATAATTTGTATTTGATTCCGATTTATTTTTCTTCGTAACAAGAATTACGTCTGCATACTCAGAAATTTTAAATGCAGCAAATAATCCTGCAATCCCACTTCCGATGATGAGGACATCTGTTTTAATTGACATTTTAATTCCAATTATTTTTAATTAAAGTATAAAGTAAAATACTTAATTAACGATAATTAAAAAGAGTATTATAAAGTAAAAATAATTTTTGATGAAAAATAAAGTGTGGCAAACCAAGTTAGGAAGAATAAAATGGTGAAGGAGATGGAGTATTTTTTGTTCAAAATAATTGTCATAAAATTTTTATATACCAAATAGAATGACCAAGAAATAGTAATGAGTTCAAATCCCATTAAAGTGTATGTAATTAATGGTTTAATCTCAAATGAATATGGATTGTTCGAGAAAATATCGCCTCCCAAAACAACTAACTCAGTAGGGAAAATAAAAACTAATCCAAACAGATAAGGAGTAAATGAGAATGTATTGACCGCATAGATATCTTTTAATCTTAGTTTAACCTTTTTTTTACTGCAAATATTTTTCTGTATTAAACTAAATAAAATAATCAAAAATGAAGTCACAAGTATTACTAACACTAAGCTTAAAAGAAAAGATGTTTCTACTCCATTTATTCCCAATTCTGGTGCTGAGAAAAATCGCGCGATTATCAAATTCTTGACTGCAATAAAAAATGTTATAAAAAGTATAAAATTCTTGTGTTCAGCAAAAATAATATTTCTAAACGCCTTTGCTGGCTCTTCGATTACTAATCTAATCGTATCCCATAAATCAATATTTACAATTCTCTCTCTAAGGTACGATTTACATTCCGAGCAGATATTTTTATAAGGCGGATTAATATGATTGCACTTTTTACATGTTGTGTGTTCAAAAAGCATATTTATATTTCTCTTAAAAATTAACTCTTACGTTTAACATTTTGGTTCCGGTCATATAATTTTCATCAACACTAAAATCAAAAAGATGTGCATCAACATAAGCATCCACAAGATTTAAGAAATATGTTAGCAGCAAATAAATTGCGAATTCATCTCTCTGATCATGATAAAAATCACGGTAATTAATATAAGTTTCATCTCCAGTTTGTGTGTATAGATTTTTGTAGTCTTTATAATTGTTGTTATTATCAATCCAGCCATATATAAACCATCCCATCACACCCCATATAACAGGAGCTTTCCAATAAGATTCATTATAAATTTGTCCCCACCCGGGTAAAATCGCACTTCTTCCAACCGCACCCCAGGGGGATTTTTGCATAACAAAAACATCTGAACTGATTGTTGTGGTATCCTGAATTTGAGTTGTATCCTGCTGTGAGAATAAACTTAAATTAAGAAGGATGATAAGTGAAAGTATCTTAATTGTATTTGCTGTCAATGATTTCAAAAAGTTCAAACAATCTTTCTAATTCATCGTGGGAGAAATATTCGATAATAATTTCACCGCCGCCAGTTTTATTCTGTTTACACTGAACTTTAGTACCGAATATTTTTCTTAATTTATCTTCAACATCATTTAAATTAGAATTAATAGTTTTTTTTGATTTGATGGAAAATGATTTTTTATTCGGAATTCCCTCAGCGATAAGTTTTTTTGTAAGATATTCTACTTTTCTAACAGATAAATTATCAGCTAAAATTCTTTCAAGGGCGTATAGTTGAAGATCTTCACCAGGTAAATTTATCAATGCTCTTGCGTGTCCTGCTGATATGCTTTCATCAACCAGACATTGCTGAATTTTCTCAGGAAGTTTTAATAATCTTATTGAGTTTGCAATTGTGGTTCTATCTTTACCAACTTTATCAGCAATTTGTTCTTGAGTTAAATGACACTCGTCCATCAATCTTTTATAAGCCCTGCTTACTTCAATAGGATTTAATGTTTCCCTTTGAATGTTCTCGATCAATGCGAGGGCTAACAATATTTCGTCAGAATCTACCTTAATTATGTAAGCTGGAATTTCCTTGTATCCAATATCGGTGTAAGCACGCAAACGCCTTTCGCCTGAGACTAGTTGATATTGATTTCCAGCAATGCGTCTAACAGTAATAGGCTGAATTAATCCATTCGCAATGATTGATTTTTTTAATTCTTCAAGAGTAACAGGATCAAAATTCATCCTTGGCTGGAAAGGATTTGGCGAGATGAAATCAACTGCAATTTTGGCAAGTACATCAACCTGTTTTCCATCATCAAACTTTATGTTAGAATAGTCTGGGTTTTTTTGTTCCTCATTTTCATTAAATCTGTTTGGATTGATTAACGCATCCAATCCTCTACCTAAACTTGATTTCATTTTGCTCATATCATTGGTTATTTAAAATACCTGAATTATTTTCCAGAAATTCGGAGGCTAATGCCATATAATTTTGTGCACCGCTTGAAATAGCGTCATAAAGAATTATTGGTTTACCATAACTTGGTGCTTCTGAAATCCTTACATTTCTGTTGATTACAGTGTTATAAACTTTATCTCCAAAATACTTTCTAACTTCTTCAGCAACTTGATGTGATAATCTTAATCTTGTATCAAACATTGTAAGCAATACACCTTCGATCGCAAGATCTTTATTAAAATGCTTTTTAACTATGTTGATTGTATTAAGTAATTGTCCTAATCCTTCTAATGCAAAGTACTCGCATTGAACGGGAATAAGTACAGAATTTGATGCTGTAAGAGAGTTAAGTGTTAGCAGACCTAAAGACGGCGGACAATCTATCAGAATATAATCATACTTATCATTCACTTTTGCAAGAGCACTTCGTAAAAGTATTTCGCGATTCTCCATATCAACCATTTCTATTTCTGCACCGACAAGATTTATGTTTGATGGAAGCATATCAAGGAAAGGCATAAAGGTATTAATGATTACTTCGCTAATATTTCTGGTACCAACTAATACTTCATATACCGATGGAGTTTGATTGGTAACACTTAATCCGGATGATGAATTTGATTGTGGATCGATATCTACAAGTAAAGTACGCTTTTCGGCAGCAGCCAGCAATGAAGATAAATTTATAGTAGTAGTTGTCTTTCCTACTCCACCCTTCTGATTTGCTATAGAAATTATTTTTGCCATTTAAATAGAATTGTTAAAAAATTGAATTCAAAGATAATTCAATGAAAGTTATATATAAACATCTAAAGTTATAATTCTATCTCTTCACCAAAAGATAAAACTCTACATTTTTTGCCACTAGCTTCAACAAGCGCTTTAAATTCTAACGGATCAGAATTGATTACAGGAAAAGTATTATAATGAATTGGAATTGCTGTTTTGGGGTTTGCCAATTCCACGGCTTTGGCTGCGTCTTTAATTCCCATTGTAAAATTATCACCGATTGGAAGAAGCATATAATCGATAGGATTCATTTCACCAATTAATTTCATATCATAAAATAATCCGGTGTCGCCAGTATGATATATAGTTTTTCCTTCAATTGTAACTAAAACTCCTGATGCCTCACCAGTATACTGATTATCGGGAGAAAGCGAACCGTGATGAGCAATTGTAAATTTAACTCTGCCAAATTCAAAATTATGTGCTCCGCCGATGTGCATATTATGAGCGTTAAGTCCTTTAGATTTAACCCATTCAGCCAATTCATTAATACAAATAAAAAGTGAGTTACAACGCTTCCCTATTTTCAAGCCATCACCAACATGATCTCCGTGACCGTGAGTAAGAATAATAAATTCTGCATCAACATCTTTAGATCTTACAGGGCTGACAGGATTATCATCCAAAAATGGATCAATCAAAATTTTTATACCATTTTTAGTTGTAATTTGAAAAGCTGAATGACCAAAATATCTTAATTTCATAACTTTTTCTCCTCTGTTAATTAATTAGTTTAAAGAAATCTTTTAGAGTCTTACTTAAAGTAAATTTCATTAATTCTAATTTAAATTTTTCCTCTAATAAAAATTTCTTCTCATCCGCTTTTAAGATTATATCATTCTCAATTTTAATATGATTATCTGCAACTAAATAATTAATATTTTCTAATGAAATATCCACATCTCTAACATTCCCGGAAAGATCCTGAATTAATTGAACCTTGTTATAAAACTTGATGAAAATTTTCTTATCGTAGCAAATGATGAACAACTCCATCGAATATCGAACTCTTCTTAAAGCAATTCTAACGTCGTGTAAACTCTCCACGGACAGATCTTTAAAATATTTATCTATATAAGATAAAAGACTTTCAATTCGGTTTCTTAAAATAAGGTCTGCTGATTTCTTAAACTGTTTGGTGTCTTTTAACTTATCAATTTCCCATTTGCGTTTCATAAAATCTTTACTTGAATAATATTTTTGTAAAACCAAGTATTGCTTCAACAGAATTCATTTTACTTTTTTCATTACCGTAAATAGTTGGAATATTTACACTGCCAATTTTGAATCCGGCACGAGCAGCATATATTATCATTTCACTTTCAGCTTCATATCCAGGAGAATATGATTTTACATTTTTTAATACAGCAGCATTATAACCACGATAACCGCATTGACTGTCCCAAACCTTCTGTCCGGTTTTAATTGATAGCAATGATGATGTAATTTTATTGCTAAGAATTCTCTGAATCGGCATATCCTTAGTATCATTTAATCTGTTGCCAATAACAATATCAAAATAATTAAGTTGTGAAATAAATTCAGGAATGAATGCAGGATTGTGCTGCTTATCAGCATCGAGAGTAATTATCGTATCGAAGTTTTGTTTAATACTTTCATTAAAACCAATTTGAAGAGCGTATCCCTTGCCGTGATTACGATCTAATGAAATTACCTGCACTCGCTCCATATTATAAACAGTTTTTTCTGAACCGTCAGAAGAACCATCATTTACAGTTATTACTTTATCAACAAAATTGAGAGTTTCAGTAACAACATCGAATAAAAAATCTAATTCATTATAAAAGGGAATAACTGCACAAACTTTAGCTTTTTGATTTAAGTTGTTCAAAAAAACCTTTCCAGCCTTTTTTTTCAAGTCTCTTCAGCAAAGAGTTCAGTTGTTTTTTAAGTGCATCTTTAGAAAGACCTTTTGTAAGTTCACCATTTTCAGCGATTGAAATACTTCCGGTTTCTTCAGAAACTATAATGCTAATAACATCCGCTTGCTCCGAAATTCCTAATCCGGCGCGATGCCGCATACCTAAACTTACACCTTTTACTGAAGTCTGTTGTGAAAGCGGTAAAGTGCATCTGGCAGCTTCAATAAAATTTTTATTTACAATCACTGCCCCATCGTGTAAAGGCGATCTTGGATAAAAGATAGATGTTAAAAGTGATACGCTCAATCTTGCATTTAATATTTCACCCGTTTCTGCAAATCCTCTTATGCCAGAGGATTTAATTAGTACAATTAATGCGCCGTGCTGATTCTGTGATAACCGAAACGCAGCCTCGGCAATAACGTCTGTAACTTCATTAGGCTCGGCTTTAGCAAATACTTTGAAGAAAGGATTCCTTGCTAATAAAACTAATAACCTTCTGATTTCGGGTTGAAACAATATTACAAATGCAATAACCCAAATATCTGTTATCAATCTTAACAACCAGCTAACAGCTCTGAAATTTAATACCTGAGCAATAAATGAAACTAAAATAATTATTAGCAGCCCGATAAATATTTGCGCAGCAATTGTTCCGCGCAGAGTAGTATAAAGTTTATAAAATATGAACGAAACAATCGCAATATCAATTACATCGGATAGTGTTATTGTTAGAAAACCTATTTTGAAAAGATCTACCATTATATAATTAAAGAATGTGTGAGGCTAATTTAACTAATTGATTGCAATATTTTACATTGTGTGTGCGAATTATTCTGGCTGATTTTATTACAGAAATTGTTTCTAATATTATCGTACCAATTTCTCTTTGATCATAATCAAGATTTAAAGTTTTACCAATGAAAGATTTCTTGGATAGTCCAATCATTACGGGATAACCAAGTGATTGAAAGTAATCTAAATTTTTAATTAAGGAAAAGTTATCTTCAACTCGCTTCCCGAAACCTATTCCGGGATCAACAATAATTTTATCAATACCATTCTGTTTTGCTTTTATAATCTGAACAAGTAAAAAATCATATACATCTTTTACAACATCTCTATATTCGGGATTTTCTTGCATCGTTTTTGGATTACCTTTTATGTGCATTATCACAACACCAGAATTATATTCTTTTGCTATATCAATCATCTTTTCATCAAAAGTTAAACCACTTATATCGTTTATAATTTGAGCACCGGAATCCAAAGCCTGTTTTGCCACTTCACTTTTAGTTGTATCAATTGAGATAATTACATCTTTTCTTTGCTGATGAATATTTTTTATTACAGGAATAGTTCTTCGCAGTTCTTCTTCAAGTGAGACAGGATCAGAACCAGGACGAGTTGATTCCCCTCCAATATCAATAATATCTGCACCTTCATCAATAAGTTTTAATGCGTGATTAACAGCATCATCTAAGGAAAAATATTTTCCGCCATCAGAAAATGAATCAGGCGTAACATTAACAATCCCCATTATTTTAGGATTGTTAATACTTAAGATCTTATCATTAAAATTGTATTGAGTGCTATTCATTTATGGCATTAAAAATTCTTAGGCTAAACTTAAATAAAACTAAATAAAAAAAGCGGTTATAAGCCGCTTTGTTGAAATAAAAACACTAATAAGATATTAAGATGAAATTAAATTTTTTAATTCAGCGGTAGCAGCAGAAATATTATCATTATTAAATATCGATGATCCAGCTACAAACACATCGCAGCCAGCCTTTAGAACCGACTTGATTGTTTTGTTATTAATGCCACCATCTACTTCAATTAAAAATTTTGCATTCAAAGATTTTCTTAGTTCAACGGCTTCACTAATTCTTTTTTCAGAATTTGAAATAAAACTCTGTCCGCCAAACCCGGGATTAACAGTCATAATTAAAAGTAAATCAATATACTCCGCGATGTCCTTTAATGAAGAAACCGGAGTGGATGGATTTATAACAACACCAGCTTTTGCTCCTATTTCCTTAATCCTATTTATTGTTCTATTTAGATGAACCACTTCTTCAAAATGAACAGAGATAATATCGGCACCAGCGTTTCGAAAATCTTCTAAATAATTATCGGGACTTTTAATCATCAAGTGAACATCGAGCGGTAGCTTAGTGCATTTTCTTGCGGCTTTAACAAGAACAGGACCAAAAGTAATATTCGGAACAAAATGCCCATCCATAATATCACAATGAATCCAATCTGCGCCGCCAATTTCAACCATCCTTATTTGCTGGGCAAGATTAGAAAGATCGGCAGATAATATTGATGGGGCTAAAATTTTCATTTAATTCTCCTGAGGAAATTCTGCTCTTTCCTGTATCGTTCCTTCTTTTGTAATAAATAGATCAACCGTATTACCAGAATTTAATTTGTTTCCTGGTGCTGGATATTGATCAAGAACTGTATTTGGAAGCAGCGTACTGGAAATTTGATAATTAACTTTTCCAACAGTCAGTGTGCTGTCAGAAAGAATTTTTCTTGCTTCAGTTAAAGATTTTCCAATCAAATCCGGTACTTCAATTTCTCCATCCCCTTTACCAATGCTAACAGATATGCCAACACTCTGTCCCTTTCTAATATTTGTACCTTCGGCAAATTGTTGATCAAACACCATATCCTTGGGATGGGTTGAGGCTACTTCTTCAATTGATCCGAGCTTCAATCCAATCCTTTCTAAAGATAATCTTGCATCTCTTACGGATTTACCTTTTAGTAAAGGAACTGATATAACTTGTTCACCACCACTAACAAATAAATAAACAGTTCTCCCTTCTTTAACCAGCTTTCCTGATTCGGGTTTTTGTAAAAATACTCTGCCAGGCGGCAGTGAAACTCCGAATGAAGTATCAGCAATCGAAGGATTAAAGTCCTCATCCTCTAAGGCATCAAAAGCTTCTTCTGTAGTCATTCCAACCACATTGGGAACATTAATTTCTGATCCGCTTACATATAACGGAAATAAAATAAAATCGAACAGGATAATTACTGCGATTAGTATTCCTAAGGCGATAAGAAACTTTTTAACTATTGGATATTGGAGAAGCTTTTTCATTGATTCAAATATATCGATAGCGCAAATTTTTAACAAACTACATTTGCCACCAATAATCTATCTTTTATTCTTAAAATAATTAGATTGCAAGTAATAATGAGATTTAATTTATGTACAAAAGCTATTATTATCTAAACAGATTAACACTCGAACTAAATGCTGTGCTATCTGGAAAAAAAATTGTAAGCATTTATTCTCAGGATAAGGATCGTTTGATTATTCAGTTAGATGGATCCGAAGAATTATTTATTGAATTTTCGGTTAATCATTCTGAACCTTTTATTAACGTTAGGAGAAAATATTCACGTGCAAAAAAAAATACGATAGAGTTTTTTAATGAGCTATTAAGCAAAACCATCAAAGAAGTTTTGATAGCTTCGGATGATCGGATAATAAAAATCACTACAGATAGAGGTGATTTAATTTTTGCAATACGTGGTAAATACACTAATCTGTTTTTCAACTCTACAAATCTTCTACCTTTCAAAAACGAGGGTGAAGAAAATTTAATCAAGTTCAAGCAGGAATTTGATAATAAATTTTTTCATAAAAGTTTAAATATTCCTGATTGGAATTTTATTGAAGGGAAAAGTATAGCAGAAATCAGGAATAGATATCGATTTATTGGACGAGAGATAGAAAACGAAGTAAATGCCAGAAAACATAGTAATGAAAGTGATTCTGCAATATTATTAAATGTTCTTCAGGATATTTTTTCTGAATCTCCCGCAGTTTATGTTGATGATACTTCAGGCGAAGTACATATTGGTTTTAACTCACTAAAAATATATTCGACATTCGAGAAACATTTATTTGACACGATGATTGAAGCCTTCAATCAATTTTTAATTAAGAAATATCAGTACGAAGAAAAAAACAGCAAATTAAAGAAAGTAATATCATTTTTAGATAGAGAGTTAAAAAAAATTTCTTCCAGATTAAATAATCTGCTTGTTGTTATTGAAAAAGGATCGCAGGAAGAACAATTAAATAAGATTGCAAATCTGCTGCTAATAAACTTAAACAGAATACATCAGGGACTTTCAGAAATAGAAGTTGATGATATGTATTCCCCTGATTCAAAAGTTAAAATTAAGTTGGATGCCAAGTTCTCCCCTCAAAAAAATGTTGATAGATATTTTGAAAAATCCCGTGACAGCAAAATCAATTTTGAAAAATCGAGTAAGTTATATCTGACCACCAAAAATGAATATGAAAAATTACAATTATATCAAGAACAACTAGATAAAAACCCAACCTTAGAGGATATAAATAAGATCATGAAAGAACTGAAAATAAAAGACGAAGAAAAACAGAACCACCAAGAAGACATAAGTTCAAAATTCAAGCATTATTTAATCGAAAAAAAGTATCATGTATTTGTTGGTAAAGATTCTATAAATAATGATTTGTTAACAACAAGATTTGCAAAACAAAATGATTTCTGGTTTCATGCAAGATCAGTGTCCGGATCACACGTAGTTTTAAGAATCGACAATAATAAAGAAGTAGTTCCAAAGAGTATTCTAAAAAAAGCTGCCTCCATAGCAGCTTTCCATAGCAAAGCAAAAACCGCCGGAATTGTACCGGTATCATATACGTTAAAAAAATATGTTACTAAGCGAAAATCGCAGCCTGCCGGACAAGTTTCCCTGCTAAAGGAAGAAGTCCTATTGGTCAAACCAGAAATTCCAAGTGATGCAGATTACTTAACAGAGTAAATTATTTATTATAAAAGCTT
>Ga0172367_10002817_pt1 | contig 23315 bp, 24 predicted proteins | sample Lak10m_FD_114542 | JGI IMG/M metagenome (GOLD analysis project Ga0172367, IMG submission 114542) | Freshwater microbial communities from Kabuno Bay, South-Kivu, Congo - kab_022012_10m | ecosystem: Environmental > Aquatic > Freshwater > Lake | place: Democratic Republic of the Congo: South-Kivu... | reverse complement strand
ATGGAAGATACGTTCAAGCATGCACTGGCACTTTTCAAATTGCTTTCGCCATGACCCTGGAAATTGAGAAGGATGATACTCTGCGTCGACATCTTTCGATCGAAGCTTCACGAGCCTCTCAGTTTCCACCACCAATGAGCTTTTTTGTTCCCGATGCAAGGTGGAAGGCAAGGCCTTCGTCGTCTTTCACCCCGTCGCCACCGGGCGTGGGTAGCTCACCTTGATGACTTCGATCTCTTCCACCCGGTCCGGCATGACCAGCTTGAGCACATCACCCTCCTCGGCCTTGAGCAAGGTGCGCGCAATCGGCGAGATCCAGCTGACCTCGCCCCGGGCGCTGTTGGCTTCGTCGATGCCCACGATCTTCACGGTGCGCTGCACGCCCTGAGCATCGGCGTAAGTGACGGCGGCACCAAAATAGATCCGGGTGTTGCCGAAGTGCAGCGACGGGTCGGCAAGCTCGGCAATCTCGAGGCGTTTGATCAGGAAACGGATGCGCCGGTCGATTTCGCGCAGGCGCTTTTTGCCGTAGTGGTAGTCGCCGTTTTCGGAACGGTCGCCGTTGCTGGCGGCCCAGTGCACCACCTCCACGATCTTGGGGCGCTCGACGTCGATCAGCTCCTTGAGTTCGTCGCACAGTGCGGCAAAACCCTGTGGCGTGATGTAGTTCTTGCCGCCCGCTGGCAGTGGCGGCAGGCGCAGTTCGTCATCGTCGTCCGGGTTGTCTGATTCTTTGGTAAAGGCTTTGCTCATGCCGGTGACGCGCACTGTTAGTCTTGTGGTTGCACCCGCACAAACGAGGCAGACTTCGGCAGACCTTTTGGCGATAGGCCGCGGTAGCGGTAGGTCACGATGCTGCCCACCGGCGGCGGGTCGGCACGCTGGGCGTTGGTAAAGCCGCTGCCCAGCAAAAACTGTTTGCCATCGGGCCTTTCCAGCAGCAAGGCGCCGGTTCGCCCGGCGAGCTTGCCCTTGCCCGGCACATGCGCCACCACGCGGGCGTCGTCATCAGGCTGGAGTTTTAGCTTGAGCAAGGCATCACTGCGCCCGGGTGCCCACAGCGCGTTGGTCTGGTGCAGCACCAGGCCCTCGCCACCGGCTTTCACCGTGCTGCGCAGCAAAGTGTGCAGAGCCGCGGCACTGCGCACGCGCTGTTGCGCCACAGCCTGCACCCAGGGTCGATGCACCTCGGTGACCAACTCGTCGAGTCGCTGCGCACGCTCGGAAAAAGTGCCAGTAGCGCCTGGCAGGTCGAACAGCATGTACTTGACGCGCTGCCAGTCGGCTTCAACCGGCACCTGGCGGCGAACGATGCCCGAGAGTTCATCGAAGTGCCCGCGCGCCAGCCACAATTCGCCATCCAGCGCCGTCTGGGGAAGTGCCGCCGTGAACCAGTCGGGCGCGGCAATGGGCCTACCACTGCGAAAGCGCAGGGTTTGGCCGTCCCAGAAAGCGCGCACGCCATCGAGCTTTTCGCTGACCCAATAGGCGCTCGGGTTGTCGCCCTCGTGCCACAGGCGCGCGTGCATCAAGGCGGGCGCTGCGGCCGCCGTTGCCTGCACCGCCAGCGGCTCAGCCGTCGTGGCGATGACCAGGCCAGGGCTCAGGATGCCGCCGCAAAGCAGCGCCAGCGAAAGCGGCGTGATGCCGGGGTGATGTGGTTTCATGGCATGGTCTCCATCAGAAAGTAGCAACTTCATTCTGACGGCGCGACGCAAGTCGTGCTGTGCCAGCACCTTGCAAACCACAGTGCCTGTAGGGAACCTCAAGCCACCAGCCGCGACGACTTGGGCACATGCGCCATCAAAAACTCCATCTGGTCGGCCAGAATGCGGCGGTTGCGCAAAATGAAGTCTTCCCACAGGCTCGGCACGTAGGGCGTATAGAGCAGCGGCATGTTGGCCTGCTCGGGCGTGCGATGGCTTTTGCGGTGGTTGCAGGGGCGGCACGCCGTGACCACATTCATCCAGCAGTCGATGCCGTTCTGGGCAAAGGGAATGATGTGTTCGCGCGTGAGGTCGTGCTCGTCGAACACGTCGCCACAGTAGGCGCACAACTTGCGGTCGCGGGCAAACAGCTTGGCATTGGTCAGGCCAGGCTTGAGTTCGAACGGATTGATGCCGGGCACACCCTTGGTGCCGATGATGCTCGACACGGTGATGATCGACTGCTGGCCGGTGATGGCATTGTGGCCGCCATGAAACACCGCCACCTGTCGACCCATTTCCCAGCGCACCTCTTGGGCGGCATAGTGAATCACCGCCTGTTCCAGCGAAATCCACGATTGGGGCAAGCCCTGGGCTGACAGTTTCAAGACCTTCAAAAGACGACTCCTGAAAAGTACGCAATCCGAGCAAATCTGTGACGCACAAATGATGCCAGCACGGCGAGTGCCGCGTGCATCCAAGGCACAATATACTCCTTTTCCATGTCGAATTGATGTCAATCGCTTTGAAAGCATACACATCACGCTACCAAAACTATAACATTTCATGAAGATTTTTCGCGGTTTCAAACATCGGGACATCGCACCTGCGTGCGCCTTGACGATTGGCAATTTCGACGGCGTGCACCGTGGCCACCAGGCCATGCTGTCCTTGCTCAAGGGCGAGGCGCAGCAGCGTGGCGTGCCCAGTTGCGCACTGACGTTCGAGCCGCATCCGCGCGATTTTTTTGCCGGCCTCACGCACAACCCCGACCTGGCGCCAGCGCGGGTGGGAACGCTGCGCGACAAGCTCCTTGATTTGGCCCAGTGTGGTGTCGATCAGACCGTGGTGCTGCCGTTCGACGCGCGGCTGGCCAACCTGTCGCCACAGGCTTTCATCGACGAGGTGTTGCTGCAAGGGCTCGGCGCCCGCTACGTGCTGGTCGGTGACGATTTCCGTTTTGGCCAGCGCCGCGCGGGTGACTATGACTCGCTTGACGCTGCCGGGCTCAAGCAGGGCTTTGACGTGGCGCGCATGAACAGTTATGAGGTGCACGGGCTGCGCGTTTCGAGTTCGGCCGTGCGCCGAGCCCTGTCCGAAGGCCGCATGCAGGATGCGACGCGCAAGCTGGGCCACCCCTACCGCATCTCGGGCCATGTGGTGCATGGGCGCAAGCTCGGGCGCAGCCTGGGATTCAAAACGCTGAACCAGCGCTTCGCCCACTGGAAGCCCGCAGCGAGCGGCATTTTTGCCGTGCTCGTCTATGGCCTGAGTGAACAGCCGCTGCGCGGCGTGGCCAACCTGGGTGTGCGCCCGTCGCTCGACCCCAGGGACGTCAACGGCGGGCGGGTGCTGCTGGAAACCCACTGCCTGGACTGGCCTGCCGCACTGGGCGCTGAAGGGGCCTACGGTAAAATTGTGCGCGTGGAACTTCTCCACAAATTGCACGACGAACTCAAATACGACTCCCTGGACGCTTTGACCGCTGGCATCCGTCAGGACTGCGAGCACGCCCGTGCCTACTTTGCTCATCTGCAACACCATGACCACTAAGACCACAGACGCTGGCTTCGCCGGCAAAGCCGATTACCGCAGCACGCTGAACCTGCCCGACACGCCGTTCCCGATGCGCGGCGACCTGCCCAAGCGCGAGCCGCAATGGGTCAAACAGTGGGAAGAACAGGGTCTGTACCAAAAGCTGCGCGCAGCCCGCTGCGGGTGTCCGAGGTTTGTGCTGCACGACGGCCCACCCTACGCCAACGGCGCCATCCACATGGGCCACGCAGTCAACAAGATTCTGAAAGACATGATCGTCAAGGCACGCCAACTCAAAGGCATGGACGCCGCCTACATCCCGGGTTGGGATTGCCATGGCCTGCCGATCGAAAACGCCATCGAGAAAAAATTTGGCCGCAGCCTCGCGCGCGACGACATGCAGGCCAAAAGCCGTGCTTATGCCACCGAACAAATCGACCTGCAGCGCGAAGACTTCAAGCGCCTGGGCGTGCTCGGCGACTGGGATCACCCGTACCGCACCATGGACTTCAGGAACGAAGCGGACGAAATCCGTGCCTTCAAGCGCGTGATCGAGCGTGGCTTCGTTTACCGCGGCCTCAAGCCCGTTTACTGGTGCTTTGACTGTGGATCGAGCCTGGCCGAGTTCGAGATCGAATACGCCGACAAGAAATCGCAAACGCTCGACGTGGGCTTTTTGTGCGCCGAACCGGCCAGGCTGGCCGCCGCCTTCGGACTGGACGCGCTGTCCAAGGACGCGTTCGCCGTCATCTGGACCACCACCGCCTGGACCATTCCAGCCAACCAGGCGCTCAACGCGCACCCCGAGCTCACCTACGCGCTGGTCGATACCGAGCGCGGCCTGCTGGTGCTTGCCGCAGACCTGGTGGCGGCCTGCCTGGAACGCTTCGGCTTGAACGGCAGCGTGCTGGCCACCGTCAACGGCAAGGCGCTGGGCGGCATCGCTTTCAAACACCCTTTGGCCCATGTCGATGCGGGCTACGACCGATTGAGCCCGGTCTATCTGGCCGACTACGTCAGCGCGACCGACGGCACCGGCATCGTGCACTCGGCCCCCGCTTACGGCGTGGAAGACTTCAACAGCTGTGTGGCGCACGGCATGGCTTACGACGACATCCTGAACCCGGTGCAGGGCAACGGCACTTATGCCGCCGACTTTGCGCTGTTCGGCGGCCAGCACATCTGGAAAGCCTGCCCGGTCATCATCGACACGCTGCGCGAAGCGGGCCGGCTGTTTTGCACGACCGACATCACCCACAGCTACCCGCATTGCTGGCGCCACAAAACGCCGGTGATCTACCGCGCCGCCGCGCAGTGGTTCATCCGCATGGACGAGGGCGAAGGCGTGTTCACCAAGGACAAGGCGCCCCAGTCGCTGCGCAAGATTGCACTCGCCGCGATCGAGGCCACCGCTTTTTACCCGGAAAACGGCAAGGTTCGGCTGCGCGACATGATTGCCGGACGACCCGACTGGTGCATCAGCCGCCAGCGCAGCTGGGGCGTGCCGCTGCCGTTCTTCCTGCACAAGGACTCGGGCGACTTGCATCCGCGCACCATGGACATCCTGGACCTGGCGGCAACCATGGTCGAGACCGGTGGCATCGAGGCCTGGAGCAAGGCCAGCACCGAAGAGATTCTGGCGCAAGTGGGCTGCGCAAGCGATGCACCGCACTACACCAAGAGCAGCGACATTCTGGAGGTCTGGTTCGACTCGGGCACCACGCACACCACAGTGCTCAAGGGCTCGCACGCGGGCGCGGGTCACGACGACGGCCCCGAAGCCGACATGTACCTCGAAGGACACGATCAGCACCGCGGCTGGTTCCATTCCAGCTTGCTCACCGCCTGCGCCATGTACGGTCGCGCGCCCTACAAGAGCATCCTGACGCACGGGTTCACCGTCGACAGCAAGGGCCACAAGATGAGCAAGAGCGCCGGCAACGGTGTCGATCCACAGGAAACCTCCAAAAAGCTCGGCGCCGAGATCATCCGCCTGTGGGTGGCTGCCAGCGACTATTCGGGTGACATCGCCGGCGACGACAAGATCCTGGCGCGCGTGGTGGACACCTACCGTCGCATCCGCAACACGCTCAAGTTTTTGCTGGCCAACACCCAGGATTTCGATCCGGCAACTGACACGGTGCCGCTGGAGCAGATGCTCGACATCGACCGCTACGCGCTGAGCCGTGCGGCCGCTCTGCAAGCCGACATCCTGGCGCATTACGAGGTGTATGAATTTCACCCGGTGGTGGCCAAACTGCAGGTTTATTGCAGCGAAGACCTGGGTTCGTTCTACCTCGACGTGCTGAAAGACCGGCTCTACACCACCGCGCCGAAATCATTGGCCCGGCGCAGTGCGCAAACAGCGCTGTGGCAGATCACGCAGGCCATGCTGCGCTGGATGGCGCCTTTCCTGAGCTTTACCGCCGAAGAAGCCTGGGCCGTGCTGGCTGCAGCAGCCAAGACGCCGGCGGCCACGCGCGAGTCCATTTTCATGGACCAGTACGTGACCCTGGCCGGGCCTGATGCTGCGCTGCTGGCCAAATGGGCGCGCATTCGCGAGCTGCGCGACGCGGTCAACAAGGAGATCGAAGTGCTGCGCGCCGACGGCAAGCTGGGCTCGTCGCTGCAAGCCAAGGTGGCACTGACGGTGGGCCCCGACGACCATGCGCTGCTGGCCGGTCTGGGCGACGACCTGAAGTTTGTCTTCATCACCTCGAGCATCGACCTGCAAGCGGGCGACACCTTGGCCATCGCGGTCAGTCCCTCGACCGACACCAAGTGCGAACGCTGCTGGCATTACCGCAGCGATGTCGGCGCCGACAGCGCCCACCCCACGCTGTGTGGCCGCTGCATCAGCAACCTGTTCGGCACGGGCGAAACCCGCACGGTCGCCTGATGGCGCGGAAATCGTTTGCTTCCGGGGCCGGCCTGCTGGGCTGGCTCGGCTGGGCCGTGCTGCTGCTGATGGCCGACCAGTTCACCAAGCTGCTGATCATGGGCTATTACCAGCTGGGTGACAGCACCGCCGTCACGTCGTTCTTCAACATTGTGCGCGTGCACAACAGCGGCGCGGCGTTCTCGTTTCTGGCCGGCGCCGGCGGCTGGCAGCGCTGGTTCTTTACCGCCATCGGCGTTGGCGCGGCCTTGTTGATGGTCTGGCTGCTCAAAAAACATGCTGGTCAAAAACTCTTCGCCTTTGCCATCGCCAGCATCCTCGGTGGCGCAGTTGGCAACGTGATCGACCGCGTGATGTACGGCCATGTGGTGGATTTTCTGGACTTCCACTGGCGCGACTGGCATTTCCCGGCCTTCAACGTGGCCGACAGCGCCATCACCGTGGGCGCCGCCTGCCTGATTCTCGACGAACTGCTGCGCGTGCGCCGCATGCGCTGAAGCTCATTGCGTTGCCAAATCATCTGTATCCAGGAACCTGGGTGGCAGAGCGTTCTGCGCAGGTAAAAGGAGGAGCCCGCAGGGCGGGGGACACGTAGCAGAACGCTCTGCCGCCCAGGCTCCCGGGCGCGAAGCCGAAGACCGCGCTGTAGCACGACAAGGCGAAGCAACAACGACACGGATGAGTTGGAACTGGAATTTACAACGTCAGGATGCTGCAGCCCGTGGTCTTGCGGGCTTCCAGGTCGCGGTGCGCTTGCGGCACGTCTTCCAGCTTGTAGCGCTGATCAATGTGAATCTGCACCTTGCCGCTGGTCACGGCTTCAAACAGGTCGTCGGCCATGGCCTGTGTGCTCGCGCGGCTGACGATGTGGGTGAACAGGGTTTGCCGGGTCACAAAGAGTGAGCCTTTGGGGCCAAGGATGGCGGGTGCAAAAGGCGCCACTGGCCCCGAGGCATTGCCAAAGCTGACCATCAGGCCAAACGGCGCCAGGCAGTCCAGCGACTTGTCCCAGGTGTCCTTGCCCACCGAGTCATAAACCACCTTGACGCCCTTGCCGCCGGTGATTTCCTTGACGCGCGCCAAAAAATCTTCGGTGCCGTAGTTGACGACAAACGCCGCGCCGTTGGCTTTGGCCAGCGCACATTTCGCGTCCGAGCCCGCCGTGCCGATGAGCTGCAGGCCCATCGCCCGGGCCCACTGGCAGGCAATCAAACCAACACCACCGGCTGCGGCGTGAAACAACACGAAGTCGCCGGGTTGCAAACCGCCCTGGGGCTGGGTCTTTTTGAGCAAGTACTGGGCCGTGAGGCCCTTGAGCATCATGGCAGCACCGGTTTCGAAGGGGATGGCATCGGGCAGCTTGCAAACGCACTTGGCGGGCAACACGCGCAGGTCGCAATAGCTGCCCGGCGGCTGGCTGGCATAAGCCGCGCGGTCGCCCACCTTGAGGTGCGCCACGCCCTCGCCCACGGCTTCCACCACGCCCGCGGCTTCCATGCCGAGCTGTTGCGGCAGCGTCATGGGGTACAGGCCGCTGCGCTGGTAGACGTCGATGAAGTTCAGACCCACTGCGTGGTGGCGGATGCGAATCTCGCCGGGGCCGGGCTCCCCCACCGTCACAGTCACCAACTTGAGTTGCTCAGGCCCGCCGTGCTGGTCGATCCGAATGGCGCGTGATGAAGTCGTGGTCATGTCCGAATTCCTGAAAATGTAGATTTACGCCATATTGCCATGATTTGGCGATGACGGCTGTCGCGCGTGCATCAGGAAAGCGCCAATGCCTTGTTACAGTCCTTGCACCATGCACGCCAAACTCAGCCCAAGCACCCTTGCATTGCTCACCCTGCCACCGCTTCTGTGGGCCGGTAACGCCGTGGTGGGACGCCTGATTGCGCCGCTGATCTCGCCGATGACGCTCAACCTGCTGCGCTGGGTGATCGCCTTTGCGTTACTGCTGCCGCTGGCGGCGCCCGTACTGCGGCGGGGCAGCGCCCTGTGGCCGAGCTGGCAGCGCTTTGTCTGGCTGTCGCTGCTGAGCATTGGCGGCTACAACGCGCTGCTGTACCTGTCGCTCAACACCTCGACGCCGATCAATGTCACGCTGGTGGGGTCGAGCACGCCGGTGTGGATGCTGCTGATTGGCAGGGTGTTCTTCGGCATGCCCATTTCGGCCAAGCAATGGCTGGGCGCCGTGCTGTCGATCGGTGGCGTGATGCTGGTCTTGAGCCGGGGCCAGCTCGACGTGCTGTTGCAGGTGCGGCTGGTGTCCGGCGACATCTACATGTTGCTGGCGTCGGCCGCCTGGGCCTACTACAGCTGGATGCTGGCGCACCCGACCACCGAGCCACTTGAGATCAAACGCGACTGGTCGGCCTTTTTGCTGGCGCAGATTGCCTTCGGCCTGGTCTGGTCGAGCCTGTTTGCCGGCGCCGAATGGTCGCTCGGTCTGGGGCGGCTGGAGTTGAGCTGGAGGCTGGCGCTGGCGCTGCTGTTCATCGCCACTGCCCCGGCGGTGCTGGCCTACCGGGCCTACGGCGCAGGTGTGGCGCGCGCCGGTCCGTCGGTGGCCGGCTTTTTTGTCAATCTGGTGCCGCTGTTTACCGCCGTGCTGTCAGCGGCTGCTTTGGGGGAGATGCCGCACCTGTACCACGCGCTGGCCTTTGTGCTGATCGTGGGCGGCATCTGGGTGTCGGCATCGCGGCGCTGACCAGGTGTGCTTGTTGATGTCGTAGAAGGAGTCAGGAAGACCTGAGTCATTCAAGGTGTGCCAAGGCCATGGACTGGCCATGCGGGGTAAGGCGCGGGGCCTCAGACGCGCTTCGCTTTGCGACATCGGCCCCACGCCTTACCCCGCATGGCCGGATGCGCCTGGGTTTTGCGAGCCTCGAAACCAAAGCCGATACAGCGACGCTGACTTCAGATGTATGCCTTGGGGTATGTCATGCCAGCACAGCAGAGCGCTTGCGCAGTGGGTGGGGCATTGGGGAGCACCGATGTCGCAAAGCGAAGCGCGTCTGAGGCGCTCCCTAATACCCCATCCACTGCCCCCGGAACGCAAATAAACGAGATTCCCCGGAACTCAGGCCGCCCCGATATTGGGCACCAGGCTACCCGCGTCGAGACCGCCCTTGAGCGCCGAGGTGAACGCCAGCATGCGGTCAATGGGCAGCCGCGCGCGGGGAATGATGGCGGGGTCAACAAACACCTCGTTGGCGCCGGTCTCCAGCACACGGGCCACGTCGGCCAGGCCGTTCATGGCCATCCACGGGCAGTGCGCGCAGCTCTTGCAAGTGGCGCTGTTGCCGGCTGTGGGCGCTTCCAGGAACAGCTTGCCCGGATTGAGGGTGCGCAGCTTGTGCATCATGCCGTTGTCGGTGGCCACGATGAACACGTCGGCGTCGAGCTCGCGGGCCGCCTTGAGGATCGCCGAGGTGGAGCCCACGGCGTCGGCCAGCGCCACCACCTCGGCGGGCGATTCGGGGTGGACCAGCACCTTGGCGCCCGGGTGCTTGTGCATCAGGTGTTTCAGTTCGGTGACCTTGAACTCGTCGTGCACGATGCACGAGCCGTTCCACATCAGCATGTCTGCGCCGGTTTCCCGCTGGATGTAGCTGCCCAGATGCCGGTCGGGCGCCCACAGGATTTTGTGGCCCTTGTCCTTGAGCGCGCGCACGATGTCGAGTGCGCAGCTGGACGTGACCAGCCAATCCGAGCGCGCCTTGACGGCTGCGCTGGTGTTGGCATAGACCACCACGGTGCGATCGGGATGCGCATCGCAAAAAGCGCTGAATTCATCCACCGGGCAACCGAGGTCGAGCGAGCAGGTGGCGTCCAGGTCAGGCATCAGCACGCGCTTTTCCGGCGACAGGATTTTGGCCGTTTCACCCATGAAGCGCACGCCCGAAACCACCAGCGTCTGCGCCGAGTGGTCGCGGCCGAAGCGCGCCATTTCCAGCGAGTCGCTGACCAGCCCTCCGGTTTCTTCTGCCAGATCCTGCAGGTCGGGGTGCACATAGTAATGCGACACCATGACCGCATTCTTTTCCTTGAGCAGCCGACGAATCTTGTCCTTCAGCGCGGCGCGCTCGGCCTGGCTGGGTTCTTCAGGCACCCGCGCCCAGGCATGCTTGGTGGCGCAGACCGAGCCACTGACATCGGCTTGCGGCTGTTCGTAGTCAACTTCCTTCACGGCCAGATTCATGCTCGTTCCCGATTTTTATAAAAATCAACGCGCTCCGCGGCAGTTTAGTGAGGCTCGGTGGCAAAACGCATCGAAAAATCAACGGCCTTGATGTCCTTGGTCAGGGTGCCGATCGAAATGCGGTCCACCCCGGTGGAGGCAATGGCGCGCACCGACGACAGGTTCACCCCGCCAGACACTTCCAGAACGGCGCGCCCGTCATTGATTTCCACCGCTTCGTGCAACTGCGACAAACTCATGTTGTCGAGCAACACCATGCCAGCGCCAGCATTGAGTGCCTCATAGAGTTGCGCCAGAGTTTCGACCTCGATTTCGATAAAACGGGCATTCGGCGCCACCCGTGCCGCTTGCTTGAGCACCGCCGTCACGCTGCCAGCGGCGGCAATGTGATTTTCCTTGATCAGCACCGCGTCATACAACCCCAGCCGGTGATTGACGCCGCCGCCGATATGAACCGCGTACTTTTGCGCCATGCGCAAACCGGGAAGCGTCTTGCGGGTATCGACAATGCGGGCATGCGAACCTGGAACATCGCAAATCGCCTGCACGTAGTCGCTGGTTTTGTTGGCCACGGCGCTGAGTAGCTGCAAAAAATTCAGCGCTGTGCGTTCGGCAGTCAGCATCCCACGCGCCAGGCCGTGGATTTCGAGAACCACCTGGTCGGCCTTGCAGCGATGGCCTTCGGGCACCAGCCAGGTGAGATCGACGTCGGGGTCGATCTGGCGCAGGGCGGCCTCGGCCCAGGGCTGGCCGCAAATCACGGCGCTTTCACGCGCCACCACGCGGGCTCTGGCGCGCAGTTGCGGGTCGACCAGGCCCGCTGTCAAATCGCCAGCGCCGACATCTTCGGTCAAAGCCCTGGCAGCATCGGCAGCTGCCAGTTCGGCCACCAGGTCAGGGGGGAAATCAGAATGCGAAGTCATGTCAAAAGTATCCAGTAGGGAATGTCAGCCGCATGATGCCACGTCAGGCCGCTCAACGGTCGGTTCGCGCCCCATCAGGGCAGTCACGGCTTGTGGCGCTGTCAACTGCCCGTCAAGCAGGGCCACCACCGCTTGCGCAATGGGCATGTCCACGCCCAACCGGGCGGCGCGCTGCACCACGGTGCGGGCACTGTAAACACCCTCGGCGACATGGCCCAGCGCGGCAGTGGCTTGCGTCAGGCTCTGCCCCTGCGCCAGCGCCAGCCCCACTTGCCGGTTGCGTGACAAGTCGCCAGTGGCCGTCAGTACCAGGTCACCCAGGCCGCTCAAGCCCATGAAGGTGGCCGCGTTGGCACCCAGCGCCAACCCGAGCCGGGTCATTTCCGCCAAACCACGCGTGATCAGGGCAGCACGGGCGTTCATGCCCAGACCGAGTCCATCGCACAAACCGGTAGCGATGGCGAGCACGTTCTTCACTGCGCCGCCGACCTCGACGCCCACAATGTCTTCGCTGGCATAGACCCGCATGCTGGGGCTATGGAACGCATCCACCAGGGCCTGGCGCACCGCTTCATGCGCACTGGCAGCCACCAGCGCGGTGGGCAGACCGCGCGCCACTTCCTGCGCAAAACTGGGCCCACTGAGCACGCCGGAGATCAGCGCCGGTGCCACCTGCGCCTGAATTTCATGGGCCAGCAGTCCAATGTCACCCCCGAGCGGTGCCTCGAAGCCCTTGCACAGCCAGACCACCGGTGCCCGACACTCAGCCAGCACCACCAGCATGGGCCGCAGCGCGGCCATGGGCGTGGCCACCACCACCAGATCTGCGCGATCAGTCAGTGCATCGAGTTCAGTCGCCGGGGCCGCGCTGAAGGCCAATACGGGCGGCAGGGCCACCTCCGGCAGGTAGTGCTGGTTGCGATGCAAGGTCTGCAGCAGGGTGACCTGCGCAGCATCGCGCGCCCACAGCGTCACGGCATGACGGCTGGCATTGCCGCTGGCACTCGCTGCCAGTGCCGTTCCCCAGGCGCCGGCTCCCAGCACAATGATTTTCATCACGGCTTAAGCGTTTTCCACAGCATCGGGGTCACGCTGACGTAGCAAGATTACTGCGCTGGCGCTGGCTCGGCCTGCGCAGCCTGGGCGGCGTGCTGTTGCTCGTACATGGCCTGGAAGTTGATTTCCGACAGGTGCACGGGCGGGAACCCAGCGCGCTGGACGACGTCGGCCACATTGCCGCGCAGGTAGGGATACACGATTTGCGGGCAGGCAATGCCCAGGATCGGGCCCATTTGCTCTTGCGGCAGATTGCGCAACTCGAAAATGCCGGCTTGCGTGGCTTCGACCAGAAACACGGTCTTGTCCTTGATTTTGGTCTGCACCGTGGCGGTCACCATCACTTCGAAGACGCCCTCGCCCACGGGCGCCGCGTTGACGCCGAGCTGGATATCCACAGTGGGTTGCTCCTGCTCCAGCAGGATTGCGGGTGAGTTGGGTTGCTCCAGCGAAGCCTCCTTGAGATAGACGCGTTGAATCTGGAAAACGGGGGTTGGGGTATCAGCCATGGGAGGTCTTTCAGTTAAAAAACAGAAGTCTCGCGCCAGTGCTGGCGCGAAGACGTGTCAACAGGATTATCTCAGGCGGCGTGCAGCAACGGCAGCAGGCCGCCCTGTGCATCCAGCGCCATCAGATCGTCGCAGCCGCCAACGTGGGTGCTGCCGATGAAAATTTGTGGCACGGTGCGCCGGCCGGTGATGGCCATCATCTGGTCGCGCTCGGCCGGGTTCTGGTCGATGCGGATCTCTTCGATGGCTTCAACGCCACGGGCTTTCAGCAGTTGCTTGGCACGAATGCAATAAGGGCAAACGGCGGTGGTGTACATCTTGACGGCTTGCATCATGGTCTCTCAAGGTTCAGGCTTTTTCAACCGGCAAATTGGCCGAGCGCCAGGCACCCAGGCCACCGGCCAGCGACCGCACGTTCTCGAAGCCCAGCTTTTTGGCCAGCCCCAGCGCCCGACTGCTGCGCGCACCCGACTGGCACACCAAAATCACCGGCAAGGCCTTGTTCTTGACGGTGGCGGCCAGTTTGCCCTCAAGTTGGCTCATGGGAATATTCTTGGCACCGACCACATGACCGGCAGCAAACTCGGCGGGCTCGCAAATGTCGATCACCACGGCTTTTTCGCGGTTGATCAGTTGCACCGCGCCATCCGGGGTCAAGCTGCCCTGGCCGGCGCCCTTGATGAGGGGCATCATCAGCATGGTGCCAGCGGTCAAGGCAACGGCAATCAACATCCAGTTATCAAGAATAAATTTCACGTGTAATTTCCTAGGTGAGGGACTTGTTTCGAGCCCGGCATTTTAGAATGCAGCAGCGGCATTGACTCGAAGCACGCACTTATTCCTTTATTTCACCATGTACACACTCGTTTTGATTCGCCACGGCGAATCCACCTGGAACCTGGAAAACCGCTTTACCGGCTGGACCGACGTCGACCTGACCCCCACTGGGCTGGAACAGGCCATCTTCGCCGGACGCCTGCTCAAGGCCGAAGACTATGACTTCGATATCGCCTACACCAGCGTCCTGAAGCGCGCCACGCGCACCCTGTGGCACGTGCTCGACGAAATGGACCGAACCTGGCTGCCGGTGGTGAACAGCTGGCGCCTCAACGAGCGCCATTACGGCGCGCTGCAAGGCCTCAACAAGGCCGAGGTGGCCAAACAATATGGCGACGCGCAGGTGCTGATCTGGCGGCGCAGCTACGACACGGCACCGCCGGCGCTGGAGCCCACTGACCCGCGCTGCGAGCGTGGTGATGTGCGCTACGCCAGGCTCGCGCCCGGGCAGGTGCCACTGACAGAGTGCCTCAAGGACACGGTGGCGCGCGTCATGCCGTTCTGGAACGAATCCCTGGCACCGGCGATTCGCCTGGGCAAGCGGGTGGTGATCTCCGCCCACGGCAACTCGATCCGGGCGCTGGTCAAGTACCTCGACAACATCTCCGACCAGGACATCGTGGGCCTGAATATCCCCAACGGCATTCCGCTGGTGTACGAACTCGACGACGAACTCAAGCCGATTCGCCATTACTATCTGGGCGATGCCGAAGCGGCGGCCCGGGCTGCCGCTGCCGTGGCGGCGCAAGGAAAACAGTGAATTCTTCGCCTGCCGGGGAACCCTGAGACGGCGCATCACTCCAAACGACTCTCACTCACGGCACTCACACTCTGGAATGACAATGGGATACAAATTAAAGGTTGCCGGCTGGATCTCGGTCGGCGTGGTGGCTGGTGCGCTCACCACCGTTTCTTTGCAAACGGTGGCACGCGGCGCGCTGGCGCCCTTGCCGCTCGAAGAGTTGCAACAACTCGCGGCGGTCTTCGGCATGGTCAAGACCAATTACGTCGAGCCGGTCGATGAAAAGAAACTCATCACCGATGCCATCGCCGGCATGGTGGCTGGGCTGGACCCGCACTCGGTCTATCTGGACAAAAAAGCGCTGCAGGATTTCAACGAAGGCACGACCGGCAAGTTTGTCGGCGTGGGCATCGAGATTTCCCAGGAAGACGGGCTCATCAAGGTGGTCTCGCCGATTGAAGACTCACCCGCCGATCGCGCCGGACTCAAGCCCAACGACCTGATCGTCAAGATCGACGACACGCCCGTCAAGGGCATGACGCTCAACGAAGGCGTCAAGCGCATGCGTGGCGAGCCCGACACCAAGGTGGTCCTGAACATCTTCCGCAAGGACGAAAGCCGCACCTTTTCGGTCACGATCACGCGCGCGGAAATCAAGACCCAGAGCGTCAAGGCGAAAGTGATCGAGCCCGGCTACGCCTGGGTGCGCATCAGCCAGTTCCAGGAGCGCACGGTGGCCGACTTCGCGCGCAAGCTGGAAGACATCTACAAGCAGGAGCCCAAGCTCAAGGGGCTGGTGCTCGACTTGCGCAACGACCCGGGTGGCTACCTCGATGCCGCGGTCGCCATTTCGGCCGCCTTCCTGCCCGAGGATGTGGTCGTGGTGTCGGCCAATGGCCAGCTCCCGGAAAGCAAGTTCACCTACAAGGCATCGCCGCGCTATTACCAGCGCCGGGGCGGCCCGGACCCGCTCAAACGCCTGGAAGAAGTCACCAAGGGTGCGCTCAAGACCGTGCCGCTGGTGGTGCTGGTCAACGAAGGCTCGGCCTCGGCCAGCGAGATCGTCGCCGGTGCCCTGCAGGACCACCAACGTGCCAAGCTGCTCGGCAACCAGACCTTTGGCAAGGGTTCGGTGCAGACCGCCGTCTGCCTGGATCCGGCTTTCCGCATGGACAATTGCCCCACTGCGGCGCTCAAGCTCACCACCAGCCGCTATTACACGCCCAGTGGCAAGTCGATCCAGGCCAAGGGCATCGTGCCTGACGTGATGGTCGACGAGTCGGCTGACGGCAACCTGTTTGCCGCGCTGCGCACGCGCGAGGCCGACCTGGAAAAGCACCTGACCAGCGGCCAGGGCGACGAGGTCAAGGACGCGGCCCGTGAAAAAGCCCGCGAAGAAGCCCGCATCAAGCTCGAAGAAGAGATGAAGAAACCGGCGTCCGAGCGTCGCCTGCCGGAACTCGGCTCCGACAAGGACTTTCCCCTGATACAGGCCTTGAATCAGCTCAAGGGCTTGCCGGTGGTGGTCAGCAAGACCCTGGTCGAGCGCTCGGAAGAGAAAAAAGAAAACTAAGGGCTTGTAAAGCAATAACATGCACTTTTGCTCAGCCATCTTTGGGCGCATTGCGTCGTTGCAAATCACTTGTTTAGCAGAGCTAAACGGCGCGCTTTGCGCCTGGCACTGCATCCCGAATCTGGCGATCAAAATGCACAAGTTATTACTTTGCAAGCCCTCAGCGCCATGACCGATGACGAGCTGCTGCGCTACTCGCGCCACATCCTGCTCAACGAAATCGGGGTGGAAGGCCAGGAGCGCATCCTGGCGGCGCGGGTGCTCATCATCGGTGCCGGCGGGCTGGGTTCGCCGGTCGCGCTGTACCTCGGTTCGGCAGGGGTAGGCCACATCACCGTGGTCGATCACGACACGGTAGACATCACCAACCTGCAGCGACAGGTGGCGCACACGGTGGACCGGGTGGGTAGTCCCAAGGTGCGCTCCATCGCGGCGGCCATTGCCCTGCTCAACCCGGAAGTCGAGGTCACGACCATCGAGCAACGCGCCGACGCGACGCTGCTGCACCAGCTGGTGGCTGGCACCGATGTGGTGCTGGACTGCTGCGACAACTTTGCCACCCGTCATGCCATCAACGCCGCCTGCGTGGCGCACAGGAAACCGCTGGTCTCGGGTGCCGCGATCCGCTTCGACGGCCAGGTCAGCGTGTTTGATGCGCGCGATGCCCTGTCGCCCTGTTATGCCTGCATCTTTCCCCCTGAGGCCACGTTCGAAGAAACCCGCTGCGCCACCATGGGCGTGTTCGCGCCGCTGGTGGGCATCATCGGCAGCCTGCAAGCGGCCGAGGCGCTCAAGCTGATCACGGGCGCCGGCCGCGCGCTGACCGGCCGGCTGTTGATGCTCGACGGCCGCGCCATGGAATTTACCGAGCTTCGCATCAGCCGAAACGCGGCCTGCCCGGTGTGCGGCGCAGCGCACGATCAACGCGGCGACTGACACGCGCCGTGACGCTTGCGAAAATCGCCCGGCATCTCGGGCGCAGGGTCGCCAAACAGACCCAGGCCGGCCGCTCTTGCCGCATCCTCTTGCGCCGCGTAAGGCCCACGGTTGTTGTGCCATCGACTCGACCAGGCATGGCCGGCACTGACCAGTGCCTCACCCACGTCCCGCCCGTCAACACGCAAGCGGCCCAGATCGCGGTCGTAGCTGTCCTGAAAGTTCACGTTCACCTGCACCGGTTTGCCAGCCACCAGGGCCTGCAGCGCGGCGCGCGCGGCCACCCCACCGGCCTGACACAACTCGGGCGCATCCAGCCCCAGTAGTCGCACTTTTCTGGGCACCGAGCCATCCACGGGCCTGATCCACAAGGTGTCACCATCCGACACATGACTCACCACACCCGTCCAGACCCTGGCCTGCGCACAGGCGGGCAGCAACAGACACAGCACGATGAACTGGCGCCACATGACAGGCTCAGGCGCTGACGATCCAGCCTTCCAGCGGATCCAGATCGGTCGGCAGGCCATACAGCGCTGCACCACCGTCGTGCTGCGCTTGCGCCCAGGCCGCTTGCATCAGACACACCACGGCGTCGAGCGCATCGCCGCGCGCATCATCGGCCAGGGCGTCGCGTTGCGCATGGGTCAGCCTGAGGCGCAAACCCAGCCGGGTTTTGCCGTGCTCCAGCGCCGTGATGAAGTCCTTGCGCGCAATCAGGCGCTCGGCGGTCTGGCGCGCCTTGTCGTCGGCCTTGTAGCTGCGCTGGCCCAGCACCTCGCGCGCCAGCAGGCCGGGGTAGGCTTCAAGGGCTATCTTGTTGTGCACGGCGCCAGCGTGCAAGCCCGGTAGCGTGGCGCCAGCCTGGAGCAACAGCGGTATCCCGGCGTGCAGCATGAAAGCCACCGGCGGATTGACCCACTTCATGCTCGGGCTCGATCGGGCAGGCCGGTCGGTGGCGCGATGAGCAAACTTGCCGCCCGCCGGGCGAGCCCTGCAAAAGGCGGCGAAGGTTTCCCTGATCTGGTCTCGGCTCAGCGCGGTGTAATGGGCCATGCAGGCCGCCCAGTCGGTCGGCCAGCCCAACGTTTGCACCAGTTCCCGCGGCAGCCCGAACGGCAGATCGAACGCGCCAACCCAGGTTGGCGATTGCCCGAGCCAGCCTGAAAAAGCAGCCAGCGTTGCGAAATGTTCCAGTCGGGAGAGGGTCACACACCCCTGGCGCAGCTGGCCAATCGCCAGGACGATGGGTTTTCTGGTTGTGGGTGCACTGGAGAAATCACAGCCAACCAGCACACTGGCGGGCACCGGTCAGGCGCGGCCGATGACCGATGCGGTGGCCATCAGTTCCTCGAGCAGGGCCAAAGAGACCAGGCCGGAAACCGAATAGGGATCGAGCTCGGGTTTTTCAGCGTATTTGAGCAAGATGGATGCGTTGATGCGGTTCATGTTGACCTCGCCCATGGTCCAGCCGGCAAAGCGGCGCTCGGAAATTTCTTCGTAGTGCAGCAGCACCACGTCCTTGTGGCGCGGGTCGCGCTGGATGTGACCATACAGATCGCTCACGGTCATGCGCCCGCCTTCGATGGCCTGCAAAAAAATGCCGCCACCGTAGCACAACACCCCGGTGACACCAGTACTCGGGTTGTGTGCGCGTGACTGCTGCAAAATGGACTCGATGGCTTCGGGGCGCGTATCGACGGCCCGGCTGGCATACAACAAACGTACCAACATGGTTAACCTTTCTGCGGAATGAGAGACAAAAATTCGCGGCGCAAATTGGCGTCTTTGAGGAAGCTGCCGCGCATGACCGAATTGATCATCTTGCTGTCAACGTCCTTGACGCCGCGCCAGCTCATGCAGAAGTGGCTGGCTTCCATCACGATGGCCAGGCCATCAGGCTGGGTTTTTTGCTGGATCAGATCAGCCAGCTGCACCACCGCCTCTTCCTGGATTTGTGGCCGGCCCATCACCCATTCGGCCAGCCGCGCGTACTTGGACAGGCCGATCACATTGGTGTGCTCATTGGGCAGCACGCCGATCCAGATCTTGCCCATGATCGGGCAAAAATGATGGCTGCAGGCGCTGCGCACGGTGATCGGGCCCACGATCATCAGCTCGTTGAGGTGCTCGGCATTGGGAAATTCGGTGATCGGCGGAGCCTTGACGTAGCGCCCCTGGAACACCTCCTTGAGATACATCTTGGCCACCCGGCGCGCGGTGTCGTCGGTATTGTGGTCATGCTCGGTGTCGATCACCAGACTGCCCAGTACGCCCTTCATCTTGTCTGCCACTTCGTCAAGCAGCAGCTCGAGTTCGCCAGGTTCGATGAAGTCGGCTATGTTGTCGTTGGCATGAAAACGCTTGCGTGCGGCCTGAATGCGCTCGCGAATCTTGACGGAGACCGGCGTGCCTTCTTCTGTGGGAGCTGACTTCATGGTTATCGTTGAAGGTAATTGGATGTGAAACAATGTTAGCAGTCTTTTTACGGCAGGGTCATTCGCCCGAAAAGGCTATACAGCATGCCTTGAGTACTATTTTTCTAATAGCGTTTTCCATAAATGAACAATAACATCCGCATGACCACATAGGCCACCCGGTCGAGCAGTCGCTGCTTCAGGGGCCTGCTGGCATAGTCGGCCGGATCAACCCGAGTGCCTTCGACCTGCATGGCATGCTCCAGGCGCGCGCGCAAATCTTGCGCAAACGCTGCGTCATCCACCACCACATTGGCTTCGCGCGCCAGCAACAGGCTCAAAGGGTCCAGGTTGGATGAGCCCACGGTAGCCCAGTGGTCATCGATCACGGCCACCTTGGCATGCAGGAAACTCGGCCGGTACTCGATGATCTCGATCCCGGCCGCCAGCAGCTTGCCGTAGACCATGCGCGCGGCGTGGTACTGCATGAAGTATTCGTAGCGCCCCTGCAGCAGCAAGCGCACCCGCACGCCGCGCTGCGCTGCATGGATCAAGCCCTTGCTGATTTTTCGACCCGGCAAGAAATAGGCGTTTGCGATGATGATGTCCTTTCTGGCATCGCCGATGGCCTGGCGGTAAGTGCGCTCGATGCGGGTACGGTGGCGCAGGTTGTCGCGCAGGATCAGGGCGGCCCTGGTGCGCGCCGGTTTGTCGTCCGGCGGCATCTGTGTGGTGTCATCCACGTGGTCCTGATCCGACTTTCTGGCTTCGTGCAAGGCCTGCCAGGCCGCGGCCAGGTCGCCCTGGCGAACCGTGCGCGTGGCCTGCAAGCGCCACCAGAACTGCACCAGGGCGGCATGCGCCGATTCCACCAGGGGGCCGGTCACGCGCACCGCAAAATCGAACCGGGGCGCCTTCAGGGTGCCGTGATTGGGATCATGAAAATCGTCCAGCACGTTGATGCCACCGCAAAACGCCACGCGCCCATCGACCACGCACAACTTGCGGTGCAAGCGCCGCCAGCGGCTCGGAATGAGCAGGCCGAGTCCACCCAGCGGGGAAAAAATTCGCCAGGCCACACCCGCTTGCGAAAACCGGTTGACCCAGTCCTGGCTCAAACTGTCGGTGCCGGCACCGTCCATCACCACAAAAACCTTGACGCCGCGCTGCGCAGCTTGCACCAGCGCCTGCGCCACCTGAGCACCGGACGCCTCCACGTTGAAAATATAGCTTTCCAGCCTGACCTCGCGCACACTGCGATCGATCGCCCGCACCAGCGCCGGAAAAAATTCCTGCGAACCTTGCAACAAATCGACCTGATGACCGGGCGCAAACATGCTCGGAATCAGCTTATCGGGAGCGCAAATTCGGCAATCAGCGGCAAATGGTCGGACATGCGCGTCCAGATGCGCCCTTTCGGCACCATCAGTCCCATCGGTGTCAGGTTGCGCGCAAACACGTAATCAAGTTGCGCCAGGGGCAGCCGGGACGGGAATGTGGGTTGGCGCGCGTTCCAGGTGTGCAAGCCTTCCAGCGCCAGCGCCTGTTTCACCGTCTTGCCCCAGTCGTTGAAGTCGCCTGCCACCAGCAGCGGCGCAGATTCAGGGATTTCACGCTCGATGAAACGCTTCAACTGCGCGACCTGGCGCACCCGGCTGGCCTTGACCAGTCCCAGGTGCGCCACCAGCACGTGCACCATCTTTCCGTGGACATCGAGCATGACGTGCAAAAGCCCCCGCTGCTCCAGGCGATGATCCGAGATGTCCTCATGCTGGTGCGACAGCACCGGCCAGCGCGACAGCAAGGCATTGCCATGCTCACCGTGACGCGTGATGGCATTGGTGCGGTACACCGCCTCATAGCCCTGGGGCGCGAGAAATTCAGCTTGTGCCAGCTCGGGCCATTGCGGAAAACGCCTGGCCTCGCGGCGGTTGCTTTGGCGCACCTCCTGCAGGCAAACCACATCGGCGTCGAGTGACTCGACCGCCAGCCCCAGGTTATGAATCTCCAGGCGCCGCGCGAGTCCGATGCCCTGCACGCCCTTGTGAATGTTGTAAGTGGCCACCCGGATGATGTTCATGGCTGACTTCCCTGCTGAAAAAAGCGTGGCAACAGCAAACAGGCTTCGGCGTTGGAAGGCGAGAAACAGGCCTGTGCCGCCTGTTGGTAGGGCAGCCACCGGAAGGCGGTGTGCTCGCGGGGGCTCAAACGCACCGGGGTGTCCGCTGGCACCAGCAATCCAAACAGGTGTTCGGTGTTGTGCGTCACGCCGGGCGCATAACGATGGCGCCAGCGCGGATAGATCTCGTACACATTTTCCAGTTGCCAGTCCTGCAGCTGGTGGGCCCACGCCGAGCCCAAAGTGCAGTCGATGCCGGTTTCTTCCATCACCTCGCGCCGGGCCGTTTGCGCAAACGACTCGGCCAGCGTGTCTTTGGCTCCGGTGACCGATTGCCAGAAATCATCGGCATCGGCGCGTTTGATCAGCAGCACCTCGAGCGCCGGGGTGTAAATGACGACCAGCACCGACTGGGGAATTTTGAAGGGACGGGGAATTGCAGTCACGGGGAAAGACGATTCCAATTAAAAAAGGGCACCAAATCAGCGCCCTTTCATTTTGCATCAAGCCGATATCAGCATCCTCAGGTCGCTTTCACCGCCTCAGGCGTGCGCAGGCGAATGTGCAATTCACGCAACTGCTTTTCGTCAACCGGGCTGGGGGCCTGCGTCAGCAGGCATTGGGCACGCTGGGTTTTGGGGAATGCGATCACGTCACGGATCGACTCGGCGCCGGTCATCAGCGTGATGATGCGATCCAGGCCAAAGGCAAGGCCACCGTGCGGGGGCGCGCCATACTGCAACGCATCGAGCAGGAAGCCGAACTTTTGCTGCGCTTCTTCAGGCGTGATCTTGAGCGCGTCGAACACTTTCTTTTGCACATCGGCGCGGTGGATACGCACCGAGCCGCCGCCCATTTCCCAGCCATTGAGGACCATGTCGTAACCCTTGGAGATGCAATTGGCGGGGTCAGTGACCATCAGGTCCTCGTGGCCGTCCTTGGGCGCGGTGAAGGGGTGATGGACGGCGACCCAGCGGTCGGACTCTTCGTCGTATTCGAACATCGGAAAGTCCACCACCCACAGCGGCGCCCACCGGTCTTCAAACAGGCCATTTTTCTTGCCGAATTCGCTGTGGCCGATCTTGATGCGCAAGGCGCCGATGGCGTCGTTGACGATTTTTTCCTTGTCAGCGCCAAAAAACAGCAGGTCGCCGTCTTGCGCGTCCGTGCGCTTGAGGATTTCGGCCAGCGCCGCGTCGTGCAGGTTCTTGACGATCGGGCTTTGCAGGCCTTCGCGCCCAAGCGCTGCATGGTTGACCTTGATCCAGGCCAGGCCCTTGGCGCCGTAAATCTTGACAAACTCGCCGTAGTTATCGATTTCGCCACGCGTCATGCCATGGCCCTCTTTGCCACCGCCAGGAACACGCAGCGCCACCACGCGGCCGCCCTTCATGTTGGCTGCGCCCGAGAACACCTTGAAGTCGACATCCTTCATCACGTCGGTGAGTTCAGTGAACTCCAGCTTGACGCGCAGGTCGGGCTTGTCCGAGCCGAAGCGGCGCGCCGCCTCCTGGTACGTCATGACAGGGAACTCGCCCAGGTCGACGCCGAGCGTGTTCTGAAAGACGGTCTTGATCATGTCCTGGAAAATTTCGCGGATTTCCTCTTCGCCCAGGAACGAGGTCTCGATATCGATCTGGGT
>Ga0172367_10002816_pt1 | contig 23317 bp, 21 predicted proteins | sample Lak10m_FD_114542 | JGI IMG/M metagenome (GOLD analysis project Ga0172367, IMG submission 114542) | Freshwater microbial communities from Kabuno Bay, South-Kivu, Congo - kab_022012_10m | ecosystem: Environmental > Aquatic > Freshwater > Lake | place: Democratic Republic of the Congo: South-Kivu... | reverse complement strand
CCCCGTTCGCCAACGAAGTGAATTTTGAAAAAATTCACGAAGTGTCTTTGGCGAATCGGGGTAGAAAGAGGTAATTTTCAGGGAGGCCGTAGCGTGCGGAGCCTGTCCGCAGGACGAGCGACGTAAGTTATCCGGCCGAATTAACCCCGTTCGCCAACGAAGTGAATTTTGAAAAAATTCACGAAGTGTCTTTGGCGAATCGGGGTAGAAAGAGGTAATTTTCAGGGAGGCCGTAGCGTGCGGAGCCTGTCCGCAGGACGAGCGAACGTAAGTCATCCGGCCGAATTTTGAACACAAAAATTTATATTCAGCGAAATCCCGCGTCAGCGGGAACCCCGTCATCTGCAAGAGCTTTGACGATTGGGGCTGATCAATTCCTTGGCCAGAATTCCACGGGCCTTGGCCTCAGGCCAGGGCGAGTCCGTGGATTGGTTATGTCTGTGGCCTTGGCCGCGAGCATAACCATGGCGGGTCGGGACGTCGCCCCACGGAGAGCCCGAAGGGCAAGACGGGGGCGTAGAAAAAAGCCCCACGGGCTATGTCCGTGGGGCTCCAGGGTTCATTTATGTCTAACGTCGACCTGACGATCAAGATTGCCGGCGAGGCGGGCCAGGGGCTTCAGGCCGTCGGCGGCCTTTTGTCCCGCCTTTTCGCGCGCAAAGGATATCATGTTTTTGCCAACCAGGTCGTCCAGTCCCGCGTCAGGGGCGGACACAACTGGTTTGCGATCCGCATTGCGGATCGCCCTGTCCACAGCCCCTCTTTTAAAACCGACATCCTCGTCGCCCTCGATACGGAAAGTTCCTGCCATTTAAGAGAGCTCGACAAAGACTCTATCGTGATTTTTGATTCTAGACAGGCCGCATTTCCCGCCGGAAAGGGCCGCATGCTGGATGTGCCTATGGCCGAGTTGGCATCAAAGGCCGGAGGTAATAAACTCATGGTCAATACCCTTTCCGCGTCGCTGGTCCTGGGGCTCTTGAATTTTGACTCCGGGGAGTTTTTCGCGTTTTTGCTAGAGAGCTTCGGTAAAAAAGACCAGGAGGTGGGGGAGACGAACGTCAAGGTTGCCCGCGCGGGGTATGATTTCGCACATACGCTGGATCTCAGCGCAAAGATAGCGGATTTCAGCCGGCCTGCCGGAAAGCCGAAGATGCTTGTCGGCGGCAGCGAGGCTGTTGCCCTTGGCGCCGTGGCCGCGGGATGCCAGTTCATCTCTGCTTATCCCATGAGTCCATCGACGGGGATCATGACGTATCTGGCGTCCAAGGCGGATTTGTGCCATATTGTCGTGGAACAGTCCGAAGACGAGGTCGCATCGATCAATATGGCCGTCGGGGCCTCTTTTGCCGGCGTACGCGCCATGACCGCTTCCAGCGGCGGCGGTTTTGCCCTGATGATTGAGGGCCTGAGCCTGGCGGGTATGGTCGAGACGCCCGTCGTCGTCGTTCTCGCCCAACGTCCGGCGCCTGCCACGGGTTTGCCGACAAGAACCGCGCAGGAAGACCTGCTTTTCGCCATCCATGCGGGCCACGGGGAGTTTCCGCGCGTGGTGATGGCGCCGGCGGACATCGAAGGATGTTTCTACGCGACGGCACGTGCTTTCAATCTCGCGGATAAATACCGCATTCCTGTCATCATACTCACAGATCAGCTTTTGGCGGATTCTTTTGCAGCGATCGACGCCTTGCATCCTGAGAAAATACGTATTCAGCGTTATCTTATGGCCGAAGGAGAGTTGGGGCAGGCCAAAGACTATAAGAGTTTTCTTCTGACGCCGTCCGGCGTCTCTCCGCGCGCCCTGCCGGGGAATCCTTATTGTTTTGTTGCTGCCGACAGCGATGAACACGACGAGTACGGCCGGATCACGGAAGACTTAGACGAGATGCGGCCCCGCATGGTCGAGAAGAGAAATCGCAAGACGAAAGGTTTGTTGCGGGAGCTCAAGGGGCCTTCTTGGTACGGCCCCAGGAATGCCAAAGAAGTCCTGATGGGATGGGGCTCGACATACGGCGCATTGAAGGAGGCTGTCGACGTCCTGCAGGCAGACGGCGTCAGCGTCGCCTTGGCGCATTTTGAGGACCTCTGGCCGATGGACAAGAGACATTTTGACTTTTTGGAAAAGGTGCGGTTGGCCGTTGTCGCGGAGAATAATTTTACCGGTCAGTTGGCGAACCTTATCACGCGCACAACCGGCGTCGTTATGGATCGGCGTATCTCCAAGTACGATGGGCTGCCGTTTACCGCGCGGGAGGTCGTTGACGCCTACAAGGATCTTCGCAAGAAAGGAGGGCGACGCTGATGCGCCCTGAAGACCTCGGAAATTTTGAAACAGCATGGTGTCCCGGATGCGGGAATTTTGGCATCCTCGACGCCTTAAAAGACGCCTTGGTTAAGCTGGATATCGATATGCATAAGACGGTTTTTGTCTCCGGCATCGGTCAGGCCGCCAAGGAGCCGCAATATCTGAATTGCAATTTTTTCAACGGACTGCACGGCCGCGCCATCCCCGCCGCTACAGGGATCAAACTGGCGAACAAAGACCTGCATGTCATTGTGACCTCCGGAGACGGCGATATCTATGGCGAAGGCGGGAACCATTTCATCCACGCCATCAGGCGCAATATCGATATCACGGTGATCGTTCATGACAACCAGATCTATGGTTTGACAAAAGGTCAGGCTTCGCCGACCAGCGATCTTGGTTTTGTCACAAAGGTCCAGCCTCATGGCGTGATCAACGAACCCGTGCATCCCTTGGCGTTGGCAATCGCCTTGGGCGCCGGGTTTGTGGCGCGCAGTTTTTCCGGAGACAAGGCTCACCTGTCTTCCATGATTCAGCAAGCCGTTGCCTTTAAAGGGTTTTCGCTCGTAGATGTGCTCCAGCCGTGCGTGACCTTCAATAAAAAGAATAACTTCGCCTGGTATAAACACAGGATTCAGCCGTTACCCCAGGATTACGATGCTCACAATAAAGCCCTGGCTTTTGAAAAGGCCCTCCAGTGGGGGGATGTCATCCCGGTGGGTGTCATCTACCGCGATGGCCGCCCGGCTTATGAGGACGCCTGCGGCCTGATGGCTGAAAAATCCATTTTTTCCCAGGGGCCCGATCCCTCCAAGCTCACCCAGATTCTTCAGGAATTTTTCTAAGTCTTTTTTGAAAAAAAACTTCAAAAAAACGCACCTCAGCAGTAAAATGGGATAGCTTTTAAGCCTATCCGCTTTGTCCTGCTTTCAGAATGCCTCTTGTGTGAAGGAAGGCATTCCGGCGGCTACGTCCTGCAGCCCATATCTCGACCATGGAACATAAGAACGGCAAATTGAAAGAACTTTACCAATTGGGCCAAAGTCCCTGGTATGACAACATCGACCGTCGTCTTATCGACGGCGGTGAGCTCAAAAGCCTCGTCGACAGGGGGATCGTGGGCGTGACTTCGAATCCCACGATTTTTGAAAAGGCCGTCGGGTCGAGCGGTATCTATGACGACAAGATCCGGCGTCTCAAAGACGCCGGCAAAGACCTTTATGCCATCTATGATGAGCTGACGACGGATGATGTCCGTGACGCCGCCGCCCTTTTGGCGGACGTCTATAAGACGACGCAGGGCGTGGACGGCTATGTCAGCATCGAAGTCCTGCCGGAATACGCCCACGATGCCTACAAGACCGTCGAATACGCCAGACATATTTTTAAAAAGATCGGCCGGCAAAACATCATGATCAAGGTTCCGGGGACGGCGTCAAGCCCCGATGCGATCCGTGCGCTTATTGCCGAGGGCATTAATGTTAATGTGACCCTCCTTTTTTCTCAGGAGCAATATGAACTCATTGCCCAGGCCTACCAGGACGGCCTGCGCGACAGGATGCGGATGGGCGAAGATATTTCGCGCGTCGCTTCCGTCGCCAGTATTTTTGTGAGCCGGATCGACTCGAAAGTGGACAGCCTCTTGGATGTGATTATGGCCAGAGAGATGGACCTTGGCAGGAAAGACGCCATCAGGGATCTTAAAGGCAAGATTGCGATCGCAAACTGCAAACTGATCTACCAGCGGTTCAAGCAATTGTTTTCCGACGACAAATTTGGAGATATCAAGGCCAGGGGAGGGCGGGTCCAAAGGCCTTTGTGGGCCTCCACAAGCACGAAGAACCCGGCCTATAGCGATTGTCTTTATGTGGAAAACCTGATCGGTCCTCAGACGGTCAACACGATGCCGCACCAGACAGTTTTGGCTTATGAGGATCACGGCCGCCTGGGGCTTTCTTTGGAAAGCGAGCTGGAGGAGGTGGTTGTTTGGCTGGCCAAGGCGGCGCAATTCGGTGCGAATCTTGATGCGGTTTGTCGTGATACGCAGGTGGAAGGCCTCAAGGCTTTTGAGAATTCGTTCCGGTCGCTTTTGGACACGTTGAAAAAGAAGATGGGTTGAGCGTTCGCACCGTCCGCTCTTTGTGACTTTGATATAATAAAAAGACACTATCGCCCGCTGCGGCCCCCTGTCGGGTCGTGGCGCTTATGCGCCGCGCTCGCTTTAGTGTCCTCGAAATTTTCTTTGTCAGAAAATTTCTCGGAGAGATGCCGGAGTGGTTGAACGGAGCTGCCTGCTAAGCAGTTGGCCTGGGTAACTGGGCCCCAGGGTTCGAATCCCTGTCTCTCCGTTTGATTTTCCGATGAACCCTCCGACGAGGAGGGGAGCAAAAACCGTCCACACTAATTGTGGACGCGAACCCAAGAGTGGAGGAGGAGGGGAATCGTGAAGATTTCATCCCTGTTTAAGGCGTCACTTCTATTTGTTTTTGATGGAATATTTTTTCAGCAAGGCGTCATTACTTTTATTGCGGGTTGTATTTGTGTGCCGAGATTCTTCTATGCTGTTTTCAAGAAAGATAGAGAGTCAATAAAAAGAGAAGGGGTATTTGTTTTAACGGTAATTTTAGTCTTTTCTTTTATCATATCAAATAACTATCTCGCAAAATATCGGACGGAAAAGTTAATCAAGGTTTGTAATGTGTACAAAGACAAATATGGCCACTATCCAGAAAAACTCGAAGATCTTGTGCCTGATTATTATTCTAAGGTTCCAAGTGCCAAATTAGGGATGTGGGGAAAATATTGGTATTCATCATATGAGGGGAAGCACTCAATTATGTATGTAGCAATCCCGCCATTTGGCAGGCCGTACTTTAAATTAGAAGAAAATAAATGGGGTTTCATGGATTGAACCCGGAAGAAGGTTTAATGTATCCGTCATTTTTTTTGAAAAAATATTCTCAGGAATTATTTAGGCCATGGAAGCTGATTTCTTTCTCCGGTGCCGTGGGCTATTATATCTGGGGCGCATACTATTATAAATGTCCAACTTGGGATGTCCCTGTGTCGATCATCATGAGCGTTTTGACTTATGCTTTAGCTCCGTGGACGGTAAAATCTTTGTATTACTTAATCCAGAGTCGGCCTAAGTATTGGTTTCTAAAGTTGCTCATTTGTGTGTCGGTTATCTATGCTTGCGCCTCTGCTTCTTACGAGCTGTATAATTGGTGGCATTTGGGTTACTGGCCGCCACCAACTTATTGGGTAAACTTGTGGTATTCAACATGTGCTTTCTTAGCAGCTGGCATCCTTTGGAAATTTGAAGGTACTTTAAAAGAGCTGTTGACTAATTTGACAGCAGATTTGAAAAAGGTTTTTAAATTGAATAATCAAGGTAGTTTTTAGGGTTTGGGTCGAATTCTGGTTGGTGCTTAGAAAGAATGCCTTTGCTGTAAGGCAGGGAGTCGTTAATCGGTTCACCTAGGGATATCAGTGATCCCATGCTTCTTTTGCGGTAGATTTTTATAAGTAGTGGTATTTCAAGGGGTTGTAGGGTTCGCCTATCGTCCACGACTACCCGCCATTTCGCCGCCAGAGGCGGCGAAAGGCGGATGTCCCGACTTCATTTGTTCGCTTTTTTCAACAAGGTAAACAGGCATGTCGTATACGATTTTTAAAACCCTCTTGATTGTTTTTTCGGCCATAGCAACGGTCTTGAGCTTGATTTTCATGCTTTCGCCCCGTCTCTTCCGCTCGATCGAAGAATTTCTTGGGCTGGAATTCAACTCGAGGATCTATGTGACCGTCCTGGAAGGCAAGGTCGATTTTATCAATGATTGGATCCACAGAAACCATTCCATTTTTGGTCCTCTCTTTGCGGTCTTGGCGGCCCTCAACATGCGGAACGCCTTTTTCTTTTGATTTTGAAAAAAACCGATCGATTGTTTGACGACGGGTCCATCTCTTCAGGTTGTCTTTCCGACACATATGAGATTTTTTTTGATTAAGGGCGTTGTCTTTATTGCCGGAGGCGTTCTCATGAGTCTGGAGATCGCCGCCAGCAGGGCTCTGGCGCCGTATTACGGCAGCACGATCTTTGTTTGGTCCAGCCTTATCAGCGTTTTATTGACGGCATTGGCCTGCGGTTATTACGTGGGAGGGCGTCTGGCGGACAAGAAACCTTCTTATGTCCTTTGGGCGGCCTTGCTGCTGGGGGCCGGGCTTTTGACCATTGCCATTCCTTTCGTTTCCGGTCCTGTCAACAAGATGCTTCTTTTTCAGATTGGAGACAGGCTGGGGTCTTTGGTCTCTTCCTGCCTGATCTTTTTTTTGCCGAGTTTCATTTTGGGCATCATATCTCCCTTTGCCGTCAAATTCAGCGTCAAAAATATCGCCAACGTCGGTAACGTGACGGGGGAACTTTACGCCTGGTCGACGGCCGGCAATGTCTTGGGCACGCTTTTTACGGCTTTTTTCCTGATTGGACACTTGGGAGTATTTTCTATTTTTGTTGCATTGGGTTCTGTTCTTCTTTTGGTTTCCGCAGCCGTTTTTTTGACGATGCCGGCCCGCCCCGTGCGCCTGGCGCCTCTTTCCGTTTTTGCCCTGCCCTGGCTGTTTCTGACGGTCCCCCTGCCGCAGCTCGTCGAAACTTCCCCGGGTGAAGTGGTTGTTTTCCAGAAAGGGTCCTTCTACAACCATCTTGTCGTTACCGACGAGCCGGCCGCGGGCATACGAAAGCTGCGTTTCGACAATCGGATTGAACAGTCGGGCATCACGTTGTCTGTTCCCTATGGCTCCATCCACAACACGACCAGCCTGTTGCATCTCCCGGTGGCCTTCTCTCCAAAAATGAGAAGGGTATTGTTTGTCGGCTGCGGCGGGGGGATCGCGCCGAGGAATTATCTGTGCGATTATGCGGATATCGAGATCGATGTCGTGGAGATCGATCCTTCGGTCATCAAGGCCAGCCGTGATTATTTTTTCTTTTTTTCCGCGCCCCAGCTTCGGACTTATGCCGATGACGGCAGGAGGTTCGTCCAGAAGACGAGAAAAAAATACGATGTCGTCGTCATCGACGTGTTCAATGCGGGCGGCCATGTGCCTTTTCACCTTTTGACGAGGGAGTTTTTTTCGGAGGTAAATGAAAAGCTTGAGGAAGATGGCGTGGTTGCATTGAATCTGATCAGCCCCTTGGAGGGGGCCGGCGCCGCGCTGTTCCGTTCCGTTTATAAAACCATGACATCGGTGTTTGCGCAGGTGTATGTTTTTCCGGGTATTCTTTCTGATCTTCCGCAGGACAAGGCCAGACCCATGAACATCATTATGGTGGCGAGCCGCCAGGGGGAGAGATTGGGATCCCAGGAATTATACGATCTTCTCGACGGCCAAGTGCGCTCAGGGCGGATCAAGGTACCCCGCCTGGCCGAGGGCGCACGGTTTTCCCATTATGTCTCAGAGGCCAAAATGGAGGACGTCTGTCTTCTGACGGACGATTTTGCTCCCGTCGAACACCTGTATGCGAAATTTGTTTATTGATCGGCCGTCCATCAGCCGCCGCTTGCATGGGATGACAGGATTTGATTTTTTCGTCGAGACAGCAGGAAAGGAATTTAAGAGGCGGAGGCTTGCTTGTTTACTTCCTCATAGACAAGGCGTGAGATTTCCTGGATGATCTTGCCGAGGCTTTTCATGCTGCCTCCTTTTGTCATGATGCAGAGAAGATAGGGGTGGCGGGGATAATAAATAATGCCGCAGTCGTGCAGGTATAAGACCAGGCCTTCGCCGCGTTCGCCGAACTTGTGGGCGACTTTGATTTCTGCCGGGACCCCGGCCCTCAAGCCAAACGGAAACTGGGTTTCGCTCAAAAGCTCCAGGGCCTTCTCCGACAGGGCGGCATTGAGATATGAAGCGTTAAAGAGGACCCTGAAGAGAGAGGCGTAGGATCTGTCGCGCATCGTTCCCGGCGGCTGGTCGTATTCCCAGTATTCGATACCCAGGTCTTTTTGGACAGAGCTGAAGGTGGTCTTGTCGTTTTCAACCAGCAGGCTTGCTGCTTCATTGTCAGAATAAATGATCATTCTTCGGATCAATTCTTCTATGGTATACGACTCGCCCGATTGCAGTTTTTGGGCAGGTTCAAAGAATACCACGTTGTCTGTCGGTTTCGCTTGATACGTCAGCGTCTTTTTCAGGATGCCCGGGTCGGTTTCCGCTTTTTTGAAGTAAGCCATCATGACCGGGATTTTCAACAGGCTCCCGGGAGAAAATCCTTTGTTTTCGTTGATGGAAAACGAGGGGCCGTTGTTCAGGTCGCGAAAATAAATGCTGATATCGAGCGCTTCCTTGTTGTCCAGCAGCCTGCGCACGGCATCCGCTATCTTTTTTCTGAAATTGATAAGCTCCGGCATGACCTCCTGGGTTTCACAGTCGATCAGCGGACTGATGAAGGTATAGCCCCCTTTGCGGATTTCCTGGAAGGCCGCCCCTTTATTCCGCAGGTATTTGTTGAGAAGGATTTGGCCGGATATCCCGGACAATATCCCGACAATAAAAGAAAGGAGAAGGGCGAGATATTTGTCCCTTCTGTTATGGATGGGGTATTGAAGGCGCTGTTTCATAGGTAGAAAGGTACCTTATTTTTGCTCTAAATGCAAGATAATAATTACTCCGACGCCAGAAGGTCCCCGACTTCTATCAGGGCCTTTTGGATCGGAGCGCCGGCATTCGAAGGATCGTCGGAGCTCTGCAGGCAAAAAAGCCGTCAGCTTCTGCCGTAGGAGCGTCACTTAAATTACGCTTGTCAGAAAAGCTTGTGGATATTAAAATAGTAACCCTGCGCCCATAGCTCAATCCCTCGGGCATCTGCCCTCGGGACTTCTCGGGAAGCAACAGATGCTTCCCTCGTCGTTGGCTCCAAGGTAGTTGAGCTATGGGATTGACATGAAAAGATATTGCGCCCATGGTTCGACAGGCTCACCATTGGGCGGTAGATTCGGAAATTATGCGCCCATAGCTCAACTGGATAGAGCACTAGCCTACGGAGCTAGGTGTTAGAGGTTCAAATCCTCTTGGGCGCACTATTTTTTCTTTCAAGAGGATTTGAACCGGAGGCCGCTGGCCGGACGAGTAAGTCTGCCTGCCGGCAGGTTGGGCGTATATTTTTTTCCTTATGATCCCTTTTTCCGATGAGTACTTCATGAGGTATGCCTTGAAGGAAGCGGACAAAGCGGCCGATTCAGAAGACGTCCCTGTCGGGGCCATCATCGTTCACAAAAATCATATCATCGGCCGGGGGTGGAACCAGGTAGAGCTTTTGAAAGATCCGACAGCCCATGCAGAAATGATCGCCGTGACGCAGGCCACCAATCATCTGGGCGCCAAATGGTTGAAAGACTGTGTCCTTTACGTGACGATAGAGCCTTGCAGCATGTGCGCCGGGGCCCTTGTCCTTTCCCGGATCGACCGCGTTGTTTTCGGCGCATCGGACCCAAAGACCGGCGCCGGCGGCTCGGTCCTTAATATCCTCCATCACGCAAAACTGAACCATCGCATCAAGGTGAAGGGAGGGGTCCTGGAGCAGGAATGCGCGGGTTTGCTGCAGGATTTTTTTCGTAAAAAGCGTTCAGCGAGCAACTGAACGCTTCGATTGTGGTGATTAATAAAGATGATTACAGTGATGACTATTCTTAATAATTGAGCAGCGCAATGAACTTTTTAATCTGTGTAATCTGTTTTTATAAGTCTGTGTAATCGTTTTTCTGGAGAGGTTCGGGAGCGGTTTAACCGGTACGCCTGGAGAGCGTATGACCCACAAGGTCCGAGGGTTCGAATCCCTCCCTCTCCGCCATTTTGTCGCCCCTGGCGACAAAAGGCGGATGCCGGAGCCCCTGGCTCCGGCGCCGCACCTTAGTGTATGTTTTTTCCCGCCCTGGCCTACGGCCAAGGCCGAGGCCAGGGCGACAAAAGGCTCGCCTGCTTTGACTGAAAGGCAGGGATGTTCCGACGTTCCGCCATAGGCGGAAGTCGGGACGCCGCCACCTTAGTGTGAACGGATGCCGGAGCCCCTGGCTCCGGCGTTGCTTTTCATGGATGTTCCGATGTTTTTCTTCCGGCGAACGTCGGAAAGCCGCTGCTTGAATCCTGCTGTTCCTCATTTATGGGAGTTTCCTTGGATTTTGCCAGGATCATAGCAATCGTTGCGCTCATCGTTATTTTTCTCGTCGTCTTGAAGTACGCCGTGCGCGTGGGGTGTTTGTTTTTTCTGATCGCCCTGGTCGCGCTCATCGCGTATTTATGGACAACGGGAATCATCAGGCGCTTTGATTTTTTTAGAAAAAAGGATGGGCGCAAGACGGTGGTTTCCCTGACGGTCTCTAGCGAAGTCAATGGTGGATGCCGCTGCGGCTGTTGAGAGTGTCTTGGATGATCTTCAAGAGTACCATCGCGTCGACCGGTTTGTTCACATAGCGATCGGCGCCTATCACGCGGCCGATGACGCGGTCTACATCCGAACATTTCGCCGTTACCATGATGATGGGGACGTCCTTGAATTTTCCGTTTTTTCTGATGATTTTGCAGACTATTTCGCCGGGAACCTCGGGGAGCCAGAGGTCGAGGATGATCAGATCGGGTTTCCTCTCGTCGATCCTTTCCAACGCTTCTCTGCCGTCCATGGCAATACAGGTCCGGCAGCCGTGCCGTTCCAGGATGGCTTTGAGCGCCCGGACGATGCCCGGATCGTCATCGACAATGAGGACCATCTTGCCGCCGGAAAACATGCCCTCTCCTTTATTTCGTCTATATGCATAATAAAAAAACCTATTCTTCACCGTAGAATAGGTTATTGCGAAAAACGATCTGAAACTATTTTTACGACCCATTCTGACGAATGGTCCAGGATCTCCTTGTTTTTCCTTACTAAAAGTCTACCTTATAAATGTAACCGTTTCAAGACGAGGGCCTTGTGATGATTTCGGCGGCGCCGGGCGCAAAAACGGGCCTGTCCGCGTGGTTTTTTCCTTAGGAATGGCCGTCAAGGCAGAAGCCTTCCTTGAAAAATCCCCCGAATCCTGTATAATGAAAAGCAGAAATATCTTTGACGCAGATCCCATCCTCTTTTTAGGGTGCACATAAAGATGTCTTACCTTGTTTTTGCCAGGAAGTGGCGGCCGAAAAATTTTGACGAAGTCATCGGCCAGGACCATATCACCAAAACCCTCAAGAGCGCCATCCAATCCAACAAACTGGCGCACGCCTATCTTTTCTCGGGGCCGCAGGGCGTCGGAAAGACCTCGTGTGCGCGTATCTTAGCCAAGGCCCTGAACTGCCAGCGGGGGCCGACCCAGCATCCTTGCGGGGTTTGCCCAGCCTGTCTGGAGATCGCCGAGGGCCGCAGCCTGGACGTTATCGAGATCGACGGCGCGTCCAACCGCGGCATCGACGAGATCCGGTCCCTGCGCGAGAACGTCAAATTTGCGCCCTTGAACGGCAAGTTCAAGGTTTATATCATCGACGAAGTCCACATGCTGACCCCGGAGGCCTTCAATGCGTTGCTCAAAACGCTGGAAGAGCCGCCGCCTTTTGTCACATTTATCTTTGCCACGACCCAGCCCCAGAAAGTATTGCCGACGATCCTGTCGCGCTGCCAGCGGTTCGATTTTGTCCGTATCCCGAATCTTAAGGTCATCGAAAAACTCAAGGAGATCGCCGCCGATGAAAAGCTTCCCATCGGCGAAGACGTCTTTTTGGCCATCGCCAAGGCGGCCAATGGCTGCCTGCGCGATGCCGAATCCATCCTGGACCAGTTGATCGCTTTTTCCCAGAAGGACATCAAGATCGGGGATGTCATCTCGATCTTGGGCATCATCGAAGAGGACGTTTTTTTGAGGTTCGTGGACGCCTGCCGGGCCGGCGACGCGCCGACGGCGCTGCGCCTGATCGCGGAGATCAGCGCCAAAGGCAAGGACATGAATTATTTTCTTGAGGGCCTCCTGGAGCATTACAGGAATCTGATGGTCGCCAGGATCATGAAGGAAGGCCGCGAAGAGCTTGTGGATCTGCCCGCAGAGTTGATCGCGCAGATCTCTTCCCAGGCGCAGCGCATGGAGCTGGCGGACATCATGGTGGCCATCAACCAGATCTTTGCGGCGCAGGAGATGTCGAGAAAACTAAGCACCACGCGCATCCCGCTGGAAATACTGGCCGTCAAGTTGTCCGGCGGCAGCGCCAAAAAAGAGCAGTCTTTATCGCAGCCGGTCAAAGAGAATGCCGGTCCGTCTGTCGTCAGGACCGCAGCCCCGCCCGCCAAAAAGCCTCTTTCTGTTTTGAGGGAAGAGAGGGGTTCGGCGGATAACCGCTTGAGTTCATTCGCCCCGCCGGAGAAAGTCAGGCCGCAGCCTGCTTCGGTCGAGGCCGATATCGGCATAAAGCCTTCGCCGGGACAAGATATGAAAGAACAGAGTTCTCTAACAGGGTTTGGCGCCGTCGGACAGGTTGAAAATGTCTCTCTTGAAAAACCAGCAGTTCAAGCCGCATGCTCCCTGCAGGATGTGCAAAACAGCTGGGACAGGTTGATCCGCCACTTGGCGGGCGTCAAGATGTCGGTCTCGACATATTTGCGCGAGGCCTCACCTGTGCGGTGCGAGGACGGTTTGTTGACGATTGGTTTTCCCAAAAGCGCCGTATTTTTCAAGGAGACCCTGGAGCGTAAAGATAATCTGAAGGTCCTCGAAGAGGCGATTGCGAGCGTCTGCGGTGTGCGTCTGCGCCTCAAGTTGGCTATCGTGCAGGGCCTGGCGCCTGCGGCTACAGAGGAAGCGCATTTTGAAGAGACGCCGTTTTTCAAATCGGCGATGGACTTGTTTAAAGGGAAGGTGGTCGGAAAATAATCATGGCCGGATACAGCCTTGCGACGATAGAGAAGCTGATCGAAGAGTTGATGAAACTGCCGGGCATCGGCCGACGCAGCGCCCAGAGGATCGTTTATCACATGTTGGACACCTCCAAAGAAGATGTGGCGCTCCTGACCGAGGCGGTCACGAAGGTCAAGGAGAACGTGCGGTTCTGCAGCGTCTGCAATAATTTCAGCGAGACGGACGTCTGCAGTATCTGCGGCGATTTAAGGCGCGACAGAACAATCGTTTGCGTCGTCGAAAGTCCCAAGGACGTCGAAAACATCGAGCGCAGCGCGAATTTCCACGGCACGTATCACGTGCTTTTGGGCGCAATCTCTCCTTTGGAAGGCCGGGGGCCGCACGACCTCAAAGTGGACGGCCTGATCGCCCGTGTCAAAAAGGGAGAGGTCCGCGAGGTCGTCATTGCCACGGATTCCGACACGGAAGGCGAGGCCACCGCGATCTTTCTGACGAAACTCCTGCGGCCCCTGGGCGTCAAGGTGATGCGCATCGGCATCGGCCTGCCCGTGGGTTCCAACCTGGAATACGCAGACCCGGCGACCCTGGCGCGGGCCATGGAAGGACGCAGGGAGATATAAAGCCGGCTTTTTAGCGCCGACAGGACTCACTTTAAGATGCCCGTCTTATAAACCTCGGCGAGTTTTTTTGCGCTTTCCCTGACGCTCCTTTTGGATGAATCGTGGTCTATCTCGACCAACCCGAAGCGGGGCGCAAAACCCTTATCCCATTCAAAATTATCCATAAGCGACCAATAAAGATAGCCGATGACAGGCGCACCTTTTTCCATGGCTTGGTGCACGCTTTCCAGATGAGAATGTATGAATTCCCAGCGCAGCCCATCGTCCTGCGTGCATATGCCGTTCTCCGTGATCATCACAGGGAGGCGGTATCTTTTCAGCTTTAGCAAAATGTCCGCCAATCCCTGCGGGTAAATATCCCAGCCGAGGGAATTTTTTTTGACCGGATGATGGTTGTTCTCGCAGGTGTCCATAAAAAGGTTATGGACACCCGGTCTTTTAAGCTCCACTAATTGGCGTAAATAATAATTGACTCCTATAAAATCCATGGCCTTATGCTTTGCCAGCCTGTCAAGAAAGTTGAAATTGAATATTTTGTCTCTCAGGTATGCCGCAAACCTGTTTTTTAAGTCCAGCTTACACGGTACAAATGCCTGCGTATATTGCGAGATGCCCACGGCCGGATCTGCGCGCTCAGATTTTTTATATATTTTATGTATAAGCCGGTAGGCCTTGATATGCGCAAGCGAGAGGTTGTCGTAAACTCTTTTGGCCCTCAAGGTTGACTTTACCTGCGGCGGCCATGCGCCGAAAATATAGGCATGGGATGCATATATCGTAGGTTCATTGATGGTGATCCAATAATGCACGCTATCGGCCAGGGCGCGCACGACGACTTCGCAATATCGCAGGAAGAGCTCGACAGACCGCTTGTTTTCCCATCCTCCTGAATCAGCAAACCATGTGGGGTTGGTAAAATGGTGAAGTGTCGCAATCGGCTCGATATTGCGCGTCCTTAAAGAAAGCGCGACGTCGATATAATGCTGCAATGCTTCTTTCGAGAATTCCGAGCGTCTGGGTTCGATGCGGCCCCATTCTATAGAGAAGCGGTGGGCGTTGTGTCCGAGGCTTTTTGCCAGGTCGAAGTCCTTTTCATAAAATTCATAGTGGCGGCAGGCATGGCCGGAATTTTCTTTGCCGGCATCTTTTTCCCATTGCCACCAGTCGGAATGTATATTGCCGCCCTCGACCTGATAGGCCGATGCCGCAGCGCCCCATAAGAAGTTCTCGGGAAATTTGATCATGGCAAGATTATATCACAATATGTTGACCACCGCTGGTCAAGGGTGGTAGGTTAGACCTATGCTTTTCATAATAAGGATGATCAAGAAGGCGGCTAAATTGGTGGATCCGGAAGAATTCATGCTGGTCATGAGAAATTTTACTTCCTTATCCGTCCTCCAGGCCGTGACATATCTTTTGCCCGTCATTATTTTTCCCTACCTTTTTAGGGCCATAGGGCCGGAAAAGTTCGGCTTGATTTCTTTCGCGCAGGCCTTTGTCCAGTACTTCATGATCTTGACGGATTACGGGTTCAGCATCTCGGCTACGAAAGAGATCTCGCTCTGCCACGACGAGCACGCAAAGATATGTTCGGTTTTCTCGTCTGTGATGACGGCGAAGACAGCCCTGGCCTTTTTAAGCTTGTTATTGATGACAGGCATCGTATTCGCCGTGCCTAAGTTCAGAAGCGACTGGATGGTCTATGTGTTCAGTTTCGGCACCGTAGCCGGCAGCACGCTTTTCCCCCTATGGTTCTTCCAGGGCACGGAAAGAATGAAGCACATCGCTGATTTGAATATCCTCGGCGGCATATTATACACCGCTCTCATATTCTCGTTCGTAGCCGAGCCGCAGGATTATCTTATGGTCCCGCTCATTAATTCCGCAGTATTTCTGACGACAGGCATACTTGGACAATATAGGGTTTTCAGGCATTTCGGCGTGTCGTTCCATTTTCCGAAATATGCAAATTTTCGGCAACAGATGAAGGCGGGGTGGGACATCTTTATTTCCAACGTAGCGATAAATGCCTATACGACGACGCGTATTTTTTGTATCGGCCTTCTCACAAATAACACGATCACAGGGTTCTATTCCATCGCCGAGAAGATGGCCAATTTTGTCCAGACATTCCCGCTGTCTTCTTTTTCTCAGGCGCTTTTTCCACGTTTAAGCAAGATATTCAACCGGAACAAAAGAAAGGCGTATGAGATAATGTGGCACGTGCAGCAGATAACCATCAATATCTCTTTGATAACGCTGCCTTTGATATTTATATTCGCGCATTTTTTCGTGAGGATAGTCTGCGGCGGAGATTATCATGCGTCGGTATTCTCATTCAGGATGCTGCTTATTGCCGTATTTTTTATAAGCGCAAATGCCTTCCGCGTCCAGTTTCTTTTGGTGTGCGGCAAGACGCATATCTATTCAAGGATACACGTGGTCATGGCCATGATAGGCCTGCCGCTCATGTTCCTTTTGATACATTCCTTTTCTTATATCGGCGCCGCCTTATCGACGATCTTGATAGAGGCGGGGATTTTTACCGTCACGTATGTTACGGTAAAGAAGCTTAAATTTTAATCCCAGGGCCGGAATTCCCCGGCTCTGGCATCGGCCTGCCCGTGGGTTCCAACCTGGAATACGCAGACCCGGCGACCCTGGCGCGGGCCATGGAAGGGCGCAGGGAGATATAAAGCGCTCCTTGACGCTCGTCTTTTTTTCGCATATAATCTTTCCACCCCTTCAGGGTGGATTTTCCGTTCTTTATAGCTTTATTCCCCCGTAGCTCCCAGCCGTAGGCTGGTCCGCCTACGGCGGAAGTCGGACATAGAAGCATGTATTTTGTGTGTTTTAAGAAGTATTAACGAATCGTTCTTTGAGTTCCAAACTTATTCCCCCGTAGCTCAGTCGGTACCTGCCTGCCGGCAGGCAGGGAGCGAGTGGCATGGCTCTCTGACTTCCGGAAACAATGCCGACGTTAAATTCCGTCTGATTGACTTGGAGGCCCAGGAGTGGGTGACAAGGCGCAAGTCCTGTAAAAGAGGACAGCGTGAGAGACTAAGCGACGGAATGCCGTGTTAAACGGCAAAGCGATAGTCCGAACTCCCGGCATGACTCGATAGAAAAGAAACGGGAGAGGTTGATCCCAATATCAACCCACCTGCGTATAGCAGGGAGTAACAAACTTAAGAGCGAGTGGCTGTTAACCACCAGGTCCGAGGTTCGAGTCCTCGCGGGGGAGCCAGTTCACAACTTCCAGCGCACCAGCGTTGGAGTGGTTACTAGATGGGAATTGCCCTTTTTGAACCTCCTGTTCGAAGAGGGCAATTTCTATTTCGGAAGGCGTCCAAGTTACTTTCTCAACAAAACAAGGCAGAAGTTCTTTTAGTTCTTGAGGCGTGGCAGCTTCGTAGATTTGGCTAAATTTCGTCAATGAGTCATACATAACCTTAGCGCTCAAAACCTGCTGTTTAACCTGGTTAATTTCAAAGTCTATATTCTGAATATCCTTTTCAATCTGTTCCCGCTGTAATTCAAGCCTATTTAATTCTTCCGAGACTGATTTACTATCCTTCAATCTTTCTTCTTTAGCCATATTACCGATAATATTTTTGATAGCGTTTTTAATAGGGGCGAGCTTATTTTCTTGAATTTTACGGTCCTTCCTAAGGCTGGTTAGGGTAGATTCGGTATCTTTGTTGGCTTCATTGACTATGTTTTGTATCCGCTTTTTGTCTACGCTCATTTGTTTAAGTTTATCAAGTACTACCTTTTCTAACTCAGCTGCCGGAACATATCTCATATCACAGGCAGATTTACCGCCATGGGCGTTCTTCGTGCACTGGTAATAATAATGCAGACCCTTTTTACCGGTGCTATATTTTGTGCTCATATAATTACCACACCAGCCACACCTAAGTAGGCCCTGGAGAATAAAAGTATGCTTAACCTCTCTCTTAGGGCTAATTCTTCTTGGAGTTTGGACCTTAAGCACTCTATTTGCTTCATTCCAGAGTTTCTCATTAACTATTGGTTTGTGTTGCCCGGGATAGACTTTATCATGATGCCAGACCTGGCCTAAATAGATTCTGTTTTTAAGCACGTGCGAGATATACTGGTTAAAAAATTTATTTCCGCCTCGCTTTGCGTTTCTTCTTCGGGAGATGTATTCCTTTGTCCTGTAGCCGTGTTCATTTAGGTGTTCAACGACTTTTAAGACAGAGCCTAGCTCTAGATATTTATTAAACATTAAATTTACAAGCTTTGCCTCATTCTTGTTAACAGCCAGTTTTTTATCTATTAAATCATAACCTAATATCTGGCCACCATTCCATAATCCTTGTTGAGCCCTCCACAGCATTTTTTCTTTGGTCCTAGCTGAGGTTTGCTCTCTTTCTAATTCTGCCCAGACAAGCGTCATCTTCAACATAGCCTTGCCCATCGGTGTAGAGGTATCAAAGTTTTCTTCTAAGGAAATAAAATCGACATTGTGTTTGGTGAATATCTCATTGAGCTTGTAAAAATCTACCAAGGAACGGGTAATGCGGTCTATTTTAGTGCAGAGGACGGTGTTGATTAAACCTGATTTTATATCAGAGAGTAATTTCTGAAGGGCGGGGCGCTCGGTATTCTTACCGGATTTTCCTTCTTCGCGGTAAACTTCGGATATTTTCCATTTATCCTGGTGTTTGATATCGCTTTGAGTTGATTTTTTTCTGAAGCTTATATATTGTTTTAGCCTATCGGTTTGCGTATCTAATGAGCCGTCTTTAATCTCTGATTGGCGTTCAGTAGAGACCCTTACGTATAAACCACATAATTTATCCATAATTTCATATCCTATACTTATGCGCTATATTCAAGTATTAGCTGCATTAATTATATGTGCTCAGTACAGCGTTGTCAATCTAAATTATGCTCTAGCTAAGAAATAGATCTTACCTTTTTTTGCTTTCTTTGGCTTTTGCTACGGGGGTTGCGTGATTTTTTTATCCTGGATTATGCGGTTTACCTTCGCTAAGGCTGTTGTAAAAATCAGGCGAAGGTAAACCGCGGCAATTCAGGCTAACTGCTTGGGAGGGGCTATAAATGAGATTATATTTATTTAGCATAGTTGTCTCTAACGGTACAACTGTGCCTCTTGAATGTCCATATCTGGAGCATATCTGGAGTTTGTCGTGAGATGGATAAACCTTGAGTTTGATGTCGGAAGTGATAAAATAAAGTCAAGATTATTATAACCTTTAGGCTGGCCGATGGGAGCAGTATTATACGACTATCGTGCCTTATTTGAGCAGGATTTGGTGATTAGCTACGAAAATTGAGAGTAGGGGGAACCAAGCGTAAGTGAAAAGTAGATAACTTTGAAAGTATCAGTTACTATACAAGGCAACAAATTTATTCATTTATATATAATAACAAATATTTTATATCGAAATTTACTAAAATGATGGTAAAATAATTCGAAATAGTTTCAATAATGCCATAAATTACGAATTTCGTCTATTCCTTGTTCGACGGAAGAAGGAAACATTATGAACATGAAGAACGCTCGATCAATAAACCCTCAATCCGAGCGTCAGGAACCGCAAGCGATGGCAAGAGAAGAGGTTCTTCCTATCGACCCGGTATCTTGTCACATACATGTACTGACATGCCTGAACCCGGAGGTTCCTCAGTCTGGTACCTGTGGCATTCTCACCATTGACAGTAAGGGTATGCGACTGTCACCGCGAAATCCTTCCTGTCGGATGTGGGTGGCCACTCCAGAGGCACACGTACTTTGGGGAGACCTGCGAGAACTGAAACACAATGTCCTAAAAAAAGGCAAGTTCTCTGCTAATTTCGGCATAGGGACGCCCGAGGATCGCCACCTAAACGTCGTCCTGAGACTCCAAATCAAGGACGCCAACAAGAGGCAAGCCATCGCAGATGCTTTTGCGAAGCTTCCGCCCTTCGTGGCCGCCACAAGGTGCCCAAAGTGCGGGGGCGTAGCTGGCCCAATCAAGTGTGAAGACTGCGGAACCATTCTGGCGCACTTTCACAGAGCGAGAGGATTAAGACTGATATCGGTCGGCGTTGGGATGCTGGTCGCCGGCATTGTCGCGACCGTTTACGCATCACGGGTGACATCGGCTGCGGGGTTCTATCTTGTGTTCCATGGGTTGATCTTGATGGGAGCAATATGCATCCTCTTTGGAATAGCCAAGATGATTATCGGCCGCCGGCTATTCCTCAAATAACGGTGGCGCCAACGCGTGTCTATCCATATATGGAACCAATTTGTACAAGGAACATCGTCGAACCACCGGCTGGTGGCGACGGGAGACCCGCGCCACAGCCGTGACACGTTGGCCAGAGATACGAAAGGGGCATGTATCGCTGGTCGTCAAATGAACCTGTCCCAGAAGGAAACATAGCAATGAGAGGAAATGTTGTAGTCTGGATTACGTGCTATCTCGCGATTCTAGCTATTGCAGCCAGCCCACGGGCAGCAAGCGGCACAGATCAAACACCCGATGTGAAGGTAGTACCAACTCAAAGGGATGTACAGCTCATTGCCGTACCCGAAAAGGATTATAGACAACTCAAAGCAGAAGACGGATTGGACGCCACAATGTCAATTGTGGAAGCGTGGTTTAGTGACGGTGGCACAAAGATGGAAGGCGAAATCGATAGCATAACATTCACGAACCCGAGTGGCCAAAAGCTGCAGATAGAGCTTGCTTCACGTTCTGTTAGCGGAGGCCAAATACGCACCGTTGATTTCGGAATTATGTTCATGAAACCAGGATCTAACTTCACTGCAGAGCTGTTCCTCACGAACGACCAAATCCGTCAGATTAAAAACAAGATGGAAGCGGCGGTATCAGACAAATAAAAGAGGTGGCGCCTGCTGCGGAGGGGACAGTTGAAACCAAGCATGTACGACATTGGCAGACGATAGAGGAACGGCCAACCGTCGCCTGCATACGGACGCGGCTGAGCCGTGCCGATGAGGCATACGCTGGGTATGGAGACAAATAGCGATGAAAGACAATACAGAACCTAAAAATCGTATTCGCCGCGCCATCCCAACTGTAATCTCTTTCCTTGTGATGCTGTGGACTGCTGGCATGGTTATTACAAACCTCCCGTATTATGGGCGTAATTACGGGTGGTTCTGTGCAACTTGCATTTACTGCTATCTTGCTATCATGGGAGCTTTAGCTCTCGCTATAAGCCTCGCCTACGGTATGTCAAGCAAATCGCAATGGTTTTTCAGGTGTCTTGAAGTATCTTCTGCGTTGTATTTTATTGCGGCCGTAATAGCGCTTATCGACAACGGGATCAAGGATGATTTCTACCTCATTTTGATGTTACCAGCCATTTTTGTTTTTGGGATTCGCATCAGCCGTTCTGCTACCGTTATGCTGAATAAACCCAGCCCCGCACAAGAGAGAAAATTAAATATGGCAACAATATCTACGCTTTGGATTGGTGTTGGTAACCTCATTATCGTAGTACTTGGATTAATTAAAGTCTTGACCGTTGACAACGGCGCGTTGATAGCGTCGCTTATTGTAGGATGTTTCTTTATCTTTCTGTGGTACCACGTGAAAAGAATGAATGAGACCGCACTGTGGACTGCAGTAATTCTCACAGCCGCGATCATTATCCAGAACACCGACTGGGTCGTTCGCGTTATTTCAGCGGGAGCCATGCCGCTTAACCTCGGTGGTATCGCTCTCAGCATTTTCTTACTTATCTGGTTAATACAAGGATTGTGCACGATGAAGCAGCTTAAGCCGCAGAGAATTGGAGATGCAGGGAAATAGGGAATAGGGGAACATGTCTCAGAGGGAGAGGTTCTAAGACAAGATAAGGAGTGTCCCCGAGAGACACCTTTCCGTAAACAGATAAAAGATAACATTATAAAGAAAGGAAGAGAAAATAAATGTTAAGAATTGCATTTTTTGTATTGATAATGCTCGGATTCTGGTTATTTATACCGCCAACCTATGCTCAGACCAATGTTGTATCTCAACAATCCTCGGCTCCTGGGCTGTTTTTATCATTTCTGGAAGGAGCTGTTGCTACCGCGATAGCCATTGTTTTCTATTTTTTGGGCGATAGAATTTGGAAACGACGTTTGAAGTCGCCATCTACTAAACAAGACGCGATTTCTTTCCCATCATGGCGTGGCATGGTGTGTGCTGCAATCATACTTGCAACGATTACCACTACATATACTCTCCATACTAAACAACTTCCACTTGAAAGATGGAAGTTTCCAGGAATAATTCTTTTTTTGGGTCTTTCATACTTTTTTGATGCATTCCTGCGTTCTAGCAAGCAGAAAAAGAATTAGTGAAATTAGGGAAACAAAGATGAAAGTAAAGCAATCAAAAAGCAGATAATGTAATGTCTAAAAAAATATTAATCAGCTTTGTATTATTAACCTTAGGACTTTGCGCGGGTTGCGCCCACCAATGCCATTACAAAGACAACCTTTTTGATTATCAGCCAACATCTATCTCTGCCCGTCACAGAATAAATAAAGTCGCAGGCTTAAATATTCTTTTAGACCAAAGACCGGAAAATGAATTATCCAAGCGCCCTCCGGATAAACGCCTTTATCATAATTTCGCCCAAAACGTTACTGAGCTCTTGCTGCAGGATTTCCAAAAATCTCAAATTTTCAAGGAAATCCACTCTCCCGCCCAAACTACTGATGATATCATTATCAACGGTTCAATCACCCGGTTTTTCTTTGAAGGTTGGGAAAAGACTTGGTTGGGTAAAGCATATGAGTCTTGGTGGAGTTTTTTCTTCCCGCCTATCAGCTTATCGCTTTTATTCGGTGTCCCTTATGCTAATGAGTATTGCATAATCGAAATTTCCTTAGAGGTCAAAGACAATAAAACTAACGCTATCTTAGCTAACTTTACTGAATCTGCCAAAGCGGTTCAAGGAATAAGCATTGGCACTAATAAATTAGGCCAGGACGTCACCGAGGCCTTTCGCCAGGTTGCGGAGAAATTAAAATCAAACCTGTTGAAGATTAAATTTTAAGAAAACAATCCTTTTCTATTTGTTTATGGATCAATTCGGCTTAGTATATCTTACCGGTAGAGGTAAAGTTACTCTTAGAGATGGTAGTTCGATAACTTTACTAGAAGGAAAATAATTTGCGTCATAATATAATGCAAGAGAAAATGAGAAGGCGAATATGCATTCTTAGCGTGGTTATTGTTATATGAGAATAACCGGTATTAAATCTGGGTCTGTATTTTTTATCTTGGCAGTATGTGTTGCTATCCTTGTCTTCGTCGTTCCTCTATTTCGTCCTATGTGGACTAGGGCGTATTATATGATGAAATCCATAGATAGACTAAAGCCTTCTTCGGATAAAGCCCTGGTTTATTTTATATCTCCCGAAGATTCTTTTAAGCGGTCAGGGCCAGTTAGAATATTTGATGGAGGGCATCTTATTGGAGTTTTGAGTGAACCTAATTCCTATTTCGGATATT
>Ga0172367_10002815_pt1 | contig 23318 bp, 16 predicted proteins | sample Lak10m_FD_114542 | JGI IMG/M metagenome (GOLD analysis project Ga0172367, IMG submission 114542) | Freshwater microbial communities from Kabuno Bay, South-Kivu, Congo - kab_022012_10m | ecosystem: Environmental > Aquatic > Freshwater > Lake | place: Democratic Republic of the Congo: South-Kivu... | reverse complement strand
CCCTACTACATCTGCCATGCCGCCAACTTTGGCAAGAGGTGCAACTTCAGCCGCCGCAAATAAAATTTTCATTTGTTGATCATTACTCGTATGTCAGGCTATCTAAATTATTTTCAGGCATATAGCGATCGCTACAGCAGTAATTTTTACAAGCGTAGCTTGAGAGTTAGAAGAAACCCCACTCCGTGGGGTTTCTTTTGATGATTAGTGCGATCGCTACAGCAGTAATTTTTATAAGCAGTGTTTGAGAGATAAAAAAGAGATCCCACTAGGTGGGGTCTCTTTTGATGATTAGTGCGATCGCTACAGATGCAATTTTTACAAGAGTGGCTTGAGAGTTTGAAAATAAACCTCACTCTGTGGTGTCTCTTTTTAGTCGTTAACGTGAGTTCGATGACAACGAAAAAGACTTTGATGGTTTCATAGAGGAAATCTGATAAGTTCAGATCTCCGACTTTTTTTGTGCTATCAAAGATTACTTGTGCATTTACAGAAAAAGTCGGAGATCTTGACTCCATGCTGGTTTTGTTCGGCGAACTTACGTTAGTCGTTAAGGAAATGTGCAAGCCGTAGTGGGAATTTGCACAGTGTTGTTTTGGACTCTGTATTTACTTGCTGTTCCTGTATTACCTCTTGCAGTGAGTTCATTTACCAATGCTGGACTGGGATTCGCCACGGCGATCGCTGTGGTTAGTCCTGCTAATTGCAAACCTGATGGTGATGTACTTTGCCGACGGAATAAATAATCAAGACTAGAAGTGGGATTGTTTAAAGTATTTCCTTCAAACCTGACACAGAGACTAGCCACATTTTGCGAGCGAATAATCATCGATGCATCATCTATGCCAACCTGTGTATTGGTGTTTGTAACTTTATTATTCAATACTGCTGCGCGAACAGACGACTGACCTCCAACTGCCGTTTCTCCTACACGCACCTGAATTGCTGCACCACCGACATTGCTAATGATGTTATTCGCGATCTTCGTTGTACCCACAGAACCATCAACCGCACCAAAGCTTATCCCTTTGTTCACGATGTTATCGATGGTATTGTTGCTAATTGTCAGCGTCGCATTGGCATTATTGCCCAAGTTAATGTCAATACCATCAGCTCCATCGGTTGCACCTGTGATATTTCGGATAGTGTTGCCTGTGATGTTGACAGTTGCGGTGGTCGTAGCGGTACAACCTGCTAAATCTGGATAGACACGGCAGAGACTAAACTCAATCCCATCAATTTCGACAACGCCTGCGGTGGCGGTATTGTCTCTGACGATGTTGTTAGCGATCGTCAGATTGATATTCCCTGTATTGTTGCGGACAAGAATTCCTGCCTCTACCTGTGTTTGGACATCAGGCTGAATTGTATTAACGACTGTGTTGCCAGTAATTGCAGCATTACCACTGACATTATCTAGACGAATCCCTTCGGCGATCGCATTGTTTACTTGGTTGTCCACAACATTGGTATTGCCACTAGCACCTATCAAGACAATACCTCGCCCCGAATTACCCACTGGGGTGCTACTAGGAGCCGTAATATTGACGTTGTTGTAGGCGATCAATGCACTCACGTTATTGTTGCCAATAATGCCAGCAGTTGCACCAGTATTCACATTTTTATTGATGCTAAAGCCCGCTAGTGCTTGATTAGTCCCTGCGGCTAGAGTGACAGTATCGTTGACGATAGGATAAACACCAGTATTCGCAGGTAAAGGAACATTCGATAAATTCGCACCTCCAGTCCCTGCTAAATATGAGAGTGGTACTACAGCAGGCGCACTGGACAAGACTTTTACCCCATCAGGAATTGTAAATCCACCTAATGTTGGAGCCGTAGAACCTGTCGGGGTATAGGCGTACACAATTCCATTGCCCCCAGCAGCACTTGCATTGGCAATAGCCGTCGAAAAGTTGGCAAAAGATACTACATTGGGGTTACCCGATAAACCTGTAGTGCTATCGGCAACGATAAAGAAGCTATAGGGCTGACCTGTTAAAGGATTAATTGCGACGAGTTGATCGCGTACTGTTTGATTTTCGACTAGGACAGAACTATTACGCGACAGTGGTTCATTCATGCGCTCTAGCAATGTTGGCGGAGTAGCTCTTCTGGCTGAACGATTGGAGAAGTTAACACCAATATTAAAAAGAATGCTTGTGCCAAAAATACGATCATTCTGAATCGATAAACCAGCATTGATTAGATCGCCATAGTATCCTAGACCACCTTTAATTCCCAAAGCTCCAATACTATTGGTAGCCGTGTAATAGTAGGTTCCCACATAGGGACGGAGGTATCCTGCGTCACCTGTGGTGATTATAGTGCCAGCCTCTAACTCCACACCACCCATCGCTGCATCAAAGCGGCGATCGCGATCAATTAAAAACTGATTACCCTGAAAGCTGCCAGTATTTAAGAGTGTTTCGCTCAGTTGGGTATTAGTCTTACCTACAGGAAGATAAGTATTGAGACGCATATCCCAAGTTTCTGCAAAAAGTTCTAAGCCTGCGGAAATTTGCTGAAAAAACTGTGCTCCTGCATCACGATTGTCGTAGGCAAGATAACCCCCTAATACATATTTGGCGACATCATTTAGCGATCGATAGCCAACTGCAAGATTAGAGCCAATGCGTCCATTATTAAAGATGCGGACTTGAGGATTGAGATAGAAAAAATTTTCTGGTGTTTGATTGAGAGGAATACGTAAATCAACACTAGTATTACCATCTACCCCTGCACCACTGCCGTTGTAGCGAAGTTGAGCATCAAATGGAAATGGATCGGGCTGACCAGATACTTCTGTAACAATTCCTCCATTTATACATACACTTATGCATACTAGTGATAATGACAAGCAACTATATCTGCCAATCCTAAATACTGGTTTTTTTCGCATAGCTCCTAGCGACCTATCTTTCTAAAGAAAATTCACACTTTTCTATTTTGAAAGGGAAAGTCTCACAAGCCATGTGTTGCCTAACACTTGAGTATATAGAATTTAAAAAATTCTATAGCAATGTAAGTTTTGTTTAGGAAATAAAACCAAAAAGATGAGTGGCGGTGCGAAGCACCGCCACTCATCTTTACGCAAGAAGAGAATGGCGGTGCTTCGCGCCGCCATTCTCTTCTTGGGTTTTGCTTGGTGACAGCTATAACTTCTTGGTTGTTAGTTACTCAGCGATCACCTCTTCGTTTTGCTGATTATCGTTATCGTGGGGAAGCTCTAAGCAATAGCCAGCACCATATACCGTCTTAATGTACTTAGGGTGGCGTGGATCTGGCTCTAACTTAGTCCGTAAATGGCGAATATGCACACGGATAGTCTCGATATCATCATCTGGTTCATAGCCCCAGACCTCTTTGAGAATTTCACTAGGTGAAACGGTTTGCCCATGACGCTGCAATAGACAATGTAGCAACTCAAATTCTAAATGAGTTAACTTGACGGTCTTATTAAACCAAATTGCCTCAAAGCGCTCAGGTACAAGCGTCAAGGAGCCAAAGATTAAAATTTCACCATGCTTGGCTGTGTCAATAATCCGATTTGTACGGCGTAGCAAGGCGCGTACTCGCGCTAGCATCTCTTCAAGCTCAAAGGGCTTAGTCAGATAGTCATCTGCACCAGCATTAAATCCCTCGACCTTATCTTGGGTTTGCCCCATAGCCGTCAGCATCATCACAGGAATTTCTCTAGTCCGTTCATCACGACGTAACCTTTGACAAACTGTGAACCCATCAACCCGTGGCAGCATCAAGTCAAGGATGATTATGTCTGGCATTAACTGAATGGCAAGTGCTTGTCCTTTGATGCCATCACTCGCTTGACTGACTTGGTAGCCAGCGTGTTCAAGGTTCAAAGTCACCATTTCAGAGATTATCGGATCATCATCGATCAGAAGCAGCCTAGGCATCATTAGTCAAAGTTCCATCTATACGACTGGATTACGATTTGTTAAATAATATATATCATGCTGATACATAGTCAGCAAAGGTAAAGAAGTGCGTTATCTCTACTCATTGTATTGATACTTATAGCGATCGCAAAAAATCTCTGGCTAAAGGAGTAGTAGGTAAGGAGTATCAGCCATTTGCAGCCCCTTTGACCGATTGCGCCCATAAAAACAGGCTAAGTCGGGCTTTAACTCTTACAACATTACTCATACAATATATGAAGATATGTAAAAATTGATTTAATATTTAATACTGGTTTATTCGCATGAGCCTTCCAACTACTTCTGTCACCGAACTTTTTGCACCAGTCAAAGATGACTTGCGTACACTCACGGATAATTTGAAGCAGTTGGTAGGCGCAAGGCATCCAATTTTGTATGCTGCGGCTGAGCATTTATTTGAAGCTAAAGGCAAAAGTATGCGTCCCGCGCTAGTCTTGCTAGTGTCACGGGCGACCATGAGCGATCGCGATATCACCTCACGCCATCGCCGACTTGCGGAAATCACGGAAATGATCCATACCGCCAGTTTGGTACATGACGATGTGATCGACTCGGCTGACCTACGGCGTGGTATGCCAACTGTCAATAGCAGTTTTGGTAATCGCATTGCCGTATTGGCTGGAGACTTTCTGTTTGCTCAAGCATCTTGGTACTTAGCGAATCTCGATCATCTTGAAGTCGTCAAACTTTTGTCAAAGGTGATTACTGATTTTGCTGAGGGTGAAATTCGGCAGGGCTTGACTGCTTTTGATAGCAGCTTAACCTTAGAGGAATATTTGGAAAAAAGTTTTTACAAAACCGCATCTCTAATGGCGGGTAGTGCGAAAGCTGCAGGGGTATTGAGTGGGGTCAGTCAGGTACAGGCTGAGCAGCTATTTAATTTTGGTAAACATTTTGGCATTGCCTTCCAAGTTGTCGATGACATTCTTGATTTCACCAGTTCGACTGAGACCTTGGGCAAACCTGCTGGATCTGATTTGAAGCAAGGTAATTTGACTGCACCAGTATTATTTGCCATAGAGGAGCATCCACAGATTCTCGGTTTGATCGAGCGTGAATTCAGTGAAGATGGTGATATCGAAAAAGCACTGGATCTTGTCTATAACAGTCAAGGTATTGCGCGATCACGTGATTTGGCAAAGAGTCATGTTAGGTCAGCATTAACTGCGATCGAGTGGCTCCCATCGTCTGCACCTAAGCAATCCCTCATCGGCTTAACCAATTACGTTTTAGATCGCTTGTATTAAAAGGAGCGTAGAGCTTGCGTCAACCTCTGCCGCTGCTCCTGTTTTGCCGTCACAATTCAGAACAATCCGCGATCGTGAAATTGCTCATGTCTGAGCGATCGCTTAGACTAGATTAAGAATTATTAATTATTGTTAATCAGTCATAGCCAGTGTTGAGTAAATCTAAGCAAAAAATAATTGTTATTGGGGCAGGAATTGGGGGCTTAACGGCGGCGGCTCTGTTGGCAAAGCGTGGCTATGAAGTTGTTGTTTATGACTTGGCATTGGTGGCGGGTGGCTGTGCATCGACATTTAAACGGCGCGGATTTACCTTTGATGTGGGTGCAACACAGGTGGCGGGATTGGAATCTGGCGGGATTCACGATCGCATTTTTAAAGAACTAGAAATTGAGATCCCTGAAGCCACATATTGCGATCCTGCCTGTGCGGTATTTTTGCCAAATGAGAGTGAGCCGATTAATGTCTGGCGCGATCGCCACAAGTGGAAACTCGAACGCCAAAGACAATTTCCCAATAGCGAACCATTTTGGAATTTCTTAGAAGACTTGTTTTGGCGCAGTTGGCGCTTTCAGTCTCGCGATCCAATTTTGCCCCCACGTAATATTTGGGATGCATGGCAATTAGTCAAAGCCTTACGAATCGATACCTTGGCTACAGTTCCCTATACCTTCTCAACAGTGGGCGATGCTCTGCGTGGGTTTGGATTGGCTAATGATCAGAGATTACGCACATTTCTCGATTTGCAATTGAAACTCTATTCACAGGTGAATGCGGAAGAGACAGCTTTACTTTATGCGGCGACTGCTCTAGCAGTTTCTCAAAAGCCTTTGGGTCTATTCCATTTGCAAGGGAGTATGCAGAAATTAAGCGATCGCTTGATTGCCAGTATTGAGCGTGATGGCGGTAAGGTGTTAATGCAGCATCAAGTTACGGCGATCGCTGATCAAGGAAAAAGGAAAAAGGTAAAAGTAAAAAATCTGCGATCGCAAGAGATTTTTGAGGATAGCGCCGATCAGATCGTGGCAAATGTGACAGTGAATAACTTTGTGCAGCTTTTGGGAGATGCTGCGCCTAAGGGCTATGCTAAAAGGGTTAGTAATCTTAAGCCTGCTTCAGTGGCTTTTGTGGTTTATTTGGGAGTGGATCGGGCTGCGATTCCTGAAGATTGTCCGCCGCATTTGCAATTTTTGGAAGCCTATGAAGATTCCCCAATTCATAAACCTCATTCATTATTTGTTTCCGTCAGTAAAGAAGGTGATGGTCGCGCTCCTGATGGCAGAGCAACGATTATTGCTTCTGAGTTCACTGATGCCGCAGTTTGGTATGGCGGTGAAGATTATCAGGAACTCAAAAAGAGATTTACGGAACGAGCGATCGCGCAACTAAGCACATATTTCCATCTCAATGAGGAGACAATCATTCATATTGAAGCAGCGACTCCACAGACTTTTGAGCGATATACTGGACGCGATCGCGGCATTGTTGGCGGCGTGGGAATGCGCGTTTCCACCTTTGGTCCCTTTGGTTTCGCCAATCGCACACCACTCAAAAACATTTGGCTAGTCGGTGACTCTAATCACCCAGGAGAAGGAACCGCAGGGGTTAGCTATTCAGCGCTAACAGTAGTAAGGCAGATAGATCAAGTTTCACGTAAAAACTAACGTGAATTCGTCAAAAAAATAGAGCGGCGGCGCGTAGCGCCGCCACTCTATGAATACAACCGATCGCAACTGAGCAAACCCCTAGGATCAAACTGCTGCTGAATCTTAACCATCACATCTCTTGCATTACCGCGATAACCCCAGACATTTTCGAGATTAGAGTTATTCCCTAAACTTCTGTTGCCAAACTTTAAAGCTTGGGGTGCTTCTAGAATTGACAGAAAACCACCACAGGACTCGGCAATATTTCTCACTTTAGCGATTTGCAAAGAGATCGCCTCTAAATCCTGTACATCTTCCACACGCAAAATCCCTAAACCGCTACCAATATGGATTTGCAAATAATAGGATTGAGCCTCAAAAGTTTGTTCGCATTCCTTGAGAAATGACATACTGACCGATGGCAGTACACCTAGCTTACAAACTACAGAAGCACTCTCAGAAGACTGCTCCAAATTACGCAGTTCATCTTGCCAGATCAGAACTTCTAATAACTCCCAAAATTCCCTAGCCTCTCCTAAAATCTGCACTTCTAAATTTAATTCTTTAGCAAGTACCGCAATGCGATCGCACTGGTCAATCACACTAGCTTTGAGGCTAGCAAATTGCAGAACTAAGCCGATACCTTCTCCCAATCCAAGATCAGAGATCGCCGTTGCTGATAGTAAATCGCAAGCAGTGGGTGTAAGTACCGAGGTACTAATTTTTTGCTGAGCTTGAGCGATCGCCTCAGCAGTCCCAGTAAGTGCCACAATTTGGGTATATTCAGGCAAAGGATAAAGCCGAAAGGTCACACTCGTAGCAATTCCCAAAGTTCCGTAAGAACCTGTTAATAATTTCATTAGGTCATAGCCAGCCACATTCTTGACTACGCGCCCACCTGCTTTTGCTAATTCGCCATCACTGCGTACAAACTCAATTCCCAAACACATATCACGCACACTGTTATAACGATGGCGCAATGAGCCTGCACTCCCTGTCGCTAAAATACCGCCAATCGTAGCTCTAGTGCTGTAAGGAGGATCGATTGCTAAAAATTGTCCTTCCTTGGCTAAGACTGCTTGCAAATCCTGATACTTCACGCCCGACTCAACCGTGACTGTGAGATCACCAACACAATGCTCAATCACCTGATTTAACTTTGAGGTACTGATTACCAGATCTGCCCGACTAACTAATCCGCCCCAATCTAACTTCGTAGCATTCCCACAGGGCAGCACACGCAAGCGGTGTTCGTATGCTAGTGCGATCACTCTCGATAGCTCCGCGATCGTCTGGGGATAAAGTACAGAAGTTGGCGGTAGACTATCAGGTGTAAGACTGTCTACAACTCGTTCATGTAAATTGGGGGCTAAGTGATCGAATGAAACAACATCATCTACTCCAAGCAATTCGGTAAATAAAGCAATCAGTTGATTATCATCAAGTCTCACAAAATTAATGTCCGTTCATAACTTTTTAAAATAGGCGTTTACCACCATCAGGGCGAATCGTATTCCAATTAGTTTTAGCTTGGGCTAATTGCTCTTCAGAGATCTTAGCGCCTTTTAAATCAGCGCCGCACAGATTTGTTCCATTTAAATTTGCTTGACTTAAATAAGCTCCTTTCAAATTAGCCCCGCTTAAATTTGCCCCCGACAAATCCGCTTTACTCATATAAGCTGATTGAAGATTTGCTTCACGTAAATCAGCTAAAACCATCGAAGCACTACCCAAATCACACTTAATCAAGATGGCACGGTGCATCTTAGCTTCGCGGAGATTAGCGCTATTTAACTTAGCTTGTGATAGATTAGCGCCTTGAAAGCTCGCCCCCGTAAGATCGCTATGACAAAAATCAGCCTCAAATAACTTAGAGCGACTCATGACAATCCCTGGCAGAGTTGCACTTCCAAAAGCTGCCTTAGAGTAATCTTGATTCGTAAAGTTACGCTTACCTTGATTGTATTCAACAATAACTCTGCGTCCACCTTTAAGTTCACTAGTAATGCGACTGGCCGAACCCGATGTCAACATACCACTATTATCAAACTGGATTCCCTGATTATTGCCATATTTCTGAGATTGAATGCGTGAGTTAGGTATCTGCGTCGCAGGCCTCACAGTCACAGAGGAAGGGGCTGTAGGTGGTGCATAATTTGCCGCTGGGGTGGTGGCTTTAGGTGGTTCATCAGGAATGCCGCCAGATTCTAAGGCTCGTAAAGCTTCTTCAGCCGAGCGAAATCTCATTGATACTGACTGCTGAAGCAATTTCTCAAAAACTACTCTCAGGCGATCGCTCAGGTTGACTTGTGATTTCCAATTAATTTCACCTGAATATGGATCGTGGGGTAAGTCCTTAGGAGATCGACCTGTCATCAGATACAGACAACTCATAGCCGTCGCATACAAATCGCTAGAGTAAACAGGTCTCATTGCCATCTGCTCAGGTGGAGCGAAGCCAGGTGTGCCAATCGCAAAATTAGTTAACAAACCACTAGGATCATCTTCAGCCGATGGTTTATTAATTTGGCTAGACACCGCACCAAAATCAATTAATACTAATTGCCCATCTTGTTTGCGTCGCATGATGTTAGCGGGCTTAATATCACGATGAATTACCCCATTGTCATGCATAAATCCAAGAGCTGGAAAGATTTCTGCGAGAATTTTCCTGATTTCAATTTCGTTAAATGCCCCGCGCCTCTCAAATTCTTGCTTTAAAGTTTCACCATCGACAAATTCTTGAACTAAATAAAAATTACCATCTTCTTCAAAATAATCCAGTAAACGGGGAATCTGTGGATGGCTACCGATTTTACCAAGTGTAAAAGCTTCGCGCTCAAATAACTCCCGCGCCATTTTCATTACACTGGGAGATTGGGTATTTGGGCGCAACTGCTTGACCACACAGGAAGGGAATCCTGGCAAGCCTTCATCAGAAGCAAGAAATGTTACGCCAAATCCACCTTTACCTAGGGGACGAGCGGCTCGGTAGCGATTTCGCAGCTTTAAATTAGAACCACAAGCCGCGCAAGTAATGGCAAATGGTTCATTATTCGGATTAGCACAGTTTGGATTAACGCAATAACTCACGGTTGATCGAAAGCCCAGATGATGGTTGATCAAATCAAGTTGTAGGCATGTTAACAGTTTAATATTTCACTTACCTACGGATACTCATAGCTTAAATCAAAAATAAACTAAGTATAATTGTGATTAACTCTAGCAAACAAATCTAAAAATCGTCGTTATTTGATACATCATTTTTAGTGTATGAAGAAGGACGGCTTGATGGTCTACGTCTTCGTCCTGATGTGGCAGCAGTATCTTTAGGAAATTCGCCATAGTTATCAGCTTCACTATTCCGATTCCGAGGGCGTTCTCCATTTATATTATCATCGCTAGGTCTTGGGCGACGCTTTGGACTGACAGGACGAATATCACTTTCGTCGATATCAATTACTGAGTCATTACTATTAGAATCATTACTACTCCTTTTAGGACGACGAGATCGACGATTATCTGTAGTATCTCCACGCAGCTCGCTTGCTTCAGCGCTGTTAGCAATAGAGCCTCTCATTCGACGTGATGGGTCACGATCGCGACGAGGAGCAATTTCACGAGTTGGATCAATCTCAACGCGATAGTCAGAGCCGATAGGTTCTTCGTCATCAACAAGAGGGCTAGAAGGTGCTCTTCGGGCTTGGTTTGCTAGAGCTTGGCGCAGTACTAAAGACTCTACAGCAAACCATCCTGCAAAGCCCACGACTAAAACTTGGGCTAATTGCGTTGTAATTTCCATCCGAAAATTAAAAGCTAGCAAGATAATGCCGTATACCAAGGCGATCGCCGAGAAAAAAATATCATGGTCGCGGGCTAGTTCAGGTCGAAAGTTTCGCACAAAATATAAACCCACGCCTCCTAAAGCGGCAACAATTGCCAAAAGAATCATTAGCGGGTTGCCACCGATGTTGATCATGGCTCTATATTTCTCCTAAATACCTGCATTTTTTGGTCTCAAACACTAAATGTATAAGCAAGCATTGTTTGGGACAGTCTTTGTTCATCAGTATAACAATACAGCGCTTTGCCTTGATGCAAATTTCTCAAAATCCAAAATATCAAAAGGCGGCGCAATGCGCCGCCTTTTGATATTTTGGATTTTGATTAACCTTTACGAATAATGCGATCTTTTTGGCTAACTATCAGAACGGCTGCGAAAATCAGTCCAAGAACCACACCACCTGCGACAAGGCTACCTAGAAAATTAGTTAATGATTGTGTCATATAGATATGTAGGTAAAGTTTTGATATTACAAGTTAATTTCTTAACATAATTTTAGCTTACAGCGCTTTGCGCTTACTTAAAAACCAGAAATATTTTTGAAAGTGGCGCGAAGCGCCACTTTCAAAAATATTTCTGTACTACTCAAAGTCTCAATAGGCTGTAAAAAGCTAAGGAGTCAGTCTTCCAAGACTCAAACAAGAGATTTTTTGAAAGTGCTACTTCCCAACACTTTCAAAAAATGGTTCCAACTCCAAAGCACAGGAATACGAAAATATAGCAACCCTAAATAGGTTTGAGGAAGTGCATCCCTTCGGGATGCACTTCCTCAAACCTCAAAAATCCACAAATTTGGTTTTAATTTTTAGAGTTCTTGTTTTGGGTACGCACAATCAAGTAACTGATTGATAAAGACAAAACCGCGATCGCTAGCCCAGCCAAATCACCATCAGCCTTGGTGTCAAAGATAATGACTTTGCGAGCAACTGCTGTTAAAGCTGTAATAATCACTAGCTCTAGTTGGATGGTATGGTGACGCAAGTAAGCTGTGACATTTTCTATAAGTTCGAGTGCAATTAGCACATTTAGGAACATCCCAAATATTTTGAGCAAAGGGATGCTGAAAGCGCCTCTAGGTTCACTTAAAAACAAGTCAATGGTCAGTACCCGCAATAGGTCAAACAGTGTGCCAAAAATTACCACGACTAGCGCGATAGACATTACCTTAGAAACAACGTTTTCAACTCTTCTAATTGCTTTTAAAAAGCTCTCGTCTGTGAAAGCGATCGCTAGTCGGCGAAATAAATTTTTAATTTGTTGCCCAACACTCATTAACAGACTCACACCATCTAAATTTTTTATACGCAACCTTAGACATAAAAAGTATACAGCGCTTTGCGCTGGCTTAAAACCTAGAAGAAAATCTTGAAAGTGTCGCGAAGCGACACTTTCAAGATTTTCTTCTATCCCTTAGAGCCTAAATAGACCGTAGTTATCAATTGGTCGGAAACTACTATAGCAATATAAGTTTTTTGCTTAACGAAGCGCCAGCACTTATCTCTTGGGTTTTGATTTGCACTAGCGATCTCTTACGTTGCTATAGATCGATTAATTATACGAGCGTGATTTCGACATAGTCATTTGCGTCTAACTCCTAGAAAACAAATTTTGGTCTAGAGTCTGAAACCTAAGCTGTTCAATACTTTTGTTTATTTTTGGCCTTTCCATAGGTACGCCTTCATTGGAGGCTCACATTAAACAAAGATTATATAAACTAAATACATAGACTAAAAGTATATAAGAATGATAAAATCATAGAAGTAAATCTATGATTTTGTCATTCTTATGAGTTACCACTTATCAGATTCTCAATTGGCTAGTCATATCACACTGCACCAGTTGCAGGTGTTTGAAGTGGCAGCTCGTCATGGGAGCTATACTCGAGCGGCTGAGGAGCTATTTCTCACCCAGCCCACAGTTTCGATGCAGATTAAGCATTTGACAAAGGCGGTTGGGATGCCTTTGTTTGAGCAGGTAGGCAAAAAACTTTTTTTAACTCAGGCTGGTCGGGAGTTATATACCACTTGCCAAGAGATTTTTGGACGCATATCTCAATTTGAGATGAGTGTTGCTGACATGAAGGGACTGAAACAGGGATATCTGAAGATAACAGTAGTTTCTACTGCAAAATATGTGATTCCGCGTTTACTGGGTCCATTTTGTCAGCGTTATCCTGGGGTAGAAATATCCCTAAAAGTAACTAACCATAGCGGTATTTTAGAGAGGTTATCTGAGAATAAGGATGATCTATATATCCTGAGTCAAGTTCCTGATGATCCTGATGTCAAGGCGCACCCATTTCTTGCTAACCCATTAGTTGTATTGGCAAACCATGATCATCCACTGGCAAATGAAAAAAATATTCCGATTCAAAAGTTAGCTGATGAGCCTTTTATCACGAGAGAGTCTGGTTCTGGGACAAGGGGCTATGTACAGAGACTGTTTGATGAACACAAAGTGACCCCCAAAGTGAAAATGGAGCTTTCTAGTAATGAGGCTATTAAACAGGCGATCGCAGGTGGGCTAGGAATTTCGGTTTTGTCGCGCCATACGATCTCCCTAGAAGGGGCTTCAGGTCAAATTGCGATATTAGATGTGGAGAATTTTCCGATCCACTGTAACTGGTTCGTGATTCATCTAGCAGGTAAGCAACTATCGGTGGTAGCTCAAGCTTTTCTGGAATATTTACAAACTGAAGGAAAGCAGATTGCTGAAGATACTACATGGTAAAAGAGAGTGAATGCTTTGCATTCACTCTCTTTGAAAAAAGGCGGCACCCAGATTCGAACTGGGGGTGAGGGTTTTGCAGACCCCTGCCTTACCACTTGGCTATGCCGCCGAACGGATAATGAGTATAACAAACTAGTGTAATTAGTTGCAAATTTAATTGATAACAAAGAACAAAATGGCTACGCCATTTTGTTCTTTCAATCCCCTTACAGGGATTGGTTTTTAATTCACAGAAATGTGGCAACACTTCTGTGAATTGTTATAACGCCAATTCGACGAACGCTCAAAATGTTAAAAATCGCACTTTCATTTTTACCGTTTTGCAACATTTGCGCCACGCTTTGCGCGTAGCAAAGGCGATATCGAATTTATATTAAAAATCAATTCTTCATCGCTTTTGGTGCAACCCAGATTGAATTTTTATCTTTTATGTTCTCTTAGGACTTTTGGACTCTTCGTCAACAGGTGGTGATGGTGGTGTCAAATTAACTAGTACCTTGTCTACACGATTGCCGTCCATATCAACGACTTCAAAACGCATCCTTTCCCAAGTAAAGTGTTCACCAACCATAGGAATATGCCTGAGATAGGTCATCATCAATCCGCCGAGGGTGTGGTAATTATGATCTTTTTCATAGGGTAGCTCCTCTACCTCTAAGATTTCCTTGAGGCGATCGCTGGAAATCATGCCATCGATCAACCAAGAACCATCTTCTCGCTGCATCGCATCGGGATCGCCCTGACGATCATTGGATGGAAGATCGCCGACGATTGCTTCGAGTAAATCGGTAAGGGTTACTATTCCCTCGACACCACCATACTCATCGGTTACCATCGCCACGCGATCGCCAGATTGTTTGAACTGCTCTAATACGCTTAAGGCACTAGCGGTCTCCGCAACATACAGAGGTGGGCTGCTCACCTTAACTAAATCAATCGGCTGACCATTAAGACTTGCATTGAGGAATTCTTTGATTTCCACAATGCCGACACAATCATCAAGATTTTCTCTGGCAACAGGAAAGCGTGAATGTCCACTCTCCAAAACTTCGCGCTGCGTTTCTTCAAACGGGGCATCGACATCCAGCCAGTCGATTTCAGTACGCGGAGTCATTAGGGATTTGATGGGGCGATCGCCTAAACGAAAAACACGCTCAACCATGTCATGCTCGGCTTCTTCAAACATCCCCGACTCAGCGCCCTGGGCAATCATCACTTTAATTTCTTCTTCTGTAACTTGTGATTCTTCATTTGCCTGAATCCCTAGTAAGCCTAGTAAAGCATCGGTTGAAATACTTAGCAAATAAACAACAGGAGTACCGATATTTGCAAAAAATCGCATAGGCGGAGCCACTGCACAGGCTATCTGCTCAGCATTGCTCAAGGCTAATCGCTTAGGCACTAGTTCACCAACTACCAGAGACAGGTAAGTAATGATGCCGACCACAATCGCAAAGCTAAGGGTTTCACTATAGGGCTGTACTAGAGGAATTGTATTTAATGACTTTTGTAAGGTTTTGGCTACAGTTGCGCCACCCAATGCACCGCTTAAAATCCCGATTAAGGTAATGCCAATTTGAACGGTGGATAAAAAATTATTAGGTGATGCGATCAGCCTTAAAGCTGCTCTGGCTTTTGCATTTCCTTCCTTTGCCCATTGCTCTAGGCGTACTTTGCGAGCGGAAACGATCGCTAGCTCAGACATCGAAAAAACACCATTGACAATGATTAGTAAAATGATGAATAAGGCTTCAGAAACGTCGGAAAACATTGTTTTGGGTCAGAACGACTTTATGGGAATCGTTTGTAAAATTTGTTAATAGTAGATATATATTCTCATACCAAATTTTGTGTCAAGTTGCTTAAGAGTGACATACAGCGCTTTGCGCTTACTTAAAACCCAGAAATATTTTTGAAAGTGGCGCGAAGCGCCACTTTCAAAAATATTTCTGTACTACTCAAAGCCTCAATAGGCTGTATGCGGATAGAGGGTAAACCCTGCGAACCCTCTGTCTTGTGCGGATATTTTTAAGAGTGGGTTTAATATCAATTTACAAAAGTGTTGCCACACTTCTGTGAATTAAAAAACAAACTATGTAAGGGTTTTGAAAGCACAAAATGGCGTAGCCATTTTGTGCTTTGGTATTAGCGGCTATACAGTTGGGTAATTTCAAGTAGGCGATCGCTGAGAGCTTGATTGAGTAAATTGGGATCGCTATAGCGCCAGCCCCAATTTCCTGTCGCTGTACCTGGGGTATTCATTCGTCCACTGTTGTCTAAGCCTAGGACATCTTGTAGCGGCACGATCGCGATTACCGACACGGCGGCCATTGCCATACGAATTAGTACCCAGTTGATAGGCTCACCTGCGGCAAACCCGACTATATATTTGTAGAATAATTCCTTTTCGTATTTACTTGCCCTTTGCCACCAACCCACAGCCGTGTCATTGTCATGGGTTCCTGTATATACAACACTGTTACGGACATAGTTGTGAGGTAAATGAAAATTGTCAGAGCCACCGCCAAAGGCAAACATCAGAACGCGCATTCCAGGGAAGCTAAAATCATCGCGCAATTTCTCCACTTCGGGAGTAATTATGCCTAGGTCTTCAGCCAGAATTGGCAACTCTCCCATAACTTCTCTGAGCCTATTGAACAACTCGGCTCCAGGCGCAAGTTCCCATTCTCCATTGATGGCGGTTTCTTCACCTGCTGGGACTTGCCAAAAAGCTTCAAAACCTCGGAAATGATCAATACGAATAATATCTACATAGCGATTTAAAAATCTAAAGCGATCAATCCACCATCCAAAGTCAGTTTCTTGAAGATACTCCCAGTTATAAACTGGATTGCCCCATAGCTGACCTGTAGCACTGAAATAGTCAGGTGGTACGCCTGCGATTTGCGAGACTTCATAGGTGTCAGGATCGAGGGCAAAGTTTTCGGGGTTTGCCCAAACATCAGAGCTATTGTGAGATACATAAATTGGGATATCACCAATAATCTGAATGTTTCGCATATTGGCGTATTGCTTTAGTTTCAGCCACTGATCAAAAAAAATGAATTGCACAAATCTTTGAAACTCAATTTGCTCATGCAGTTCTACGCGCTTTTGTTGCAAGGCTTGAGGCTCACGGCTGACGATCTCTGGCTCCCAATTAATCCAAAGAACCTTAGGATCTTGCTCATGCAGGACCATGAACAGCACATAGTCTTCGAGCCAATCAGCTTCTTCATAGCAAAACTTTTTGAACTGCTCTTTAAGCAAATACAGATCATGGTGGTGTTGGATTTCCTGATCGGTATATCCCTGATTAAATCTTGCAAAAGCAATCTCTAGCAATTTCCGCTTGTATGGCATTACCGCTTCAAAATCAACGCGATCTTGATCGAAATCTGGCATATCATCCCAATCTTCTTCTTTAAGCAAATGTTGTTTTGCTAGTATTTCAGGGCTGATCAGATAGGGGTTACCAGCGATCGCACTGAAGCTCATATAGGGAGAATTTCCGTATCCTGTGGGTCCGAGTGGCAGAACTTGCCAAAGCTTTTGACCACTACGTGACAAAAACTCAATGAATTGATAAGCCGTCTCTCCTAAATCTCCAATCCCAAATTTGCTGGGTAGTGAGGTTGGATGCAACAAAATTCCACTAGCACGTTGAAAAGCCATAAACACAAAATTTCTAGATCTGGCTTTACTTTACCGCCTTATGTATCGCCTTACCATTTTTCGCTTTCGTCAAACTGACGTTAAATTAAATAATTCCATCGGCAGCCATTTCTTCGCGGGTATAGTTAATTGAGAAATCCAAGAAAAAGCCATAAAGCTCAATCTCAGCAACAGCAGGAAAAAGCCGTAAAGTACTGATGCCTAAATTTTTGGGATTATCTGCTAGCCAGCCAAAGGCTTCTTTGGTATGTGCGTGTATAATTAAAACCTCTCCCTCTGAATTATGACTAAGAGATAGTTCTGCATCCCCTGGTTTTAAATACATTTCACTGTAAATTTGTCCTAACATTCGCCACTGTTGTCGCCAATAGGTCATCCCCTGCCTCTCATGGGCGATCGCATATTCTGCTAGGTTGGCAATACTTCGCCAAGTAATATCTTCCCTTTGAAAAATTAAACGTAGTTCACTAATAGCTTGTTCACATTCTTCTTCAAACTTGAGTAATGGGATCGGGTCTGCTAGCCGACGGGGTGTTTTTCCTAAAGTCATTAGTGATTGAATTATAGTTGATTCAATCTGGCTAGATAGCTGCTCTTTTGCTTTTTGAGTTTGCCAGATTACACCCTGTTCAGTGGTGGCATACAGAGGGGGAAGACGATTGAGGACATATGCACATACATCATCAATCCCCACTTTACGAGGCAAAACATTTGCCATATATGTCAATTGATTTTTTATTTCCTGTTTTGCTAAATCTTCTAAAACATTAATTAGGAAATAAGAAGCCGAAAGAATATAAGATTTAAGCTCAGGATTTGGCAATTCAATGTTATTTTGCCAAGAATGAAGATCTTGATGATGAGAGCCTTTACGCTGTAAATAGCCCCTAATTTCTTGCAATCGATAGCGATCATTAATACTTAAACTTGCATATTCTTGTTCGTCACTGACTAGAGTAAGTGCTTCTTGAAAAGCTTGTGGCACATCTTGCCATTGCAAAGAATACTTGCTAAAAAGTTTTTGTAGCCTCGCCAAAATATGAGCAGGCGTTTCAACTCTGCTGGCGGCAATTTTGGTTGATTTCCGCAAAGGATCACGCTTTACTCCTAGCAGAGCTTGCTGCACAGCGCTGACAATCTGCTGCTGTAGTTCATTGTAGGCCCGTTTGCGTTGTTGCAGCCAGCCTCGGCTGGTACTTGCATAGAGTGCTGGCAATCGATTGAGTGCAAAGGCTGCTACCTCGCTAAGATTAATTACTTCACGAGATGCGGGGCTAAGATGCTTGATTTGCTCTTGCACCTCGACAACAACGATTTCCTCAAGGACATTTTTGAGGCTAGTCATAGGTTTTGCTGCTTGAAAAGCGCTATATGTTGGTTTAAATGATTTTTTTAAGACAATTAAACTGAGTTATTAAAATACCTATAGTACTAACTTGCCCAAATTTATAGCAGTTTATAGCGTTTTTCAAGTAAGCGAGGTACATAAGTTTGTTTCCCCGCTGAAGGCGGGAAAACAAACCTATACTTCATAAAATATTTTGTGCAAGACCCTTAGTCTATGGGGAATGAGTATCAAAAATTGTCATTTGGGCTTCTTTAGGTAAATTTTTAGCCAATTTTAATGAGGGCTTTGGTGCGCGATCACTTGATTGACTATTTGTTTTAGTCGATCCACCCGATCTTAAACCCGTAGCAATGTGGCTATTTTTAGCAATTTGTTCTAAAACTTGCTTAGCGCGATTAATCACACTTGTCGGCAACCCTGCTAAGCGTCCCACCTCAATACCATAGGAACGATCCGCTCCGCCTTCTTGGACTTGATGTAGGAAAATGATTTCATCTTCTAGTTCTTTGACCGTGACTTGGAAATTGGCGACATTGGGAAGTAGACTCGCGAGTTCATTTAGTTCATGGTAGTGGGTAGCAAAGATACCGCGTGCTTTGATCTTATTGGCAATATACTCAGCGACTGACCAAGCGATCGCCATACCATCAAAGGTCGAAGTGCCACGCCCAATCTCATCGAGTAATACCAGTGAATGATCTTTAGCATGATTGAGAATATTGGCAGTTTCATTCATCTCCACCATAAAAGTGGATTGACCTGTAGCCAGATCATCGACTGCACCAACGCGAGTAAAGATGCGATCGCATATACCTAAAGCCGCCGCCTCCGCAGGGACAAAGCTGCCTACTTGCGCCATTAATTGGATTAGTCCCACCTGTCGCAAATAGATACTTTTGCCGCTCATATTGGGCCCAGTCAGCACAATTAAATCTGGGCAGTCTGGGTTCTGGACTTCATGACCTAAATAGGTGGAATTAGGGACAAAGAAACCTGCGGGGAGAGACTGCTCAACCACGGGATGACGACCATTGCAAATAGCGATCGCGCGATCGCTAGTAATTTGGGGACGACAATAGTTATAGGTAACGGCAACTTCAGCGAGACTACACAACACATCAGCAGCAGCAAGAGCCGTGGCAAGGGTTCGCATTAGTTCGATATGTTTTGCGGTAAGTAACCTTAACTCCACAAACAGATCATATTCCAATTGCTTCAATTCACTGTCAGAATTGAGAATTCGGGTTTCGCGCTCTTTTAATTCAGGTGTGATATAACGCTCTTCATTAGTTAGGGTCTGCTTACGGATATAGTCAGCAGGGGCTTGTTCACTCTTGCCGCGAGAGATACTGATGTAATAGCCAAAGGCTTTATTAAAGCCAACTTTCAGCGTATTAATACCAGTGCGTTCTTTTTCCTGCTTCTCAAAAGTTGCTAACCATTCCACATCATCGCAACTTTGTTGACGTAGGCGATCAAGTTGTTCATTGACTCCTGAACGAATAATATTGCCTTCGGTAATATAAATTGGCGGTTCTTCAACGAGAGTTCTTTGTAATTGATCCCCCAGTTGTAATAGTTCCGATGGTACAGACTGCAAAGCTTTTAAATAGCGAGAATTGGATCTTGCCACCACATCAGCAACATCACGCATTCTTTCCAGTGATACTGCTACAGCAATTAAATCGCGTCCATTTGCCGTACCTGCACCAATTCGACTACATAAGCGCTCGATGTCATAGATTTGACTCAGACAACCCCTTAAATTTTTGCGTAGAGAATGCTGCTTGAGGAGTTCTGTAATCGTATCAAGACGTTCATTGATCGCGTTGATGTCCTTAATCGGTTGCAATAGCCAACGGCGTAAAGCTCGACTACCCATGCCCGTGGTGGTTTTGTCTAGTGCCCATAGGAGCGAACTATAGTAAGTGCCGTCACGCACGGTTTGCGTAATTTCGAGATTGCGGCGCGTTTGATTATCGAGAATTAAGTAATCAGCGATCGCATAGGTAGAAATCCCTTGCAATGGCATTTTTACGCTTTTTTGAGTGGACTCCAGATATTCTAAAATCCCTCCTGCGGCTCTAATTGCTAGAGGTAAAGACTTACAGCCAAAGCCCTCCAGCGATCGCACTCTAAAGGTATCGAGAATTATCTGTTTGGCTTCAGCTAAGGCAAAGGCAGATTGTGATCGCGGTGTATAGCAAAAACTTTCAGGTAAGGCGCTATAGGGTTCAGGCAGACTCGATTGCTTTGTTGGCGAAACTCCTTCCCAAAAAGCTTGCGCCTTTTCAGTCTTATAGCCACGAAATAATTGTGGATTAGGGACATCAACGGGAATGAGAACTTCCGCAGGCTGTAAACGCAATAATTCTTGAATTAAATGCTCAGTATTATTTAACTGGGTGACCGAAAACTCTCCTGTGGAAATATCAGTGTAGGCTAAGCCCCAATTTTCGCCCCCATTGGCGATCGCCACCAAAAAATTATTTTTCTTCGCCGCCAGCATTCCCTCTTCGATCACGGTTCCAGGGGTGATCACCCTTGTGACTTCGCGGCGAACCAGACCTTGGGCTTCTGAAGCTGCTTCCATCTGATCACAAACGGCGATCGAGTAGCCTTTTTCGACTAACTGATTAGCATAGCGATCGAGAGCATGGTGTGGAATTCCTGCCATGGCGATGCGCCCGATCGCCTTACCACCATCACGCCCTGTTAATACTAATTCCAATTCCCGCGAAATTAGCTCTGCGTCCTCAAAAAATGCTTCAAAAAAATCTCCTAGCCGATACAGCATTACGGCATGGGGATACTGCTCTTTCATTTCGATATAGTGCAGCATCATCGGTGTGAGGGCAGCACGATTAACTAGAGCCGACGATAGAGCTAGTTCAGCCATTCAAATTTGGATTTTGAAACAATGTAAAACCATTGTAAACGGCATTTTGTCTTTGTATAGCTGTCGCCAGTCTTGTTAAGACGCAAACCCAGAAGACGAGTTGCGGCGCTTCGTGCCGCAACTCGCCGCTAATCCAAATGGTAAAAGCTATATATCAATCTTGCGATCGCCTATATCTAGCCATACCCTATAATCAAAAGGTAATTACTCATGGTTTGGATCTAGGTGGCACTACAGTTTAAATTTGCGATCGTCTCCGATTTGCATATCGCATTGCCCCATACGATTTGGCAACATCCTGCGCGATTCCATCTCGTTGAGTACAGCATCTCCGCCTTTGAAGAAGTGCTGTCGCACCTTGCTAACCTAGATTTAGACTTTCTACTTTTACCTGGGGATCTCACCCAGCATGGAGAACCAGAGAACCATAAATGGCTATCGGAACGACTCGCGCAACTTCCCTACCCTGTCTATGTGATTGCAGGAAACCATGATGTACCAAGGAGCGATACCTTTGATAAATTCTCTCCTTACTATACCAAGTTTGGCTTTGAGCATGGACTTAGCGAACCAAATAAACTTTACTATGAATGCGAAGTATTACCTAAAGTTCGGCTAATTGGATTGAACTCTAATCAATTTGACGCTGATGGACAACAAATTGGCTGGATCGATGATCAGCAGTTAGTTTGGTTGCAATCGGTTCTTGAAAACCAAGATTATGAATTGAACTTGGTGACGATTCATCATAATGTATTGGAACACATGCATGACCAATCTCGCAATGCTCTCGGCAGGCGCTATATGCTGGGAAATAATGAGCGGCTATGCAAAGTTTTACATCAGGCAAATGTGAAATTAGTCTTTACTGGGCATCTCCATGTGCAGGATATTGCCTATAGCGATCGCTACGATCTCTATGACATCACTACGGGTTCTCTGGTGAGCTATCCTCACCCTTACCGCGTTCTCAATTATATTTCTGATGCAGCAGGCGATCGCCTAGAAGTAGAATCTTTCCGCGTCAAGTCAATTCCTGAGCAAGCTGATCTCTTACATTTTTCACGGGAATGGATGGGAAATCACTCCCATCCGTTTGTTCTGAGGTTACTTACTCATCCGCCCCTTAATTTGTCTGTAGAGTTAGCAGAAACCTTAACATCACAACTTCGCTATTTTTGGGCTTATATTGCTGATGGTGATGCCAAATTTGAGTTTCCTAACTTTCCTTTAGTAGCTAAAGAATATTTTGAAGCATTTAGCGATCTTCCACCCAAAGATAACAACATTACGCTAGTTCTTGGAAACCAACCATTTGAAAAGCGCTATATAAACACCAAAACATTTTAGAATTTTTAGACACTCGAATAATCACCTCGAACTATCGGCAATTACCAAATGCAACTTCAAACGCAGTTTTCTAAGCACTTGTCTGATCGTTTGCCAACTTGTTTCAATCCTCGCGCTGTCTTTGGGGCAATGGCTCTGACCATCGGACTAGTTCTCAATGGTTGTGGAGAAAGTAAGGTTTCTCAGTGCAACAAAGTTGTTACCAGTGCCAATAAGATTACCCTAACAGCTCCCAGTGATATCAAAGGTTTTACAGCATTTGCCGAAAATATCGATCAAACTCGCACAGAAGTACAGGCGATCGCTGTTCAAGACTCAAAGCTTAAGGAATTGCAAACGAAGTTACTAGGTGTATATGGTGATGCCTCTCAAGCTCTAAAGGGACAAGTGAAAGCGTCCGAAGCAAAAGATGCTAATGCGATGACTAAAGCCAAGCAAGATCTAGAAATTGCTTCCACTAAGGAAAGTGAGGTTGTCGAGCAAATTAATGCTCTGTGTAGTAAATAAACGTCGGTTCGACGAACGGGAAAAGTAAGACCTTTTTAGAGATGCCGTAAAAAGTAAGGTATGCGATCGCTTACTCTGTCTAGCAATTTCCGAGGTGGCGGCTTAGGCTGCACAAT
>Ga0172367_10002814_pt1 | contig 23335 bp, 21 predicted proteins | sample Lak10m_FD_114542 | JGI IMG/M metagenome (GOLD analysis project Ga0172367, IMG submission 114542) | Freshwater microbial communities from Kabuno Bay, South-Kivu, Congo - kab_022012_10m | ecosystem: Environmental > Aquatic > Freshwater > Lake | place: Democratic Republic of the Congo: South-Kivu... | reverse complement strand
GATGACGACGGCCCGCCGTCCGCTAAGCGTTGCCGGCGCCTGGGAACGGGTATGCTCGGGTATTGGCTACCATCTCGACAACATGGGTCGCTGGCTGATCGTGCGTGCGCCGGCGATCGGCGCCGCCTATGCCGGCATCCTGGCGCCCGGCGCGCCCCGTCTCGAGCCGCGGCCCGGCTGGCGCTTCGCCGAGGAATACTACGACCAGCGCCGCTGGTTGGCCTGCCGGCGCGGCGCCCTGTGGGAGGCGGCGCGCGAGAAGGAGCTCGCGGTGCCGCTCACGGTGCGCTGGCACGGCGGCACCATGGTCGACGTGACGCTCGGCAACGACAACAGCCTCTGCCTCTACGTCTGCGGCTCCTTCGAGCCCAACGAATTCGCCTTCGTCGACCGCGTGCTGAAGCCCGGCATGACCTTCATCGATGTCGGGGCCAACGACGGCTACTATTCGCTGTTCGCCGCCCGCCGCGTCGGGCCGACGGGCAAAGTGATCGCCATCGAGCCGTCGTCGCGCGAGCGCGCCCATTTGCAGCGCAATCTCGGCCGCAACGGCCTCGACAATGTCCAGGTCGTGGCCGCCGCGCTCGGCGCCGAGCCCGGCGTCGTCGACCTGCACCTCGCGCACGGCGTGCACGCCGGCCACAACACGCTGGGCGATTTCGCCCATGACGACGTGATCCGCGCCAGCTCCGAACGCGTGCCGCTCGAGACGCTCGATGCGCTCGTGGCGCGGCACGGGCTCACGCGGGTGGACATGGTGAAGATCGACGTCGAGGGCGGCGAGGCGGGCGTGATCGCCGGCGCACGCAAGGTGCTCACCGAGATGCGGCCCGTGCTGTTGATGGAGCTGAACGACCGGGCGCTGCATGCGCAGGGGCAGAGCGCGGAGGTGCTGCTGCGGACGCTGCGGGTGGAGTTGGGATACGAAGTGTTGAATTTCGCGCAGGACACCGGTCTGATTGAAGCGTCGGCCGCAGGCGCGGTCTACTCCTCGAACATCGTGGCGAGGCCGGTACCCTGATCTTCCCAATCTAGCGATTCGCAGGTTTGTCGCTGAAATACTTCGCAAACTTGTCTTTTTCGTCCTTGAAATTGTCTGCGTCGGCGGGCGCCTTGCCCTTGCGCGTGATGTTCGGCCAAGTGGTCGACAGGCTGCGATTGAGGTCCAGCCACTTCTCCAGACCCTTCTCGGTGTCCGGCAGGATCGCGTTGGGCGGGCACTCGGGTTCGCAGACGCCGCAGTCGATGCACTCGTCGGGATTGATGACCAGCATGTTATCGCCCTCGTAGAAGCAATCGACGGGGCAGACTTCAACGCAGTCCATGTACTTGCACTTGATGCAAGCCTCGGTCACGACATAGGTCATACGGATTCCGGAAACGGGCAGGGACGTTGCTGGGTGAATGCCGGGACACAAACAGGAGGCTGATGCTTCTATTTCTGTGTGCCGGATATGAGCCAGCTGAGGAACGATCGCTTCGGAGGCGGTGGAGCAGCGACAGGCGGCGTGTCGGGTGATTGTTCTGTCGGCTTCTCGACCGTTGGCACAACGGGAAAGCTGATCGGCGCCTCGGCTTCGTTCAGCGAGAAGGAGTACCAGAATCCGTATCGCGAGTAGTCATTGCCGAAGGCCTGTTCGAGCGACGCAGTCTCCTCGGTGTTCAGTTCCTCGAAATACGAAGACTCCGCCGAACGGAAAGGAATGCCATTCCTTCCAAGGAAATCGACCAGCGCAATCCCTTCTTCATATTGGGCTCCGACGTTGCCGAGCACGTATTTTGGGGGCGCTGAGCCCAGCTTGAGCCAGTCCGCGCCGGAGTCGTAGCGGCGCAGATTCGAGTCCATGTATTTCAGGTCGGCCATGTCATGGACGACGGCGAGATGGGGCTTGTGCTCGAGGAGGCGGAACAGGTTGGATAATATTGCCTGCGCCAGATCGTAGCCGTGCGCATCCCAGAACACGAACACCCGCTCTGCGTTTGCGATGTGCGGCGCGAAGTCGAATGCCTGGATGTCCCCCGTTCGCACATCCAACCGGGAGAAAAGGCTTGGATCGGGGAAATTCGCCTCGATGTAAGGCCTCGAAATCGTCGCAAACGAATCGGCAAGGCAGAGGGACAGGATCCGGCATGAAGGCGAGCCCAGCATCTTGGCTGCCAGTGCGAAGGCGCAGGTCGAGTTGCCGTAGCCGCGTCCCAGTTCGATGATGAGATCGGGCTTGAAGGCGTTCACCACCGAAATGAGTTGAAGCCATTGCTGGTTCACGAAGTCGCGGGGGCCACCGGTCGCGGCATGCAGGCAGTCCCTCAGCGCCCTCAATTGCGGCAGGGTCTCTTCCAGCTCTGCTCGCCCGTCGACAATTGCGCGTGCCGCGCTGAAATGCTGCGCCATTCTCAGCCAAATCTCCGAAAGGCGCCGGGCGCCATGAAACAGTCGTTGCTATGCGGTCAGGTTGTGCCTGACGCCGTTTCAGTATCGCAGATGCCAACGTGTCGCGGCCAGACCAGTCTGTGCTAGCTATTGTCTTTGCACTGGAATGATGGGGAAGGTGTCCGATAGTGGCGGGAATGGACTTTGGGCGACGTGTTGCCGCCTCGTTGCAATCCGAGCAGTTCGTGCTGCTGGATATTGGCTGCGCCGGCGGCATTGATCCGATGTGGCGGGTTTTCGGTGCCAATCTGCGCGTGCTGGCCGTCGACGCCAGCGTGGACGAGTGCAAGCGGCTTGGTGAGGCCGAGACGCTGCCTGGAGTGGAATACGTGAGCGGCTTTGTCGGTCTCCCACCGGATCATCCTTTCGAACTGCGACGGGCCGGAAGACCGGAAAGTGCGAGGAATCCCTGGGCCCGTCTGAGTGCAGCCCACACCGCCGAGCGGCGCGAGGCCGCCCTCCGATTGGCGTCCGACCGGGAGAAGTTGCGCCAGAGCATCTGGTGGCTCACTCATACCGCCGATCCCTCGAGGCCGTTGATCGTGCCCGAAATGCTGCAGCAACGCGGCATCGCCAACGTGGATTTCATCAAGATCGACACCGATGGCAACGATCTGGCGATCCTTCATTCCTTCGATTCCGTCCTGGACCGATGCGGGGTGCTCGGCGCCAAGCTTGAAGTCAATTTCTGCGGCTCCGAGGACGATACCAACCGAACCTTCCACAACACCGACAGGTTCATGAAGGCCCAGGGCTTCGAACTCTTCGATTTGACTGTTCGCCGCTACTCCGCGGCAGCATTGCCGGCGCGCTACGAACTGGACTTTCCTGCGCAGACGGTCAGCGGACGCGTGCTCCAGGGCGACGCGATCTATTTGCGGGATTGGGCGGCTCCCTACTGGCGAGACCGGGCAGACCGTATGTCCGACGACAAGCTTGCGAAGCTCGCGGTCTTGTTCGCCTTGTTTGCACTGCCGGATTGTGCGGCCGAGATCGTCGTCGGGTTTCGCGATCGTCTTGCCGGCCTGTTCGATGTCGAAGCAGCTCTCGACGCGCTGGCCAGGGAGGCCCAGCCAGGCAGTTTGGACCCGCTGTCCTACCGGGACTATCTTGCAGCATTCGATTTTGACTCGCCCGCATTTTACCCGAGGCGCCGCTAGGGTGGCGCCCGATCAGACAGAACGCGTGTGGCTTGTTCTGATCGGAACGTGCTTTGATTGGCGGATGAGGTAGCCCCGAAACCTGAAGTCCGCTGGGCTGTCGTGAAGGTGCGAGCCGATGACGATCAAGAGCCCATGGGTGAAGTTGCGCGAGGAAGAAGCGTTCGATTGTCCGTACTTTACGGTGCGGAGAGACCTTGTGACCCATGGGAGTGGACCCCCGCTTCTCTACAGCAGCGTGCGCACCAAGGTTTTCGGGGTGGGCATTGTCCCCATTGATGCCGACGGATGCACCACTCTGGTTGGCCAGTATCGCTACGTGATTGACAAGTACTCCTGGGAAGTGCCGGGTGGCGGCGGCAGCCATGGCCGGCCGCCACTCGAGGCGGCCCGCGACGAGTTGAGCGAGGAGACCGGGTTGTCGGCGGCTCGTTGGCTGAAGATCATGGACGCCTCTGTGGCGCCAGGCACGAGCGACAGCTTCTTCAAGGGCTTTGTCGCCTGGGAGCTTGAACAAGGGCTGCCCCATCCCGAGCCCGAGGAAAGCTTGCTGCTGAATAGGCTTCCCTTTCTCGATGCCGTCGACATGGCGATCTCGGGCGGTCTCGATAACCTTGCTACGGTGGCTCTTCTGCTGGCGCTTCACGCCAGGTTTAAGAGCGGTGATTTGCCTGCCGACCTGTCACGACTGATGACGCGGCGGCGCTAGAACGTTCACGCCCGTCGCGACAGCGTCTCCTCGACGATCGAAGTGAGCAGATGGTTGAAGGTGAGCCTGTCTCGAATGATATCCTGCATTTCGCCGACCACTTCCTTGCGAAGCCTGTCGTTCGAAAGAAGGGTCTCGCAGCGTTCCGCCAGTTCTTCTCGGCTCCGGTACATGAATTGGCGTGCCACGTCGCCTACTGCGAGCGCCAGGTCGTCGCGCCAATCCACCAACATGCAACCGCCTGCGGCGAAGCAGTCGAGGGTCTTTGCGTTGCTGCCTCGGATGAAAGGCGTGTGCGTGACGTCGATCGAGATCTTGTACTGTCCGTAGAGGTGCGGGAGTTCGGAAAGCGGCACGCTTCCCCGGTGGACGATCTTGCCGCCTGCGACGTACTGCTTTGCGTGCTCGGGGTCGGCAAATCCGCCGAAATAGTCGACGGGCAAGGGGGTCGCCTTCAACACTTCCCGCCTGAACTCCGTCGAGAGATGGCCGGCCATCAGCCTGTTGGCCAAGGTCCAGAAGAAGCTGTTGTCGGGGGAAAGCTCGGGATAGTCGGGCTCGCGTTCCTTCAGGGTTGCTCTGAAGAGATGCCAGCCGGGCAGTGACCAGTCGGCAAGCTTGCGGCTGGTCATTGCTTGCGCAATGTCGTTGACCAGCGCTCTGTCGTCGTCGAAGTCCGCCGTCGAGCTCGAGTAGAGATTGCCGGCAAACAGGATTCGGTCGCTCTTCGTGGCTGCGTCGGAGATCGCCGATGCCCCGAGAAAATTTGTGTGAGCCGGCACGACGTACGGGCGCATGAAAGCTGACGTTATGACGCCGATTTCGGACACGGCTTCCATGTGTCCGGTGTCCGGGATGAAATGGGTGAACCGCGGGTTGCCCATCGCCTTGTGGAGCTTGGCGATGACGCCGAATTCGCCATCGCGTCGGGCTCGCGGAAGGTTGCCGAGAACGAGATAGGCGGGCTGCGTGATCACGTGATCCCACAGCAGCACCGTCGGAATCCGCAGGATGTCCGCAAAGATGTTCTCTGGTGGGACCTCCGGAGCCAAACGATCCCTCAACCTCTCCAGCAACGTCTTTGCCGGTGGAGGATCTGGCGGAGGCAGTGGCTTCAGCATCAACGCATAGCTGGCGTTGGGCAAAGCGAGTCCGATATCGGCGCGGAAATCCTTGGCGGCCTCGATCAATCGCTCGATTCGTGGCCGGTCGTTGCTGAACAACGCGCTGGTGTCGAAGATGAAGAGGCTGGGATAGATCTCACGCAGCGAGTCCAGCAGATCTTCGGCGTTGGCGCGATCGTTGCCGCCGAAGAAGTGCCGCGGTGGGACGGCGACGATGAGGCGGATGGGGCCGCGGCGCTTCCTAAGGAACATCGGGCTCAGTAGGGTTCGCTAGCGGCGGATGCGGTCCGCGATCGTCTGCATCGCATCGCAGGCGATATCGATATGCTCGTCAGGCATGTCCGGATAGTAGGGCAGGGACAGCGTGCGGTCGCCTATGCTCTCTGCCACCGGGAAATCGCCCGGCTTGTACCCCAGCCGTTCCTGCAGGAATGACGTCAGGTGGATGGCGCGATAGTTCACGACTGACTGGATGCCGAGTTCCTGCAGCCCGCTGATCATTTTGTCCCGCAGCGGGGTGTCCAGCCACACCGGAAAGAGGTGCCGGGCATGGATGGTGCCCGGTGGCAGTGACGGGATCTGCAGCCAGTTGATACGCGCAAGCCGTTCTGAGTAGATCGCCGCCAGCCGCTCCCGGCGCACCAGCTTGCCGTTCAACCGTCCGAGCTGAGGAATGAGCATCGCTGCCTGGATGTTGTCCATGTTGTACTTCCAGCCCAGCATCTTCATGTCCCAATGCTGATAGCCCTCGCGATGCCGGTCGGCTGCCGACTTTGTCATGCCGTGCAGGCGTAGCAGCTTGAGTTTTTCGTACAGTCCGGGGTCGTTCGTCGTGATTGCGCCACCTTCGCCGCACGTCAGGTTCTTCGTTGCGTAGAAACTGAAGCAGGCTGCGTCGGAAAGCGCACCCGGGCGCACGCCGTCACGGACGCCCTCGACGCAGTGCGCTGCATCCTCGACGATCGCGAGGCCATGCCTGTCCGCGATCGCCCGCAGACGTCGCATGTCGCAAAGAAGCCCGTAAAGATGCACGGGAAGGATCGCTCTGGTCCGCGGCGTTATGGCGGCCGCGACGAGGTTCGCATCGATATTGCCCGTGTCGGCCTCGACATCGACGAACACCGGCGTCGCACCGGCCTCCAGGATCGCGGCGGCGGTGGCAATGAAGGTCATCGGAGTGGTGATGACCTCGTCGCCCTCGCCGATCCCGAGCGCAAGCAGCGCCATATGCATGGCGCCGGTGCAGCTCGTCACGCCGAGCGCATGCCGTTGCCCGAGGTAGCTCGCGAAAGACGCCTCGAATGCCGCGACGGTGTCGCCGGTCGTGAGGATCGGTCCCTTGAGAACGTCGGCGATCGCGCCGACTTCAGGAGCGCCGAGATCGTGGCGATAGAAGGGGACCCTGACGCTCAATGGTACTCTCGCTTGCCGGCGGCACTGACGATCGGGATGTGCCGGAGCCACCGCTGCGGCTCCCACCATCCGCGGTTGGCCTCGTACCAGCCGATCGTTCGTTTGAGGCCTTCCGCGAAGCTGAGTTCGGCGCGCCAGCCGACGGCCTGTTCGAACTTGCTGGAGTCGCAGGTATGCCGCACGACCTGGCCGGGCCGCTCGCCGATCAGTTGTATGTCGCTGCTGGAACCGCTCATGACTGCTTTGACCGCTTCGGCGATTTCGAGGACGCTGATATCCTCTCCCGTGCCCAGGTTGAATACCTCGCCAATCACCCGTTCTCGCGGTGCATGCAGCAGCTTGTCGAGGGCCCGGCAATGATCCGACACGAACATGAAATCGCGACGCGCGCTGCCGTCGCCGTGCACCGTCAGCGGTTCTCCGAGCAGGCAGCTCGTGATGAAACGCGGCACGACCTTCTCGAGGTGCTGGTGTGGTCCGTAGTTGTTGAACGGGCGCACGATGACGGCCGGGATGCGGTAGGTCTGCCAGTATGAGTAGACCAGCCGATCGGCGCCGCACTTCGCAGCGGCGTACGGACTCATGGGGTTTGTCGGATGGTGTTCGTCCATCTTCGGGCCGAGTGCAGTGCCGTAGACCTCTGAGGTCGAAATGTGGACGAAGAGCTCGACCTTGGAGGCGTTCCGCAATACCGCATTGGCGACGACCTGGGTGCCCAGGACGTCGGTTTCGAAGAACTGCCGGTTGTCGAAGATCGACCGCGTGACGTGCGACTCCGCCGCAAAGTGCATGACGATGTCGGCCTGTCGCACGAGCGAATCGACGAGGTCGGCGTTCAACACATTGCCGTACCAGAATTCGAAGCGGGGATTGTCCTGCCCTCCGTTGGGCAGGTTCGCGACGCTGCCGGCATAGGTCAGCGCGTCCAGCACGAGCACGCGATACTCGGGATAACGTTCACACAGATGGCGAACGAAATTGCTCCCGATGAACCCGGCGCCGCCGGTTATCAGAATGGTCTTCAAGTCTTGCCTCGGAGTACGGAAGGGGCTTCTGGTCCCAGGTTGAGGATTAGGTCGATCGCCGAGAGGTAGGGAACGAATTCACCGTGGAGCTGCGGATATATCGGATGGACATAGTTTTGCCAAACGACGCTTATGCCGGCCGCCCGGAAGAGGTCCTCTTGCAGATAATCCTGTGCGGCATTGCCGCTCAGGTAGGTATTGGCGCCCAGATGTCTGCAGATCGACACCAGCCGGTCGGTCTGGCCGCCCGCGATGCCGAGTTCCGACGAGCGGAGGATCGGGGTGCTGACGCCGAGCCATCTCGCCATCAGCTCCGTGACCTTCAGGTTTAGATCGATGAGGCGGTGAGGCTTGGCCGAGAGCGTTTCGGCGAGTTCGTCGACATAGGGGCTGCAATGGCGCGCGCGAGCATAGGCCTGGCGCACGCTTGCGATCATCTTGCGAGCCCAGTCGCGCGAGTTGTCGATCTCGGTGTCGAGGATCGTCTGGCCGTGCAACCCGGTGTGGCGGATCGGTACCGTCAGCCAGGCAACGCCGCTTGCCGTCTTGATACGATTTCGGTTTCGCCAGCCGTGCTTGTCGAATTGGACGTCGTCGTAGAAGACGAAATGGTCGCTACTGGCCATCTGATCGAAGAAGCCCAGCCAGGGCAGGAAACCTGGCTGCAGTATCGCGACCGTAGTCACTGCGCCGACTCGGTGGAGAACACTATGCCTCCATCTCGGAACGACATCGAGTTGTCCACGGCGCTCCTGGGCGAGATGCCTCGCCAGATGCTGGCGACCTTGGAAGCAGCCTTCCCATCGACGAGTGCGCCCGGATAGGGAGTGGAAGCGCGTATCGTCCTGAGCGCTTCATCCAGGCTCTGCTCCACGTTTAGGCTGCGATCCATGTCTGCAGGCCTGCCGAAATAGGTCGCGGCTGACTCGTCCTGATCGTGGCCGATAAGACTGCCGTTCGCGTGTAGCGATACGATGTGCAAAGCTGCCGTAGCCGCAAGCGATGCGAGACGGTAACGCAACGAACCTTGCGTCTCGTCTTCGGCGATCTCCAGCTCATGCTGTGAGTAGATCGGCCCAGCGTCCATCTTCCCGGTGAGTTTGTGTGCGGTAATTCCAGTGCATTTCTCTCCGTTTCTCAATACCCAGAAGAATGGATTAGGGCCGCGATACTTGGGCAAGAGCGACGGATGGAGATTGATGGTGGCGTCTGCCGATTCGCGTATCCGGTTGCCGAGAAGTCGATGATAGGTGGCGACGAGAACCAGATCCGGCCGTTCCGCGATGATCTTGGCTTCCCCTTCGCCGTCGAACAGGCATTCGATGCCCGCATCGGCCGCTTCGGAAGCAATATCGACCTCCGGGTAGTAGGGGAAAGAGCCGGCCTCGCGACGAGTCACGACAAGCTGCGGCCTCTGGCCTGCTTCGCACAGCGCCCGCAAGACCGCATTGCCAACGCCTGTCAGCGCCACCAGTACGATTCGATACGGAGCCGACAATCAGAGCGACCCGCAGTTGCGCTGCCACCACATCTGCAGCATCAGCAAATTCCAGATTCGTGGCCCATGATTGGCCTTCCGGGAGAAGTGCAGTTCGAGGAGCTCGTTAATCCTGTCGTGCCTGAACAAGCCCGACTTTGTGACCTTTGCCGGCGACAGCATATCCATCACCCACGGTCGCATCTCCGACAACAGCCACTGGTCGACTGGCAGAACGAAACCTTCCTTGCGGCGATGCAAAATTGCGTCTGGAATTAGTCCGCGAACTGCTTCCTTGAGAATGTGCTTTTCTCGTCCGGAGCGGATTTTCATGTGACCGGGGATTTTGGCCGCGAACTCGACAAGGCGGTGATCCAGGAAGGGAGGGCGTACCTCCACCGAATGTGCCATCGACAAGCGATCGACAAACGGCAGGACTTGGTCGGGCAAGAGCGTATCGAAGTCGTAGTGCAGGGCACGGTTGAGGGGGTCCGTGACTTCTATCCGGGCAAACGTTTCCGCCACGACGGATTGAGTCGTGACTTGCCGCGCCAGGTCCCGGAATCGATCGGTCACGAGATGCGACTTGTCGGCGTCGTTCCACAACGTCAGCGACAGACGACGGCACGCTTCGTCCTTGATCGCCAGCAGCCGATCGAGATAGTCGAGGCGACTGTCGAAAGGCTTCAATAATTCGGCTTCCGCTTCCGTCGGCTGGCGCTCCTCGCGCAACAACCGTCGGCGCATGTCGAGAGGTTGCGCCAATCGGTGCGAGAGATAGCTCCCGAACAATTCGTCGGCACCGTCGCCGGACAAGGCGACCTTGACATGCTTGGAGATCAGCTTGGTCAGGAAGTAGGTTGAGGTGACGCCGGAGAAGGGCTCGTCGAAGGCAGCGAGGACCGGCTCGATGCTCTCCACGGCTTCCTTGGCCGACAGCTCGTATTCGTGGTGCTCCGTCGAGTACTGACGTGCAACCATGCGGGCGAAGTCGCGATCTTCGGTCTTGTGTCCGATCTCGGGCCCATAGGTGAGGGAGAAGGTCTTCACCCGCGCGCCGGAAATTCGGCTCATCAGGGCAACGACCGACGAACTGTCGACCCCACCGGACAGGTATGCCCCGAAAGGCACATCGGATCGCATCTGCAGCCGGACCGAATCCTCCAGCAGGGAGCGGATTCCGGAGGCCGCTTCGGCCTCGGTCATGCTCCGGTCCCCGGCGAAGTGTACGTGCCACCACGTCGTTCGCTCGAGTCGGCCATCTCGCCAGACGGCATATTCGCCTGGCCTGAGTTGCTCCACGGCTGCATAGGCCGTCCTTGGGCAAGGGACGTTCTTGAAGCTGAGATAGTGATAGAGCGACGCGAAATCTGGATCGCGTGAAACGGCCGCATGCTTCAGGACCGCCTTGATCTCCGATCCGAACGCGACGCCGCCCGGCACGCGCGCGAAATACAGCGGCTTGATGCCCACCCGGTCCCTGGCCAAGATGAGTTGGCGACGCTTGGAATCCCAGAGCGCAATCGCAAACATGCCGTTGAGATGTTGGAGGAAGTCCAGTCCGTACTGTTCGTAGAGATGGACGATCGTCTCAGTGTCGGAATGGTCCGAGCGGAAGCGGTGTCCTTGGGCGAGAAGAGACTTCTGCAACTCGACGTAGTTGTAGATCTCGCCATTGAAGACGCAGGCGACGGTGCCGTCCTCGTTGAACATCGGCTGGTGGCCGCCGGCCAGGTCGATGATCGACAGCCGACGCATGCCGAACGACACGTCCTCCGCCTCCCAGAACCCCGATTCGTCGGGGCCCCGATGGCGGATGATCTCCACCATCGCTTCGAGAGTCTTACGGTCCGGACGTCCGGTGAAGCCTGCGATACCGCACACGAGAAGAGCTTAGGACTTCGGTTCGTCGATCGTCATGACCTGGAAGTCGTCGTCGCTGGATAGACGCGAAAGCTTTGCGCTGCGATTCTTCTCCGCGTCCTTGACGACTTTCCAGTAGTTGTGCGTCCAGGACCTGTATTGCCAATCCGGACACCCGCGGCACATGGCAATGTCCTTTCCACGTCCGGCAAGATGCTTGTCGCGGTAGAACCGGAAGCCGTCGCCGTGCCAGATTTCCTTGATTGTCTGCAGCCCCACCATGCCCATGCTGGTATTGGCTGAGATATCGTAGCCGCACACCATGACATTGCCGCGACTGTCGATGTTCAGACGCTCGAAGATGAAGGGGCAGGGGACTTCGTCGGTGTTGAGATAGGGGGCGGGATCGGCCGAGCGGTTCGAATCCAGTGACGTATTCACGCCCCAGGTCAGGAACTTGCGCTTGATGAAATTGTCGACGCCGATTTGCTCGCGCCAGAACTTCTCCACGGCATCGATGTCGACGCCGTTCTGATTGACGCCAGAGGCGATGATCTTGGAGGGCGACTTCATGGCGTTGCGCATCGCCAGCATTCGCTTGGCGTTGCGCAACAGGCGATCCCATTTCAGGCCCTTGCGAACCACCGCATACGTCGCTTCGTCGCACGCGTCGACGGAGAACTCGATCATGTCGACGCCGGCTTCAAGAAGCGGTCTCGCATTGCGCTCCGTGAATGTCGACCCGTTGGTGATGAGTCCGATCTTGCAGCCTGCCTTCTTGGCGTAGACCAGCAACTCCGTTCCCTTGGGGTGCAGCATCGGCTCGCCGCCACCCGAAATACGAAGATAGGCTCCATGCTGGCCGGCCTCGTCGGCAATCAGCTTGAAAATGCGCTCCGACATATAGGGGGCATCCTTGTAGGAGTCCCTGATGTTGGAGTTGGTGTAGGGACAATGCGGGCACTCCGCATTGCACGGGTAAACGAACGACAATACCAGCATCATCGGAAACTCGGAGGCTTCCGGGCGCAGGCCGTATTGGCTTGCGGTAGCAAGTTGTTCGCTATTGGGATGGGAGGCGAAGGAGGCGTCAGTCACGGATTCCCTCAAGCGCTGGCAGTCTTCCGAGGCTTGACCTTATAGTCGGTCGTTTCTGGATCATACCAGAACGGTCGCGAGCCTTCTGTATTGCTCTTCTCATATTCTGCACCTGCGGTCTGCCAGTCGCGGCAGCCCTGGCAGATCTTGGGAATGTCCTGCCAGCGGTGTTCTCGGTGCGGCTTGCGCAACTTCTCGCCGAGTGTCGCCCAAAGCTCGCGTACGGTCTGGAACTTGGCATTGCCCGCCTTGAACATGCCCTCGTAGTCGACGGCACAGGCGACCACGGCGCCGTCCTGATGGATCGCCATCGTGTTGTTGCCCCAAGGACAGGCGATTCGGAACTCCGTCTCGTGATCGATCCGGTCCGACCGGATGGAGCCTGTGGCCGCCCATTCGAGCTTCGGTCGAACCTTCACTTCGGCGCCGCGCTCCTGCCAGTACTTTCGATACTCGTCGACCTCGTGCTCGTTTTCCTCCATCAGCGAAAACTGGCAGATGATGATCGGGAATTCCTGGCCTCGGCGCTCGCGCTCTTTCAGCAGATCTTCGGTTCCGCCGTAGCTTTCTTCCCATTTCCCTAGATAGCGAATCTTTTCGTAGGTTTCCTTGGTGAAACCGTCGAGGCTCAGGATGAAGCGCTTCAGAGGCGAGCGGAGAATCCGGTCGATGTGGTTCTTGCGGCGCAACAGCGAGGCATTGGAGTTCAGCACGAGGTTCCGGCACCCGACTTCGGCCGCGTAGTCGATGCGGTCCCAGATTTCGTCGCCCATGCCGAGGGCTTCGCCATAGAAGGTCGGCCAGATCTCGGTATCCGGGGCGAACTGACCCATCTCCTGTACGATCTTGTCCCAGAGCGCGCGGTCCATCTTCCGCTTTGGCCGGATCAGTTCCTTGTGCGAGCAGTGAATGCACTGCTGATTGCATTGAGAAGTGTTCTCAATGACGAGTTGCGGCGGATAGGCGTGTTCTTGAAGACGGCTCTCAATCTCCAAGAGCTTCTTCTCAAGTTGGGCGTCCACTGCAAACTCCAAATTCCTGACTACCCCTGTCAGCTTTTGCCACATACCGTATGTTTAGTCGATGATATCTTCAAGCGATCCGGGAGTTACCCTCATTGTCTTGGAGAGGGAGTTCCGAAGCGGCTTGCACTTTTCGCCAATTAGGGCACAACGCCGCCTCCGGAGAGGCGGTTGGGGCAGGTTCTTGTCCTTGGTTGCCCCGCTTTGCTCAATGGCAGGCTCCAATGAGACAAGGGGGCCGTAGCGCGAAATTGGCACTTTTATGCTACTGGCATAGCACGTGCGCGGGAACTGGTATGTGAGTGGTTGGGATGCTTCTACACCTAACAGGTAGCTTGCGGAATACATGGCGTTTCCGTGATCGTGGGCCTGGTTGGGATCAGCGATCGGAATCGGGCGCTGTACGCCCCGAGAATCTCTATCTTCGAGCCCGTGCCATGATTAGGGCAGGTGACGGGGCGATGGCCATCTCCCTGCTCCGGCAAGCCTCGGACCTGGATCCAACCTTCACCGACGCGATGGAGGCGGAAGGGGAGATTCTCGATGCTTCCGGCGATCAAGCCGCCGCGGCCGTCAAGTACGAAATGGCCCGAAGCGTTCGCGGGAAGCTTCGCGGTGGTACGCCGGACCGACATTTCGTCGTGCGCCAGCGCGGCCCGATGACCGCGGAGATCCTCGCCTACAGTTCTGTCATCAAGTCGCTGCGCAAGCGCACGCTACCTTTTCTGGCGCGTGGCAATGCCTATCTCGCTAGTGGCCAGCCTGAGCTTGCGCTCGCCGATTACGAACGTGTACTCCGCCTCCAGCCGGGCTCCCTGGATGCGCTTTCGTTGAAGGGGGAGGCGCTCTCAGCCATGGGCCGCTTCCGCGAGGCCGAAAGAATCTTCGACAAAGTGCTGGCGGCCCGCCCCAAGGACGTCGAGGCCCTGAATGCCCGCGGTATTGCCCGCATGGCAACTGGTCGCCTCGACGAAGCCAACAGGGACTGGCGGTTGCAGTTCGATTTCACGGAGCACTGTCCGGCGGCACGTGCGTGCGTTGCCCTTCGCCTCGCGGACTATTCGTTGGCTCGTCCAAGTCTTGAGGTGGCCGTTAGAGCGGAAGAGTCGGACCTATACTGGAAACTGTACTTGGATGTGGCGCTGGTTCGGCTGGGGGAAGAGCTTCCGCCGGCCGACACCAAGGCGGAAGAGGCTTGGCCGGCCGCACTCCGGGCGCTCCTGCGGGGAACACTGCGCGCTGGCGATCTGGTCTCCAAAGCGGATACTGCACCACGCCGTGCAGAGTTGTCGTTCCAGCTCGGAGTTCTTGCCTGTCGACGCGATGGAGCAGAGGCTCGGCAGCATTGGCAGAAGGTCGTCGACGAAGCGCCGCCGTTCTTTATCGAGAGCGCGGCGGCGCGCAACGAGCTGTCGCGCCTCAAGTCCTGATCTCGGCGGAGACGCAGGGAGAGATTTCATGTTTTCTGTGATCCTTTACGGCCGCAACGATAGTCACGGCTACAACCTGCACAAGCGGGCTGCGATCAGCTTCAATGCTCTCGCCGAGGTGATGTCTGATCCTGACGACGAGATACTGTTCGTCGACTACAACACGCCAGACGATCATCCGACCTTTCCAGAGGCAATCCACGACACGCTGACCGATAAGGCCAAGAAGGTCCTGCGGATTCTCAGGATTCGGCCCGAGCAGCATGCGCACCTGAAGTCGAAGACACATCTTGTCGCACTGGAATGTCAGTCGCGGAACGTTGCATTGCGGCGCTCCAATCCGAACAATCGATGGATCCTCTATACCAACACCGACATGCTATTGGTGCCGCGAAGCGAGGGGGAATCGCTCAGCGAGATTCTCGGTGCCCTTCCTGATGGATTCTACGAGATTCCGCGATTCGAGCTGCCGGAGATGCTCTGGGAGGCGGCATTTGACCGGCGTGATCCGGCGGGCAACCTGGCGAAATTGCGGGAGTGGGCGGTGCGCTATCACCTGAATCAGGTGGTCCACAATTTCATGCCGATGAAATACGACGCTCTTGGAGATTTTCAGGCGGCCCTGCGCCAAGACATGTTCGCGATCCACGGCTTTGACGAATCAATGCTGCTAGGTTGGCATTGCGATTCTAACCTCGCTGCGCGCCTCGCCCTTTATCGCGGCCGCGTCGATACGTTAATTGACAAGCTCTTCGGCTATCATTGCGATCATACCCGCGTTGCTGCGGCCAACAACAAGGGGCGGCAGACGCGGATGAACGATCAAGATCGGTATATCTGGAATGTCTCGACACCCTACGTTCCTGCTCAGGCTGATACGTGGGGCTGGCCCAATGTCGAAATCGAGGAAATCAGTCTGAATCGTAATACATCATACCAGCGATTCACTGCAGGGCTGGACGCGGCCCTGCAACCTGCACGGCTGCCCTATACTTCGACCAGCCTAGAATGGCACCTTTTCGCGGACCTGTCCTATGACGTGTCGCACACCTTGCCGTTCGTGTGCGACCAGATGGTGACCTACCCACGCTCGACGTCGATCATGGTAGTTGGCGCCCGGGCCGAGTTTGTCGAGAAGTTCGTCGTGGCCTGGAAGGCCATGGGTTTCACGGGAGAGGTCCTGATTCCAGATGAGTGTAAGGGACTTCCGGAGAATCTTGAGGGCATAAGGAGGGCGCGCTTTGCCGACCTCTTGCGGTTGGCGGACATGTTCGTGTTCGAATTTGGCCTCGCCACTCAGCGGCCCGAGGAGCCCGTCCGCACTGGCCGCATGTGCGGCCCGCTCGATGACAAGCGCCTCGACATCGTCGCCAAACTATTCCGTCATGCGGCTTCGACTGAGGCCGAAACCCGTCCCGTGCATCGGCGGCTTCCACGCCGCTTCGTCGGGGTGAACGTGATCTACAACAAGTACTGGCAGTTGTTCACCGACTATGTTGGAGCCAATATTAATCCATTCTGCAGTCAGGTTCTCGCAGGTCAACCCCGCGTCGATCCTAGCCTTCGTGGCAAGGTGCTCAGGTTTCGTGGTCGGCGCGCGGTCTGACTGGCGTCTGTTTAGATTTGAGATTCCACTGAGAACTTGATTGTGATTCAAGCTAAGGATGTGGTCCTTTAGCTGACAGACTGACGTTGCCCCCAACTTTTATCCAGTTGCCGTTAGAGTCTGGCGGTTGAACTGCTCGGTGGTGAGGGGCCGGGGCGCGGAGCCTTCCGCGAGCGCAGCGCCGTGGCCCCGTTGCCCGATGAACCGGGCCGCATAGGCATCGGGCGTCGACCAACCGATGCCCGAGTGCGGCCGGACCCCGTTGTAATCGCGTCGCCAGTCCTCGAGCAGCGTGCGCGCCTGGGCGAGCGAAGTGAACGTCGTCTCGTTCAGGAACTCGTCACGCAGCCGGCCATTGAAGCTTTCAATGAAGGCGTTCTGCACCGGCTTTCCAGGCGCGATGTAGTGCCAATCGACGCCGCTGTCGGCCGTCCAGCTCAGGATGGCGTTGCTGGTCAGCTCGGTACCGTTGTCGCTGCCGATCGCCCGGGGCTTGCCGTGCACGGCGACGAGGTGGTCGAGTTCGCGGGCCACCCGCTGCCCGAGAGTGTCAACTTAACTGTGTGCGAGCGTTCCATGGCGAGTTGTCATCAACGGATTGTAGTAGGCAAACGCTCGGCAAAGAAGATGGTGAACTGCGCATAGGCGGCTCGCCACTCGATGGCGGGCTTCCAGTGTACGCCGAGATTCCTCAGCGCCAGGTAGAGCAGCTTGGTGGCGGCTTCGTCTGACGGGAAGGCGCCTCGGGTCTTGATGATCTTGCGCAAGCCTCGATGCAAACTCTCGATGGCGTTGGTGGTGTAGATCATCTTCCTGATCTGCGGTGGATAAGCGAAGAACGGTACGACCTCGTTCCAGACCCGGCGCCAGCTCGGGCCGATCGCCGGATACTTCTTGCCCCACTCGGCTTCGAAGTCGCCGAGCCGCAGCTCGGCGGCCTCGGCCGTCTCGGCCCGATAGATCGCCCGCAGTGCCGGCACCAGGCGCTTGCGGTCCTGCCAGGACACGAAGCTCAGGCTGTTCCTGATCAGATGGACGATGCAGGTTTGCACGGTCGTCCGGGGGAAGGCGGCGGTGATGGCGTCGGGGAAGCCCTTGAGCCCGTCGACCACGGCGAACAGGAAGTCCTCGACGCCGCGGTTCTTGAGTTCGTTCATGACCCGCAGCCAGAACTTGGCGCCCTCGCTCTGCTCGATCCACAGGCCCAGGACGTGCTTGTGGCCCTCGCAGTCGAGCGCCAAGGCCAGGTAGACGGCCTTGTTCTTGACCACGCTCTCGTCGCGGATCTTGACCCGTAGCGCGTCGAAGAACACCACCGGGTAGACGGCATCGAGTGGCCGGTTCTGCCACTCGCGCACCTCGTCGAGGACGGCGTCGGTGACCCGGCTTATCAGATCGGGCGAGACCTCGACGGCATAGAGTTCCCGCAGGTGGCCCTGGATCTCCCGGACGGTCATCCCGCGGGCGTACAGCGAGATGATTTTGTCATCGAAGCCGTCGAGCCGGGTCTCGCCTTTGGCCACGATCTGCGGCTCGAAGCTGCCGTTGCGGTCACGCGGCACCTCGATCTCGACCGACCCATCCTCGGTCAGCACCGTCTTGGGGTAGCTCCCGTTGCGGTTGTTGCCGGTCCCCCGGCCGGCGGGATCGCCCTTCTCATAACCAAGATGATGCGTCAGTTCGGCGCCCAGCGCCCGCTCGAGCAGCGCCTTCTTCAGCTGCTTGAACAGGCCGTCCTCGCCCAGAAGATCCTCCGGCTTCTCGTAGCCGGCCAAAAGCTCGTCAAGATGTTCGGGTTTGATAGGCATCGTGTGGTCCCCTCTTCAGGTTACCCACGGAACTCCCGCACACAATATTCCTGACACTCCCCGCTGCCCCGACAGCGAGAAGTCGGCGATCGCCGCCAGGCAGCGCCGAACGCAGACGTCGTAGATCGCCAGGATGCGGAAGCGCCGACCACAGACCAGTTGATCGGCGACGAAGTCCAGCACCCACAGCTCGTTCGGCAGAGCCGGCACCGGCATCGGGGTCCGGCTGCCTATGGCCCGCTTGCGCCCACCCCGTTTGCGCACCATCAGCCGCTCCTCGCGATAGACCCGGTACAGACGCTTGTGGTTCACCACGAAGCCTTCCCGGCGCAGGAAGATCAACAGCCGGCGATAGCCGAACCGGCGACGCTCACGGGCCAGCGCCACCAGCCGCTCGCGCAGGCGCGGATCGTCAGGCCGCCGGCCACGATAGCGCACTGTCATGCGCTGGCAGCCAATCACACGGCACGCCCGCCGCTCGCTCATCCGGTGCTCGCCCCGCAGATGAGACACGGCTTCCCGCCTCGCCGCGGGCGTCACCATTTTTTTGTCAGCAGATCCTTCAGCGCCGCGTTGTCCAGGTGTGCCTCCGCCAGAAGCTTCTTCAGCCTGGCGTTCTCGCTCTCCAGAGAACGCAGCCTCTTGGCCTCCGAGACCTCAAGCCCGCCGTACTTGCTCTTCCAGTTGTAGAAGGTCGCCTCGCTGATCCCATGCTTGCGGCAAAGGTCGGCCGTCTTCACGCCCGCCTCGTGCTCCTTAAGCACCCCGATGATCTGCTCCTCACTGAACCTCTTCCGCTTCATCGTCTGGTCCTCTCCTAAAGGGCCAGACTCAACTTCAAACCGGATTAGTTGGAAGGGGCAACGTCAAGACGCCCATTGGATGGAGGTGGAACCTCATTGCCCGGGCAGGTCACTACCGACAAATCTCAATAGACCTAGTTCGTATCGAGTGGGAATTTGTGCGGCTCTCTGAACGCGCCCAACGCTGCACGTATCTTGCGTCGGATCGTTGGCGGAGGAGGTGACGTTGGCCGGGGCGGGTAGAAGGAAGGATCGTCCCTGTCGAAGGCGGCGATATAGTCTTTGTAGCTCAACGCGCTCGATACTTCGCCCTGCGCCTGGCCGGCGAGGAGTTCGAGCCCGCAGTCTACATCGATCAGGGGCTCCAGCTTGCAGCGGAACTCCACGAGTAACTCCGCGGCGGCGTCTGGCTGCCCCCACAGTGAGAAGATGGCCGCAAGCTTTGCCAACTTTTCCCGATGCATAGCTTCGCCGACATTTCGCCAATCGCTACCAGCGGGGTCGCGTGCGTAGTAGGCCTCTGCCTGGATCGGACGGCCGGACACGGTTTGGGCAAGCGCCGTGATCGAGAATCGGGAGGGAAGCGCCGCCATCGAGTATGTTCGGACGTCGAGTCCGAGGAGTTCGAAGCCGCGATCGCGCATGAACCGGTCGGTGTTGTGGAAGACGTGTTCGGCGGGGCCGGTTCCGCCGCACAGATTCACTTCCAGCCGAGCAGCGAGCAGTCCGAGAGTGTCGAACTGGCGATCGAAGGCGTTGAGCACCAGGAAGTCAGGCCCGTCGATATCGATCTTGAGGAGATCGAGGTCGGTCCATCCTCTGTCCGCCATCACATTCGGCACATCGATCGGAGCCGACGGGTCTCCGAGTCTGGTGAGCGTCCATGCGTTGTTTCGCAGCTTCTCGCCGAGAGGCGCTTGGGCGAGACACTCGGCCTGGAGACGCAGTCCATGTGCGGCGCTGGTACGCGGGAACGAGTTCCGCAGGTGCATCCCGGTTCGGGCGGAAGCGATGGAGAGCGGGTGTTCTTCGTGCAGTCCGACGAAGCCGCCGATATACTCGATCCGGCCGTTGGCTTCTTCGCGGGCCAGTCGCTCGCACTCGTCGACACTGGCGTCAAAGGCCAGCACGCGCAGGCGATCGCCGAAAATGCGCCAGGCGGGATCGATTCCGCCAGAGCATCCGATGTCTATGCACGAGAAGTCCTGGGTCCTGAGACTGCCGGCGATGTAAGCTGCAAATGCCGTGCTCATAATCTTGCCTTGAGCGCCTTGCGCGCGTCCGTTGGATTGGAGGAGGGAACCGTCTAGCCGGCTTTGCGTAGCAAGAAGAAGGGGCCAGCGACCGGATCCGTGAATGTCTTCCTGCCGACAAACCTTTCGTGCAGAACCCTGTACAGGATTGCTGCCCTGGCGGGTTCGAGGATCGTCGACATATAAGCGATGAACGACTCTTCGCTAACTTCCCAGATGTAGTCGGCAATGATGTCGTATCCCAGATCCATGGCGCGGGAAATCTGGTTGGAGAGTTCGTCGGCCAGCTCCTGTCCGCTCGCGGCCGGCCGATGGACCGGCCCGCTCACGAATGCCAGCAACTTCACCTTGGGCTTGTCCGCAGGTGCCGGGCCGAGCCTTGGAAAGTAATTCCAATCGCCACTCCACTCGTAGAACATCTCCGACACGATCTGCTCGAAGCCGTGAACGAGAAAGACGGTACGGGTCGGATCGATTTGCTGCTCGATTCGCTGCAGGGCGCCGCGCCACAGGCTGTCCTGCCCCCGGGCTGGCGTCATGCGATAGATATTGTAGGAGAGGAGACCAACACAGAAGGCAACTGCAAGGGCAGGCACGGCAACCCTGTGACAGCGACTCGCCGTGGCGACAACCAGGAAGAAGGCAACCGTCAGCCAGGGCATGACGTTGACCTGCATCTGGGGATCTTGTGGCTGCGAGTAGAAATTGAAGGCCTCGCCGGCCGCGAACGTGACGCCGAAGACCGTAGCGAGCGCGCGGCTGCTGACGTCTCGACGGCGCTGCCACAGCAGTATTGCGGCGGGAACGGCCAGGGCAATGATCAACACCGTCGCAACGATCATCTCGGGACGATGTGCGGCTATGTACGAGACATCTCCGAGATTCTTGCCGCCGAGCAGGTATTCGCTGATGCCCGCCCACAGGAACACGAGCTTGCGTTCCGCGAAGCCTGCCCAGCCGGAATCTACGCCTTTCGCGGTCCAGAGCAGTTCTATGACGCTCCCCGGATTTGCATTCTGGGGCCCCCAGAGCATTTTTATCAGTTGGGCGGTGCCGACCATCGTGAGGAGGAAGATACCTAGGCGTGCCGCGCGCTCGGCAAGCCGCCCGTGACCGATTGCCAGCGCTGCAAGGAGCGCGGGCAACGTCGGGAACATCAATCTCCATTCCATGAGCCAGGAAAGGGTGAAGACGAGGGAAACGATGGCGACTTGGGTCCGGGTCGGGGCGGCGAACCAGATCGAGGCCAACGCCATCGCGCCCATCAGGAGGGCATACGATGGCATGATGTCTTCGTTGCTGATCGCAAGATTGAGAAAGAATGCGCAGCCGGCATGGAACAGGGCCGCGATCCAGGCCGTTGCCCGGTCGGCGGTCACTGACCTTGCCAGGGAGTAGATCGTGCAGAGAGTCGCGGACGCGAAGATGCAGTTGATGATGGCCAGTTGACGGCGGGGGTCTCCGGGCAACACGCCGATCAGGTCGAGTGCGCGGCAAAAAAGTGCCGCAATGGGGTAGTAGAGATAATTTGAAGGGTCGAGCGAAGCGGACCGCCAATCGGAAATCCAGCTTCGCACGGTCATCGCCTTGAAGACACCGTTGCTCGTCAATGCCTGCGGATTGTCGAGCCAAATGACCAACCAGACGAACGCACCAAGCGAGACGACAAAGATCAGGGCGAGATCGAGGATATCGCCGCCGCCTCTGAGCAGACGCCCGGAAGTACTGCTGACTGCCTCCGCCGGCGCGTGTTTTGTTGTTTGGTCCCCCACCGTGTCGGCTTTCTTGCCACACGGGATTCGCAGTGCCAAGAGGCGGAGGCAGGGTTTCGCGATACTCATTTCCCGTCGCGACTGGCGCATTGCGGCTTTGGGATTTGCCTTCTTCATCTACGCTATCGTTGGGTGGGCAGCCTGCTGTTGGCCTGCGACACTATCAACCGAGTTCAGGCAGGAAGGATCCAAGACGCCTGCTTGTCCATGTCACGAGTAGCTATGTGCAGCCGATCGGTGCATTCGTGTTGCTTTTCCTCGCGGTTGGCGTCGAGCTCCTTGCCCGGCTTGCAGTCATTGCAGGCACCGCCTTCCTGGCCACGAGAAAAGTGTAGGCGTCAATTTTTCGAGTTGCAGGTTCAGCAGGAATATGGTAGGAATTATATTATATTGACCGATCTGCACCTCGCGCGGTGCAGGGCCCCATCCGTGGTCTCGCGGGGGGCTTCATCGGTCCGGCGGCACCCGTGTCTCCACACGCGTAGCATGAGCGGCCTCCCCGGGAGGCCATTGCGCCAGTCCGCCGGGGCAGAGGGATTGAGGGCCCTCGCCCGATCAACAAGCACAGAGGGAATGCCCGCCGCTTGGCCATAACCGGCGGGAGCCCCGAACGAGGGACGTGAGGAAAACACCCACGCCGCAAAACCCGAGGCGCGTCTGCAGTTCGCCAGAGAGCACTGGGGCCTTGGCCCCATCTTGGGCTGCAGGACGGACTTTGCCATGGCCTGGATACATCTGGTCCGACCCATAGCGGATGAAACCGGCGACCGGCCGCCGGAGTCCTGGGGACCCGACAATCAGAGACCGACTTCCTGGCGCCGCGCCGGGGAGAAGGTCGGAAGGGAATGAATCCCGCACCGATCCGGCGGCATGTTCCGCCTCGTCCCGGTTCGTAGGACGAGCATCGAATCGCGGTATCGGCCTCACAGTCTCGAGGCATCGTCCCCTGGAGAGCGGGAGGGTGTTTTTTTGAGACGCGCCGGTTGAGGACGCCCGAAGTGCGCCTGGAAGGAGGACAACGAACAACAGCGCGTTTGTGCGTCGTTCGCCGTCCTCGAGATCGGAAAAGTCGTTGCCGCTCAATCGTCTGGCGTCATCGGCGCAACGAGCCGGCATGGACACGCGCGGCCACCCGTAGCGATGCGTTTTCCAGGACTTTCTGGAGGAACGAACCTCCAAGGAGTGAGCTATGAAACGTTACTTACCGCCCCAACCCCAGATAGATCACATCGGCCACCTCGCCGAACTTCTCGGTCGGCAGCGTGCGCCACAGGTCGAGCACCGTGAGGCGCTGACCGTTGTTGCGCTTGCACAGGGCGGGGTCGATCTCCTTGTACTGCG
>Ga0172367_10002813_pt1 | contig 23348 bp, 20 predicted proteins | sample Lak10m_FD_114542 | JGI IMG/M metagenome (GOLD analysis project Ga0172367, IMG submission 114542) | Freshwater microbial communities from Kabuno Bay, South-Kivu, Congo - kab_022012_10m | ecosystem: Environmental > Aquatic > Freshwater > Lake | place: Democratic Republic of the Congo: South-Kivu... | reverse complement strand
GGCCTCTGTGACCTGGCCCACCTTGCGCGTCGAGGTCCCCTGCACATACATCTCCATGAGGGCCAACAAGAAGGCCTTCTCACTGCGCTGATAGCTGGCAAAGAGCTCCGGTGAAAAGGTCCCCGCCCGATCCCGAGGGACTCGGAGCGTGATCCGCCCCACGCGTGTCACCAAGTCCCTCTCGTAGCTGCCGTTGCGATACCCGCGACGGGCTTCCGTCCGCTCGTGCCGCCCTGCGCCCACATGCGAAGTGAACTCCGCCTCCAGTACCTGCTGAAGCGCCCTTTCCACCAAATCCCGAAGAAATCCAGGGTCGTCCAGCCAAGACTCTTGTTTCCGAAGTCCGCGCTTCCCACTCTCCCGTTGGGCCATGATCGTCTTCCTCCATTGTCGATTTGCCTTGACATGAAGGAAGACCATGGCCCGCTTTTCCTCAACCCCTCCAGGGGCCGCGAGCCTCAGCCGCTTTTACACAATTATCGCGACACAACCCTCCGACCTGAAGCGGCTTCGAGATCTGGAAGAGGAAAACCGCAAGCTGAAGCATATGTATGCCACGCTGAGCCTGGACCACCAGATCCTGAAAGAGGTCGTCGAAAAAAAGCTCTGAGCCCGGCCGGCAAACGAGAGCTGATCTCGGAGCTGGTCGGGGAGTTTGACATTTCGTCTCGCGTGGCCTGCCGTGTGTTGTCCATCAGCCGGTCCGTGGCCCGTTATCAACCGGATCCCACACGGGATCAGGTGGTGATCGTCGCCTTGCAGAAGTTGGTGGAACGCTATCCGCGCTATGGCTTTCGAAAGCTGTTCCAGCTGCTGCGCAAAGACGGGAAGAGGTGGAATCACAAGCGCGTCCATCGGATCTACTGCCAGCTGCGGCTGAACTTTCGGCGCAAGGGAAAGCAGCGTCTGCCAAACCGGGATCCGCAGCCGTTTGGCATTCCCGCGGTGCTGAACGACAGTTGGTCCATGGACTTCATGACGGACAGCCTTTGGAACGGACGGAAGTTCCGCACCTTCAACGTGGTCGATGATTGCAATCGGGAGGTCTTGGCCATTGAAATCGATCATAGCCTGCCGGCCGACCGCGTGATTCGTGTTCTTGATTCCGTAGCCCGGCGGCGGGGGTACCCCCGCCAGGTGCGTTCAGACAACGGCCCGGAGTTCATTTCCCTGGCCTTGGCCCAATGGGCGGAGGATCACGTGGTCCACCTGGAATTCATCAAGCCCAGCAAACCGGTGCAGAACGCGCTGATCGAGCGCTTCAATCGCACCTACCGCGAAGAGGTCCTGGACTTCTATGTCTTCGAGAGCCTGTATCACGTTCGGCAGATCACCCAGGCCTGGCTGCAAACCTACAACGAGGAACGGCCCCATCAGGCCCTGGCCTTTCAAACCCCGGGTCAAATCCGGGACGGTTTAGAGGGTGAGAACTCTAGAAATCCCCGGAGCTAAAACAGGGAGCCTTACACCCGGGAGCAACTGAGATTGCAAATATCTCGTTCCAGTCGTCAGAATAGATTCCATCATTCCCAAAGTGCATGCCAAAATTCCAATCAATGATTTTGTTCTTTACAAATGAGATACCCATACCAAAGCTATCACTGCGATTTGAGCTACCCGCACTAATAATTACATAGCTTGAGTCACTCTTTGAATCCCAGGCTTGTGCATAGCATGAATTATTTCCGAACAAAAGAGTCAAAATGGCGACTATGAAAGGGAAAATGGTCAAACGCAATCTGGATTTCTTCTCGACTCTCGCCATTGTGAACATTCTCCTCGACCCAAATGGTCTCGAACGGTGGCTTCGCGGCGCACCTGGCGCGGCGCTTGCCGTGATCCACTTGAAAGTCTTTCACTTCCGACTGCAAGCGCCGTGACGGGCGCAAAGTCGGCTGCAGGCGATGTTAAGTCTTTAGCCGCTTGTACTTCAGGCTACTTCAAAGCGCAGGCTCTTTCCGCACGCATTGGCATATTTTCGAAGCGTGCCGATCGAAGGTGAGTGCCTGCCGGTGGCAAGAGAGCGCTCGAGCCGCGCAACAGCAGGTGCCTGCGTTCCCATGCGTTCAGCCACCTCCGCTTGCGTCAAGCCGGCTTCATGGCGTGCCTTCAGTAACTGGTCAAGCAACGCTGACTCTTCCTGTTCAATGCGTTCAATCTCCTTTCGAACGCCAGGTCGTCGCGTTAACTTCTTGATGATCTCGTCATGTGTGCTCATGTCTCACTTCCTTCATGCGCGATTCTGCAAGCTTGATCTGTCGCAAAGGCGTTTTCTGCGCCTTCTTGATGAAGCTGTGTAGCATGACAATTTGCCGACCGACAATCGTGCAGAAAAACACGCGGGCTATCCCATCTGAACTCCGTAGTCGAAGTTCAAACAAACCCTTTCCAAACGCTTCGGTATGCGGCTCTCCAAGATTCGGCCCCAGCGCAATCATCCGTCGCGTGAGAACGACATATCGGGCAGCAAGTGAATCTGGAAGCGCAAGGATTTCCTCCTCAACGGCTTCGCTGTAGTATGCGATCGTGTAGTCCACGGCACCACTATAACAATTATGTTATTCGAGCTCAAGCCCCGGCGCGAGCTTCCGCCAAGATTCCGAAGCCATCAATAGACCTAACGGTGGCTTCAGCCGCGACGCGCCTGGCGCGGCGCTTGCCTTGATCCACTTGAAAGTCTTTCACTTCCGATTGCATGCGCCGTGACAGCGCAGGCGACGGCTGCAAGCAGTGCTAGCCGCTTCTATACACATCTCGTTGATTACCGACTTTAACAACGGTTACAATTAATACCTGATCGGCAATCTCATAGACGATTCGATACTGCCCTTGCCGAACACGATAGCGCTCCTGTCCAGACAGTTTTTCACAGCCCACGGCTCGTGGATCTTCTGCAAGCGCATCAATCCTTTTGAGAATGCGCGCAACATCCTGCTTCGGAACGGCGCGAAGATCCTTAGTGACAGACTGACGGGAGACAAGCCTATAGCTTGCCATGGGCTTTCAAGTCCTTTAGCAAGTCCTCATAGCTGATGGTTGGTTCATCAGCGCGCTGTTCAAAGGCATCGAGATCCTCTTGGTCTTCGCGTAGCGCAAGGCGTACGGCATCGTTGACCAGCGTGGATACGGAATGGTTTGTGTGTGCCGCCTTGATGCGCAAGGCCTGATGCAATTCTGGCTCGAAGTAAATCGTCGAGCGCTTGGTCGGATCACTCATGATGTTGTACCTCCTGCCGGAACATAGCAACATGACGCTAAAACATCAAGACGTCTGAGTGTCTGGATTGAATGCAGCTGATACAAACTAATGCCGACCCTCTGTCAGCCTGCGCGCACGGTGGAGAACCACATGCAGAGAATCAAGCATCAAGGGCCCTGAAGGGAAGTTTCCGCCATACCCTCGCCCCCGTGGGCGTACTCCCAGTTCCGCCCGCGCTTGCCCAGGCGCTGCAACAGGCCGGCGTGGTGCAGGGTGTAGCACATTTTGCCCGCCAGCCAGCGGGGCTGGGTCAGGGCCTCGCCCAGCTCGGTGGAGGTGAAGGGCTCGCCGGCGGCGTAGGGCAGCAAGGCGGCCCAAGCCTCGGCACCACACAGGCGGCGGGATTCCAGCACTTCCAGCAAACGGCGCTCCCGCACCACCCAACCCTGGCGGCGCCAGGCCCTTCCGGGCTGGTGGGCGCGGATCTCCTCCTCGCGGGTGAGCAGCAATTCCAGGGTCAGGTGCTCGTGCAGGAGCAGCGGGGCGATGCTCACCAGTTCGCGGAAGGCCTCCAGCATGTGACCGCGCTTGGGGGAGCGGCGTCGGGACAGCTCGCGGCGACCGTCCGCATTTTCTTCCACCTTCACAATCACTTTTTCCACCGCGATGGGCAGCACCACGCGCACGGCGTGGGCGGGCAGGAGGCGCTCCAGCTTGGCCCGCATGCGCGTGAAGCCGCCGGTTTGCACCTCCACCAGGCCGTCAGGGTTCAGCACATCCACAATGAGCCCCTCCACCTCGGCCTCGTAGCGGGCGCCGGGCTCGCAGCACAGGGCCTTCAAGGTGGCGTGCAGGTGGCCCTCCGCCAGGGTGCCGATGCGCGAGGGCACGGCTAGGCCCCCAGCGGGACATCCAGCGCCTGCAGGACGGCCCGGGCCAGCAGCAGGTGGCCCGTGGGGTCCGGGTGCACGCGGTCGCCGGCGATGCTGGTGGGGTGGCGGTATCGGCAGGCGGCGTCGAAGGCGGCCTGGGTGTCCACCAGGCGTGCGTCGTGGCGCCGGGCCAGCTCGGCCACCACGGCGCCGTAGCGGTCCATCATGGCGCGCATGGGATCGGCCCGGTTGGGCTCGATGTAAAAGGGCGTGAGCAGCAGCAGCCCCTTCAGCCGCGGTCGCGCCTGGCCCAGCAGCTCGTCCAGGGTGCGGGAGTACTCGTCCAGGGGCACATGGGCGCCGGGCTCCAGTCCGCTGTCGAAGTAGCGCCACACATCGTTGATGCCAATGCACACGCTGAGCCACTGGGGCGCCTGTTCCAGCACATCCTGCCGCCAGCGCGCCGCCAGGTCGCGCACGGTGTTGCCGCTGATGCCCATGTTCACCACGCGCAGGCCGTCCTGCGGCCGCAGTGCGCCCAGGTGTTCCTGCACCATGGCCACATAGCCCTTGCCCAGCCCGCCGCCCGCCACCAGCCCAACGGGCCGCGCGCGACCACAATCGGTGATGCTGTCTCCCGCCATGAGCAGGGTGTCGCCGGGTGCCAGTCCCATGGGGTGCTCCACTTTGCGGCGGAACGCTCAGTCCGCCTTCACCAGCACGTGATACAAATTGTCCATGCCACCGTGGGGAAGGGGCGTGTCGGGCAAGTGGTGGAAGTCGCCGTCGTAGATGGCCTCCAGGCGGAAGGGCGAGCGCGCCACCACGGCGCGGAAGTCCTCCGCCAGCCACAGACGCGTGGTGTGGCGTGTCTCGATGGTCTGTTCCCCCTGGGGCCCGCTCACCTCCAGTGTGCAGGTCTCGTGGCTGCGCGCCGTGGCGCGATCCTCCTTCGTGCGCCAGGCCACCTTCATGGCGATGTCGCCCCGGCGGCTGGTCCAGCGGATGATCTTGGGCCGCACCCGGGGCGGCATGGCGTAGCTCAAGTCGATCACATACACGCCGCCGCGCTCCAGCATGTCCGCCGTGGCGCGCAGGTGAGCCAGCACCTCCTCGTCGTGAAGGAGATAACGGAAGGAGTTGATGGCGGTGAAGGCGCCCTGGAAGCGCTCCGGCAGCCGGAAGTCCGCCATGCCGCCCTCAAGGGCGCGGCAGCTCTCCTGCAGGCCTTCCTCCGCCAGGCGTGCGCGGGCGAAGTCCAGCGTGGCGGGGTTGATGTCGTAGCCCGTGGCCGCGAGGCCCATGCGGCCCAGCACCACCAGGTTGCGGCCGGTGCCGCAGGCGGGCTCAAGGACGCGCTCCGGCTCGCCCCTTCCGTAGAACTCCATGCAGGTGAGGACGAAGTGCAGTTCGCGGGTGATGTCCCAGTCGTAGGCGATGTCGTAGAGTTCGGCCAGATTGTAGAGTTCGCTCCCGTGCAGGCCGGGATCCGCCTGGCGAGGAGCGGGATCCATGTGCTATTTGGCGCCGTGGCAGGCACAGCCTCCGGCGCACCCGGCGGGCTTGCTCTCCGTCGCGGCCGGCGCGGAGCTGGCGGAACCCTCCTCGGACTTGCCGCCGGATTTGCGGCGATAATCCGTTTCATAGAAGCCCGAACCCTTGAAGATCATGCCCGTGCCCCGGGAGATCTGGCGCTTCAAGCTCTCCGTGCCACAGGCCGGGCAGGTGCTCAGCGCCTCGTCCTTCATGGACTGGAAGGCTTCCATTTCATGTGCGCACTGGGTGCAGCGGTACTCGTAAGTCGGCATGATCTTCCTTTCCATCCGCGTTCAATCCGGGGCTGAAGGTAGCGAGCGCAAGCCTTACCGGTGGCGCCCCTCGTAGAAGAGGTGCGAGGCCAGCCCGTGCGCCACGCCCCGGCTGCACACATGAAGGCTCTCGGCGCCGCTCTCCGTCAGCAGTCGGCGCAGGAGGGCCAGGGCGGCAGGCAGGCAGTCACCCTGGCGCGCGATCATGGGAATCAGGTTGCGCTCGTCCACACTCAGGCCCGCCAGCAGATCCTCCAGCCGGCGCAATTCCTTGTCGCCCAGCCGCGTCTCGTCCAGGAGGTCCATGTCGTGGAAGGTGAGCCCCAGGTGCAGGGTCGCCGCCAGCCAGGCGTGTTCTCCCGTGATGAAGAGAGCGTCGCCGAAGGAGGCGGGGGCACCCGAGGGTGGCCGCAGTCCGTGGAAGGCCTGGGACGCGTCCTGCGCCGGTGGACGCGAACTCCCCAGCTCCCATTGCAGCAACAGCGGCGCGCGGCCGGGGATCTCCCACGCTCCCAGCGCCCGCCAGTGCCCCGCCTGCACGCAGGCGATGTCGCCGGAGGGATAGATGCCGCGCACCCCGCGCAGCATCCACAGGGCCTCGTCCTGGGGGGGAAGCACATGCAGTTCAACCCCCAACTGCACCTGGAAGTCCGCGGCAAGAGGGTCGTCCACCACGGGCCCGTCCAGCAGGGAGGCGCTGATGGCCACCGTGCACTCGTCGGCCAGCGCGCGGTAGTGGTGCAGGGCCTCTGCCGCCTGACGCAGGAGGTTCTCCCGCAGATCGCCGCGCACATGGCCCAGGTGCTTCAGGCTGATGTCCGCCCCATTGCGCACTTGTTGGTCGTGAACGACGAAGAGGCGGTCGTGGCGGTCCTCGTCCAGGGTGCTGGCCACGGCCCCTTCCAGCAGATTGGGGCGCTTGGCGCCCGCGTGCTCCAGGAGATCCCGCCGCCGCGTGGTGGCCAGCAGGATGTGCGTGGAGCCTTCGCCGATGTGGATCACCAGCGCGCGCATGTCAGACCTCGCAATCCAGCGGGCGGCTCAGGCCCATGGCGATCCACTCGCCCTTGTGGCGCACTTCGGGATCGGGCAGCTTCCACTCCGCCGCCAGGGCGCGGATGGCGTCCTCCTCGGTCTCCAGCAGGCCGGCCAGCAAAAGGCGGCCGCCGGGCCTGGTGACGCGCAGCAGGTCGGGGAAGAAATCCTCAATCACGCTGCGCTGGATGTTGGCCAGCACCAGTTCGAAGTGGTACTCCGGGCCCAGGCCGCGCGGATCACCCTGGCGGAAGAAGCTGCCGGTGGCCAGCCCGTTGTCCCGGGCGTTCTCGCGGCTCACGCGCACGGCCTCTTCGTCGATGTCGATGCCCAGGGCGAAGGGGGATCCCAGCTTGAGCGCCGCCAGGGCCAGCACGCCCGTGCCGCAACCGGCGTCCAGCACATGCACTCCGCTGAGGTCCTTCATCTCGTCCAGCCACTCCAAAAGGAGCAGGGTGCTCTCGTGGGTGCCGGTGCCGAAGGCGCTGCCCGGATCCAGCCGCAACACCAGACGCGTGTCCGCCTCGGCGGGCTCGATCCAGCTGGGGCAGATGCTCAGGCGCTGGCCGATGTGCTGCTGGCTCCACTGGGCCTTCCAGCCCGCCTGCCAGTCCTCGTCAACCAGGTGCTCCACGCGCAGGCTCCAGGGGCCGGGCGCCGTGCGCGGCTCCGCCTCGAGCGCCTGCAGATAGCCCTCCACCAGCCCTCGCAGCGCCTCGGGATCCTGCTCGTCCCCGAAGAAGCCCGCAAGGCCGCTGTCGCGTTCCTCCACACCCAAGGCGCCGCATTCGAAGAGATGGTTGGACACCGCGTCGCGCGCGCCGGGTTCCAGTTCCAGCACCACATTCCAGCTCATGCCCGCCCTCCTCTTCTTGCCTCAGAGCCCTTCGCGGACGAAGGCTTCCACCACTTTGCCCACGGCATCCAGGCTGGCCGCGCTACAGGCGGCGGGCGTGTCGCGCAGGGTGTGCCACTCGGGATAATCGAAGTCGATGATGTCCACCATGGGCACGCCGCGCTGGATGAGCGGCAGGTGGTCGTCCTGCACGGCGGGTCCCGTCTCGCGGAGGAAAAGGTGCCCGAAGCCCAGGCGCTCCGCCGTGTTCCACAGGCGCTCCACCAGTTCCGGCGCGGCCTGCAGGCTGAAGGGCTCCATGGGAAGGCTCAGGTTCCGGTCGCCCACCATGTCCAGCAGGATGCCCGCCTCGGGCAGGGGACGGCCCAGGCTGCGCGCATAGGCCTTGCTGCCCAGGAAGTATTCCTCCAGATGTCCCTGCGGCCCCCAGTCCTCGCCGTCGAAGAACACGATGTCCACGCCCATGGAAGGGGCCTTGGCCTTCAGGCAGCGGGCCAGCTCCAGCAGCACGACCACGCCGCTGGCGGCGTCGTTGGCGCCCGGCACCGGCTGCTGGCGCTTGCTGCGGTCGGGATCCATGTCGGCGAAGGGGCGGCTGTCCCAGTGGGCGGCCAGGAGCACGCGCCGCGCGGCCTTGGGCTTGAAGCGACACACGATGTTGCGCATGGGCAGGCCCCTGGTGCTCCACTCCGGGTGCCCCTTGGCCATGGGGTGACCCTTGCGCACCACATGGGTGAAGGGCTGCTCCCACGCCTCGTCACCCAGGCCACGCAGGGTTTGCAGCAGCCAATCCCCCGCCTTCCGCGCGGCAGGACTTCCCGGCACGCGCGGCCCCATGGCGCACAGGCTCTTCAACTGGGCATAGGCCCGCTCGCCATTGAAACAGGAGGCCGGGGGCGCGGCGGCGGTTCCAGGGGCCAGCGCACAGAGGAGCAGCAGGGCGGCCAGCGCACGGGGAAGAGGCCGGGTGCTCATCGGCTGCGGATCTCGGCGCGGCAATTCACCTGGAACTCCATGTAGGACTTCTTGTCGTTGGCCGTGCCCGAGTGCTCCACGCCGTACTTCCAACTGGCGCCGCCCGTGATGTTGCGCGACACCTTGTAGTCCGTGTTCAAGGTCAGGCTCCAGGTTTTGCGGTTTTGGGGCGTGTTCCACACCAGCACGCGCACGGCCTCTCCGTTCACATCCTGGGTGGCGGAGGTGGAGTTCAGCGTCAGGCCGCGTGTGTTGTCGTAGGTGAGACGCAGGGTGGTGTCGTTCTTGATGCGCTTCTTGAAGCCGGGAATGGTGAAGCCGTCCTTGAGGATCTTCTGCGCCGATACGCTGTAGGTGCGGTTGCGCTCCAGGGTCATGCTGCGGTTGTCGCCGTCGGGATCGTTCACGCGCAGCTTGCGCGTCACCTTGTAGCTGGCGCTGCCTCCCCAGCCCTTGTCCAGCTGGAAATCGAAGCCGCCCAGCGGATTGTAATCGCGGGTGAAGTTGAGCTGGCTGCGGTACATGCCCTCGGCGCCCGGGCTGTAGGCCACATCCAGCTTGCCCTTGTAGTCGTGGCTCATGTTGAGGTCCTTGAAGAGCCGGGACAACAGCGGCAGGCGGTTGAGCTTGCGCACGCTGAAATTGTAGTTGGGCACCGCCAGGAGGGAGGGATTGCCGCCCAGGGCGTCGCCCTTTTCCAAGGTCCCCTTGCCGGTGATGGGGTCGTTGGCGAAGCGGTACATGCCCGTGCCGGCTTCCCGCCGCGAACTCTCGCGCTCGTTGGTGAACTGCTGGGAGAAACTGTGCTCGTAGCTCAGGCGCACGGGCAGCTCCTTGTGCAGGTTCACGCGGGTTCCCAGGCTGTAGTCGTAGCCGAAGGAGCGCGCGGTGCTGAAGGTCGTGTTGGCGATGCGCAGGGTGTCCACACCCGGATCGCTGCCCAGGGCCAACTGGTAGGCCAGGCTGGCGTGGCGCTGGCTCACCGGTGTCCAGGGCAGGATGGCGCGTCCGGGGTCTGTGCGGCTGGCGTCGCGATTGAAGCGCATGTCCACCGGCTCGATCTTGGAGACCATGAGGCCCGTGCGCTCCCACACGCTGGTCAAGAGCCTTCCCATGGCCAGCAGCACCGGGTTCGGTTCCTTCGGCTTCATGGCCAGGACGCTGTCCGGCGATGCGGTGGCTTTGCCCAGGGAGTCCGCGCGGGCCAGCGCCTGCCCGCTGTCGGGTCGTGCCAGGGCCTGGGCCTTGATGAGGCTGTCCGCCGCCATCAACTGGCTGCGCACGCTGTCCGGCAGCATGGCCATCAGGCTGTCCGGCATGAGGGGCCGTGGCGTCAGGATGGGTGTGCGCACGCTGTCCACGGGTGACGCCGCGCTGTCGGCGCCCTTCACCTTCAAGGATCTGGATTTCTTCTTGCCCTTGCCGCCCTTGTCATCCCGGGGTGCGGCCTGCGCACCCTTGCCCTTGTCCACGCTCGCGGACGGGGCCACATCGTCAACCGGGCGGGCGAGGGAGTCGCCACCCGCCGGCACCGGTGCCACGCCTTCCGCCAACGCGAGACTGTCGCCAGCAGCTGGGGCAGAGCCCTCTTTCAGGCGGCGCTTCTCTTCCTTGCGGGCCTTGCGGGCCTCTTCCCTGGCCTTGCGCTCGGCTTCGCTTTTCTTCAAACGCTCCGATGCCCGGGCGTCGGCAGCCTTCTTCACCGCGCTCAACCGCTCGTCGCTCATCCACAGCGCCTTGCGCAACAGCTTGTCCGGCGAAAACTTGAGGTCCGCCGAGAACTTGCCCGTGTTGCCCAGGTTCACGCCCTTGGCGGGCTCCACCAGATCCCGCGTCCAGCTGTAACTGGTGTTCCAGGTGAAACTGGTGGTGGTCCAGCTCACCAGCGTGGGGTTCCAGGTGAAGCCTGCGGTCTGGCGGATGGTGTGGTCTCCGTCGTGCACGCCGGCCACCTGCTCCTTCCACAGCGCCAGACGGTCCACGAAATCCGATGCCACCAGATAGTTCAGGCTGTCCGTGAGGGCATTGGGCATGCCCGGCAGGTCCCGTGCCTGGCTGCGGCGGAAGCGCAGGTTGTTGTCGTAGCTGCGCTGCACGGTCACCGAGAGGGACTTCAGCGGCTTGAAGCCCGTGTTCCAGTTGCGCGACAGGGTGTAGGTTTCCACATGGCTCTGGCTCAGGTCCCGGCGCCAGGTGTGCGTGATGCGCCGGGCCGTGTTGGCGCCCAGTCCCAGGCTTTGCGGGAAGTAACCGATCTCCAGCGCCGCCGCCTTGCCCACCAGCGGCCAGTCCTTCACGAAGGCCAGCGGCTTCAGCACATGGGTCCAGCGGAACTGGTTGTTGTAGCTCAGGCGCAGGTTCTGGGTGAAGGAGGTGTCCGCCGCCGTGTTCACATTGCGGCTCACGGTCTGTGACACATCGGTGGTGAGCTGCACCTTGTCCACCGTCTGCTGCAGCCACCAGCCCTTCTCTGTTGTCTTCCTGAGGGAGAGGCTGGCGCTGCGGCTGCGGCTCAAGGTCTCCACCCACTGGGGATGGCTGTCCAGGTCCACTTCCTGGTCGTCGTTGGGGTAGAACTTGGGGATCTGGAGATTGCTCGAGGCGTTCACGCTGAACTGGGCGGAGAGCCCCAGCGAGGGCGGAAGCAGACGGCCCAGGTTGGTGTCCACGCCACCGCTGTAATTCAGCTTGTAGGTGCCGCCCTCCCGCGCCGCGCGTTCCTTCACCGTGTGGTAGTCCGCGTCCTTGCGCTCGAAGTTGCCGCTCACTGTCAGCACATCGGAGAACTTCGCCGTGGCCTCGGCGCGCATGGCCCGGCTGATCTCCTTCTTCACATTGCTCACGCGCAGCTCGTTGAACCACACCTCCGTGTCGGCGGGCTCGCTGCCGTGGTTTGTGACGCCCAGCAGCATGCTGCGCACCCGCGTGATGGAGGGGTTTCCCACCACCTGAACCTGGCCGCCGTCAGCCAGTGGCACGGGTTTGCCCGGCTCCTCCTGGTCGCGGCGGGCGCCGGTGAACTGGTCGATGCCGGTGATCTCGCTGAAGAGCACATGCAGGTTGTTGGCGGCGTCCCAGCCCGGCGCGATGAACTTGGAGTACTCGTAGTAGTCGTTCTCGGTGGAGATGAGGCGCAGGCGGAACTCCAGCTTGTCCGAGCCGAAGTGGCGGCGGAAGGCCGATGTGTCCAGGTCGCCGCCGTGCACGAACATCTTCAATTCGCGGTACTCGGCGAGGTTGATGTTGGAGGCCAGCTGCTTGCGCACCCAGGCCGTGGATCCGAAGCCCAGTCCCTGCAGATCCAGCACCAGGGCCTGCTCGCGGGCCTCCACGCCAGTCACCAGGTCTTTCTGGCCGGCCACGCCCGGGGGGCTGTCGTAGAAGTCGCTGTTGTCGTAGTTGTTCAGCACGCTCACATCGTAGCCGGAGGTGTCGCTGTCCGCCACCACGGCCTTGCGCCACTCGTTGCCAACGATGTTCACCTCGGCCAGCGTGACGCGCACGGGGCTGGTGAAGCCGTCGAACCACACGCGCATGCCGTTCACCAGCGTGAGTTGCGGCGAACCCTGGCTGACGCGGCGATCGTCCTTGAGGGGAATGCGCACGAAGATCCAGTCCGTCTGGCTGTTCTCGAACACATAGTCCTGGTACTGCGCGCTGGCCGGGTTCAGCGGCACCTCGTAGGAGTAGTAGTTGTTGGCCGTGTCCAGGCTCAGGTTGCCGTTGCGGTCCTCCGTGTCCGGGTAGATCTGGTCGGCGTCCTCGCTGTTGCCTTCCCAGCCGTGGGACTTGTCGATGGTAGTGCCCGCGCTCTCGGCGCGCACCCAGTCGTCGTAGGACCATGGTTCGGAGGCGTCGCGCACGCCATCACCGTCCAGGTCCCACCAGTCGAAGGTGTGGTCCGCGTCGGTGAAGCCGTAGCGCGCGCCGAACTGCTGGTACATCTGCTCCCGCGTTCCCGTCCAGGCGAAGAGTTCGTCGGGCAGGGGCCAGGGCGGATCGGGGCCTGCCATGTTGATGGTGCCCGAGCTGGGATCCAGACCCATGTCCTCCCCCTCCTGCAACAGGAAGTCGTCGTCGGAGTCCTCGGTGTCCAGCGCATTGTTGGGCAGCACATCCTCGGAGATGACACCCAGATCCAGGTGCAGGCTGCCGCTGCGGTCACCCTCCACCAGCAGGGTCAGTTCCAGGAATTTCTTGTCCGACAGGTCGTCGTAGGCGTTGCGGAAGTCATAATAGAGGCCGCCCCAGCTGCGGCTGCGGCTCAGGGGTTCGCCCGTGATGGTGGTGTCGGCGCCGCTCTCGTCCTGGCTGGCCAGGCGGAAGGGCTCGTACTCCAGACGCAGGACGCGCACCTCGTTGCTCACGCCCTCCCGGTCGCTCTCCTGGTACTCGGGCCAGATCTCCCGGCTGGCCACCTTGGTGCGCGGATTGTACCAGCCCATCCAGCCGCGCAGGCCCAGCACCTCGTGCTCGGGACGCGAGGACATGAACCATTGGGTGTGCCCCAGCGAGAGCGGGATCTCCTGCTTGCTGCTCTCGAAGTCGTCCACATAGGCCACGCCGTGGTTGTCCCCCGTGTCCGGGTTGTTGGAGGGATTGGGGTCCGGGATGACCATGGCGTATTCGGCCTCCAGGTCCAGCGAGGAGGGCTGCTCGGCCTCGATGAGCGGCAGGGCGTCCATCCACTCCGTCATCAGGCGCGGCTGGAAGACCAGACGGGCGTTCAGGTCCAGCACCACATTCTTGATGGGCTCGTTGCCCAGGCGCACCTTGCGTTCCGCCGTCTCCTCGTTGAAGTATATCCACGCCGCGCCCAGCTTGCTCTTGTCGCGGCCGGTCTCCCACAGTTCCAGCTCCGCCGTCAGACCGGCGAAGGTCTTCTTGCGCAGCTGGAAGAGCTGGGGTGTCTCGTAGTTCACCTGGATCTTCTGGTCCTTGGTGGTGTAGGTGGGGTTGATGATGCGGATCAGGCCCGCCTGCTCGTCCAGCGTGTAGTCCGTGTCACGGGTCAGGCGGCGGCCGTTGGCCGTCACCGTCACATTGGTGACATTCCAGCCCAGGCTGATCACCTCTGTGCCCACCTGCGCCGTGGACTTCATGCGGTAGCGCTGGTTCAGGTCCATCCATTGGGCGTCGGGGTTCTGGCGGAAGTACTGGCCGCGCAGGCCGTAGAGGACATCCAGCGTGGGATCGTTGAAGAGCACCGCGCGCGTCAGCGTGCCCCCCGACTGGCCCACATTGGGCGCGATGCGCATCTCGGCGTAGTCCGCCGCCACCTCCTCGCCGTAGATGGCCGCCAGGCTGTCCGCCAGGCTGAAATCCCCTGGCGCCTGATTCAGCACCAGGCCTTCCGGCCGCGCGCCAAAGGGGAAGGGACTGGGGAACCAAATGTTGCCCGTCGCCGTGTCCACCCAATTCTCGTCCACCCGGCGGTCGTTTCCCGGGCCGTTGCGCGACACATCCTTCACATCCAGGTAGAGCACGGAGAGGTAGTCCGTGCCGTCCTGTGAAGTCTGGTCCCGGCCACCGGAGACCACCTTGCCGATCTCCAGCTCGAACTCGGCGGGATTCATGTCCGGCGTGCCCAGGGTGAAGACATTGCGCAGTTGCAGATCCCACCAGGGCTGGGAGTCCGGATTGAAGTGGTCGGGGAAGATCACCACCACCGGATCTCCGGCGGCGGCGTTGAGCGTGCCCTTGGCCACGCCCGTCAGGCCCGGTTCCGTGGGGTTGGCGGTCTGATAGCCGATGGCGATGAAGCGCCCGTCCTGGATGCGGTTGAGGCGGATGATGCCCAGGTTCGGATCCAGGGTGAAGCCCTGCTCCCGACCCTGCTCCCAGGAGGTCTTCTTCATGCGGTAGAGGGCGCCGTCGTTGAGCACATTGCCGGCGGGGTCCACCAGCGTCAAGGGGATGCCCTCCGTGGGCGAAGGATCGAATTCGTAAAGGTCCAGGGCGATGACACGCTGACCGGACTTCACCACATGGTTCCAGCTGGCGTCGTAGATGCGGTACTGGTGCCGGTAGACCTCGTTCAGGAAGAAATAGCCGGTGACATGCTCGCCCGGGCCCAGTTCCCGTTCCCGCTCCGAGGCCGTGCCCGTGAAGGTCTGCTGCTTGCTCTCGTTCTTTTCCGTGGAGGCGATGCCCGTCAGGCGCAGGGGGCCGAAGCGGTTGACCATTTTCAGGCCGAAGAGGCCGCTGCTCTGGTCGGAGAAGCTCACATACTTGGTGGAGGGCAGGCTGAGGCTGATGTTGCCCGCGCTGATGCTCTCAATGATCTCCTCGGGCTCGCCCGTGTAGGTGATGCTGAGGTTGTTCTCGAAGTCGAAACTGCGCTCGGTGTTCTGGTCGATGTGCACATCGACCTTCTCGCCAATCTTTCCCACCACGGTGAACTGCTGCTGCTGTTCGATCCTGAAATCGTTCTGGTTGTTGTTGTAGGCGCTGGCGGACTCGCTCTCGCGTTTCTCCGCGCGGTAGGTGCCTTTCAGGCTGATGCTGCCGTGCACATTGAGGCCAATGCGCCCACTGCCGAAGATGCGGCGGAAGGTCTTGCTCTTCACTTTGAAGGGGATGTCGATCTCGATGTGGTCCTGCCCGGCGCCCTTGCTGCGCAGGGCCGTCTCCGCCAGGCTCTTGGCCAGCTGCTGCTGGTTGACGGCGGCGGCGCGTGCCAGCAGGTCCTCGTCCTTCGCCACCAGCGCGGTGCCCAGACGGCGGCCGTCCCGACCCCATGCCTGGTAGACGAGGTGCGTGCTGAGGGTGTCGACCTCGAAGAGAAGCAGACTCTCCTTCAACCCCACATGCAGGATGAAGGACTCGTCCGCGCTGCGCCACGGGGGCAAACGGTAGGGATCGGGTGAGGCCAGGGAGAGATCCGGGCGCAGGCCCGCCTGCAGACGGAATGGAGTGGAAGCTCCCTCATCCGCCACCGACCGGAGCGGGAAGGCGCAGAGGAAGAGCGTGAGGATAAGGGCCCGCACCAGGGGCATGTGTGGATGCTGCTTCAAGAGTCCCGTTGATTGCCGCCCAGTTGCCGCGTGGCAGGCTGGCCCTATGCTTGCCGATGGAATTCAGGAACTGCCAAGTGCGATGGTCCCTCCCAAGGCTGCTGTGCTGGGCGAATCTACTAAGGAAGAAGGGTCAAAGCAGGCCGGGACGGTCCTCCTCCCACAGCGTCGGGGCCGGGGGAGGCGTGCCGGGTGACGGGCTCTCGCCATGGGGCGTGGTGCCGGGAGCCGTTCCCGGCTGCAAGGCCTGATGCAGGTGCTCCAGCTGGGCCAGCGTCTCCTCGCGGAAGCGGGGCAATTCCTCCAGATCCCACAAGTGGAAATCCAGGTGCCCCAGGGCCTGGAACTCGTGTCGTTGCAGCAGGGTCGCGTCATCCACGCTCGCAGAGGAAGATGCCGCGCTGCGCAGCCAGGCGAGCAACTCCCTGCGCTTGAAGCGGTTGTACTCGTCACTCATCACAATGCGCCGGGCCCACTGGAAATCCACCCGGCACTCCAGCACGGGCGTCCGGGGCGGCAGGGCGCTCTGTTCCTCGGCGGTGGCGCCGCTCATGGAAAGACCGCGCGCACCGCTCGCCAGCACCCAATTGCGCTGGCGCGCCGTTGGCCAGAGTTGGGCCCTGGAAGGGAGGGCCAGCAGCAGGGGTGGCGCTTCCTCGGTGGCAATGGCCAGGGCGCGCATGAGCTCGTCGCCGTCCTCCACGCCGGGATCTTCCACCCGCAGGTTGACGGCCATGCCTTCCTGGCGGGCCTGGCGCAAGAGCCTGCGCAATTCCCCACGGCTGCGCTCCCGCAAAAGTCCGGCAGGGGAGATGCGCAAGGTCAGGTTGTGGAAGTCCGCGCCCGCGGCCACGGTGAGGCGCTCCTCGAGCGAGTCCAGATCCAGACCGCCCGGGAGGAGATCGCTGGCCAGCGGCGGCAGGCAGCAGCGCATGTAGAGCGGCGCGGGCCACTCCTCGCGCAGGGCAGCCGCCGAGAGCAGGGCGCTGAACTCCCAGGGGCTCTGGCCCAGCCAGCCCTGTTCAAACACCAGACCTGCCGAACCGGCGCAGCGCGCGGCGCGCATCACCAGACGCATCAGGTCGTAACAGTGGCCACCCAGCCGCACCGCCAGCAGGGCACCGCCCCACGGCCGCGACAGACGCTCCACGCTGTCGGCGATGGAGGCGCTGCGCATGCCCCGGTGGGCGGCGGCGCTGCGCAGGCAGCGACGCAGGTGGGTTCGCAGGGTGGGGTCGGGGTTGAACACGGCGTTGCGGGCGAAAGCGTCCACGGCGCCGGGGCCGGGCTTGCCGGCGGGGAAGCCGATCACCTGGCCCCGGTCCAGCACGAATTGCTCATCCAGGGCTGCCTTCATTTCGTCCAGGCTGCGAAACATGGGCCCTCCTTGGTGCAAGGTGTCCCGATGTCAGGGGATGAGAATCAGGTCCTCCTGATCCGTGCCCTCCGCCACCTGGACACGCCCCTCCAGGTCGATCATGAGGTTGTTTTCGCTGCGCACGCCAAAGTGGGGGAAGTAGAGGCCGGGCTCCACGCTCATCAGCGTACCGGGCAGGAGCAGACGCTCGTCCCTCGTCTCCAGGCCGTCCAGGTTGGCCCCTCGCCCGTGGACTTCCGTGTCGATGCTGTGACCGGTGCGATGGATGAAATGCTCGCCGAGGCCGGCCTCCTCGATCACCCGCCGGGCGGCGTCGTCGGCCTCCCAGCCCTGCACGGAAGCACCCGAGGCCAGGCGCTCCGCCACGAAGCGCGGCACCGCGCGACGGGCGTCGCGCACGAGCTGCCAGGCGCGCAGCACCTCGACGGGCGCTTGAGCGCCCGTGTAGGCCATCCAGGTCTGGTCGGCGTAGATGGCCTCGGCGTGGTCCTGCCGGGCCCACAGGTCGATGAGGAGGACCTGGTCCCGTTCGATGAGGTGCCCCGCCCGGGGCTCGTGGTGGGGATTTCCCGCGTGGGGGCCCGTGGCCACAATGGGCGCGTGGTCAGTCACCATGGCGGAAGCGGAGAAAGCGGCCAGGATGAGTTCCTGCACCTCGCACTCCGTCACCCGGCCACCTCGCCGCAGGACCTCCGCCACATGGTGGAAAGCGCGGTGGGCGATGTCCCGCACCAGGGCGGCCGCCTCCAGGTGGCTGGTCAATTGCCAGGAAGTGAGGCGCGGCTGCACGGCCTGCACCAGCGCGGCGCTGGAGTGGATTTCCACCCCCAGGCCGCGCAGAAGATCCACCGTGCCCGCGTCCACCAGCGAGAGGCCGGGAATGGCGGCCTCGGGGCTGGTCTCCATGGCGATGTGGCGCGCACCGGCCATGAGGGCCGCCAGGTGGGCGCGGTGGGATTCGTGGGAGAGGTAGTGCCGGCACTCCCCCGGCAGGCCGTCCAGCGTGTGGCGCTCGATGCGGTGCTCCAGCCGCACGGCCTCGCCCCGGGACGGAATCCAGTAGTAGGCGCGGCGGCTGCGCATCTGGTGGGCCGGACGCTCCAGCAGCCGCTCGGCGATGGGATTGCGGTCCTGCAACAAGAAGAGCAGCCAGCCGTCCAGACCGGCGCTGCGCATGGCATCCTGGGCCTCGTGCAAGGAGAAGAGCATGAAGGGACTCCGCGGAACGGTGATGCTGTGCGGTCTTTTCTGGGCGCAAATACATGCAAATTGGGCACGGGATCAAGGGAAATGGCGGCCTGGCTTGGAATCTTCAGGTGACGGTGGCCGGCAAGACCAATCCTGGTCCGACAGCGATGGGAGAAGAGGATGATCTATCTCGATCACAACGCGTCCACGCCCCTTGCCCCCGAGGTGAAGGCGGCCATGCTGCCCTGGCTGGATGGGGCGGTGGGAAATCCCAGCAGCGGCCACGCCTTCGGGCAGGCCTGCCGCGCGGCGGTGGAGCTGGCGCGACGCCAGTTGGCCCAGCTGGTGGCCTGCCATCCCATCGAGGTGCTCTTCACCAGCGGCGGCACCGAGAGCAACAACTGGGTGCTGCAGGGCATCGCCCGACTCCACGGCCCCTGCCACTTCATCACCAGCGCGGTGGAGCATCCCGCCATCCTGGAAGTGTGCCGTTTCCTGGAGAGCCAGGGCGTGGAGACGACGATCCTGCCCGTGGACGCCCAGGGCCGGGTGGCGGTGGCGGCGGTGGAGGCCGCCCTGCGTCCGGACACGCGCCTGGTGAGCGTGATGCTGGCCCAGAACGAGACCGGCGTGTTGCAGCCGGTGGCGGAGATCGCCGCCCTGTGCAGGGAGCGCGGCGTCCTGTGTCACACCGACGCTGCCCAGGCCGTGGGCAAGATTCCCGTGCTCATGGACGAACTGGGCGTGGACCTGCTCAGCGTGGCCGGGCACAAGTTCAACGCGCCCAAGGGCGTGGGAGCCCTGGTGGTGCGCAACGGCGTGCACTTGCCGCCCCTCATGCACGGCGCCGGCCACGAGCGCGGCTTGCGGCCGGGCACGGAGAATGTGCTGGAGCTGGTGGGTCTGGGCGCGGCGGCCCAGCGTTTTCACGAGGCGGATGGGCAACTGACGAGGCGGCAGGGGCAGTTGCGGGACCTGATGGAGGCGGAACTGCGCGCGCGCATCCCCGGCTTGCGCGTCAACGGCCAGGGCGCCTTGCGCCTGCCCAACACCCTGAGCGTGGTGCTGCCCGGTCTGCGCGTGGACGAGCGCCTGGCCCGCTGCCCGGAGCTCGCGGCCAGCGCCGGCGCCGCCTGCCACGCCGACAGCGCCACGCCCAGCCATGTGCTGGCGGCCATGGGCCTCTCCACCGACGACGCGGCCTGCACGCTGCGCCTGAGCGTGGGCCTGGGCAACACGGATGAGGAGATGGTGCAGGCGGCGGCGATGCTGGCGGGGTGAGGCCTGAGGCTGCCAGCGCGTCCAATGCAGGGCTCCATGTTTTGCGATTGCAAAGCGCTTGGGACCTGGTGCTACACTAAAGTTACACCAGTTCATGTCCTGCCTGGCGATGTTCCTGCTGTATGTACGGCGTGTCGCGTGCTGGTACATAAGTCTCTCCTGACCAAAATCTGACACAGAGGCGGGCCTGTCCAAAACTGGCGGTGGAGTCTGTTGGATGGGATTTATATGTATTGCGTTGCGTCAGAAAGATTGATATCATAAGCTGTCCAAAGGAGTAAGTGTAACGGATGACTGGCCCACTTCGAGCATGATTGCAAATGTCTCATTGACAAAGTCGGTAAAGATCTCCTGTGGTGTCAGACATCCAAGTGTTTTCCAGCTCGCTCTAAACGGTGCAGGGATCGCAGCCGAGACGGGAGCTCATTGGGTGAGGGTCGAGCCACTGATTCGTCAGTTATCGAAATGGGCTCGTACTTCAAGAGCTTGAAGGGAGTAGCTGCCGACCATGGCAACAAGCTACGAAGAGCGTAGCACTGATCTTAGAGAACGGCTGCTAATCAGCAGCACTCGGAAATTGTGTAAAAGGGGAATTTAGCTATGATCAACTTACTTGCAAAAATCTTAGATAGTATTGAAAAACTGCCCAAGATCAGAAAAGCTCTTTCCGATACTAATTCAATTATCAAACTATTAGAATTGGAGTGCGAGACCAATGTTTCAATATTAAATTGCCTAAATTTTAGTAAGATTGAATCAGATGATAAAAGTGAACTTATTGCAGTAACTCGTGCGCTTAAAAATGACATTTTGACACTTATATTCAGTTATAATATAGACGGCAATTCGACTTGGAATTGCTTAAGCAATGTAAAGATCGAAACTGATGGCAGTAAGAGAGGGGATGAGGATCATTTAAATGTAGACGGTTATACCAAATTGTTTAGACTATATAAGAAGCTAGAATCTGCTAAGGCCATTGCGGAGCTGCTACATGATGGTATAGGATACAATCAAGGATGCATGAAGAAAATTAAATTAAGGGATAGACTAAGTAATATTAGAATTGATTATATAACAATTTGCGCCGCTTTAAATCAATAGAGGAGCTAAAGACATGTCAAATTCTGTTACATCATGGAATTACTTATGGGGCGAGAATTATAATGATTATATTAAGAGAAGATCATTTACAAAGGATATCGTAATCTCTCAAGAGAAAAATGCAGATCGTATAATTGAGTCAATGGCACAAAGCAGCGTAGACATATTGGGTGGAATGGACACGCTAAGAAGAGCCATCGTTGATGACATAAATAAGATTGGGGATAGATTAGAGTACGGTTTTGCTAGCATGTCAGGCAGATTGTCTGATATAAATAGCATTTTGCAGGAATTAGTTCAATCCGTTAGGAGTCCTTCTCAAGTTGCAGCACTTGAAGCGTACAAATATGCAGAAGACGCATATCGGCGAGAGCTATTTGGTGAATCACTGAAATATATAAACGAGGCAATTGACGGAAATGGTAAAAGTTCCGGGTATAGGTTAGATTGGCGATTTTATTATTTTCGAGCTATGATATATAATGGTTTTTATGGCTGTGATACTGAGTTAATAGATATTAGAAAAGCAAAGGACGATTTTGTCCTGGCGGCAAAATGTTCAATGAATGACCGACCAACTGAAGCTGCGAATGCACTTTATAGGGCTAGTATTTGCGATTTTGTTATTGGAGACATCGAGAGCTCAATTGCGCTAATCAATAAATCTCTTAGTATTAAGAAAACAAATGAAAGTGTATTTCACAAGCTAAAATGCCTTTTTGTTAGTGGAGACCATAGGGCCGGCAGAGAGCTTGCAAAAGAAGCCATGTTGAAAGCTCCTGAACTGGCAAAATACTTTGCATGTGACAAGGATATTAATAATGAGAGGACGGGGTTTGAGAAAGTATTGATGGAAGTAAGAGAACATTATATAAAGGAGGCTGTTAAGCTTAATTCAAAACTGAAAAATAACAGAGATAGATATGCCAAATATTGTGATGATTCATTTCAATATTATGGTGCTAGCCATTTGGCATGTGAAAGATTGAGTTTCATAGATCTTTCTTGCGGGATGAAGACGCACGATCGTTTCATCAAAGATTTGCGAGAGGCTATTGGTAATACAGATATAAGGGGACGGGATGCCTTTTTTAATGAGAGAGATGAGATAGATATAGATTGCACATCAATTGAAGAGATTGTAAAAAAGAGTCAATTAGCATTGCATGCATTGAAGCGCCAAGAAGATCCTCTTAATAAAAGTGAAACAGGATATATTCTTTTGAAAAATGTATTAACCAGTGATTTACAGAAGTTGATAGAATCGATACACGAAAGAACAAAAAATGGATACACAATATATGCGCGTTTAATGCGGGCTACATTAGTTCTGCACAATAAGCTAATTAACTATTTGATGACATTCATCATATATTACCTAATTGACCTTTCCGTATATACTTATCTTTTTTATTACAAGGGTTGGGAAGATGGGTTTTGGTATTGGTTTTTTTTGGGTTTTTTCCATTTCTTTCAAGCGGTTCTTCTTTTGATGGGCAGACCACTTCTGTTATTGAAAATGAAAGCTTTTGAGACTATTCGAGAAAATTTTTATTCCAACCATGGTGGTATTTTTGGCTGGGGCTTTGCACTTAATTCGATTCATTTTATGGCATCTACATTTTTTCTAATAAATCTAAATCGAATAGACTGGGATTTATATGAATGCGCAAGTATCAATATCATTATATATTGCGTTTTACTGGCGTGTTGTACTATATTTTATGCAGAAGTATATTCACAAAAAGTGATAAATGATAGATTTAAAGCGAGCGATATATTGAGGAGAAGAAATTATAAGGAACTAAAACATCTCGAAGATGAAGTAATGAAAACGAGGCATAACGTTGGTATGCTTTGTAAGCCATAGCGCCAGATTTGCTGCGAAAGGATCATTACATAGTCAATTCAACCTGTTCTTGCTATAAGACCACTAAATAATTTTCCAATGGCGCTTTGAACTGCAATCCTTTGACGGGTTTAGATGATTAAAAGTCATTGTAGGTGAATATAGCACATTATTTTTATAAGCCTATGAGTCTATATAACAATCTGGAAATGATGTCTATTGCATCGTGAGGCGAACCGTTTGGCATGTAAACGGGTTCATCACATAAATCATTCTTGCGGAATTGAAATGTACAATCGATTTATGCAAGTGACCCCCCTGGGGGATTCCGGCGAAATCCTTCGGCTGAGTAGGGAGCGTTCGCGGATGAAAAGGACGCAGTCAATAAGGAACAGATGCCTTTCCGCTACGCCAAGCGGAAACGGGACACTGGTGGCCAATTTAGGCTGGAAGATGAGCGGCTGATTGCCCAAAGGTTTGGCTGGATTAAGAATAGAGCTGAGATCAAGTGCCGATGGGAAGGAGCCAGTTCTGCAAACTCCCCCGCAGCCGCTCCAGCACCGACCCGGGCTGGGCATGGAAGGCCTGGCCGGTGATCACTTCGTAAGCCTCGATGTACTTCTGCGCCGTGGACACGCGCACCTCGTCGGGGATGTGCGGTGAAGGGCCGTCGCCGGTGAAGCCCCGGGCGGCCAGCCAGGTGCGCAGATGGTCCTTGTCGATGCGACGCTGCTCGGCGCCCTGCTCGAAGAGCTGCTGGTAGCTGTCGGCGTACCAGTAGCGGCTG
>Ga0172367_10002811_pt1 | contig 23362 bp, 19 predicted proteins | sample Lak10m_FD_114542 | JGI IMG/M metagenome (GOLD analysis project Ga0172367, IMG submission 114542) | Freshwater microbial communities from Kabuno Bay, South-Kivu, Congo - kab_022012_10m | ecosystem: Environmental > Aquatic > Freshwater > Lake | place: Democratic Republic of the Congo: South-Kivu... | reverse complement strand
AAAATAACAGAGAAACTTAATAATATGCCAATGAAAGTACTTAAATTTAAAACACCAAACGAAATATTCCAGTTACATACTAATAAATATTTTCAAGTGTCGGTTTTCACCCTTTAATGTAGGGTTTTTATTTTTATGTGTGTATATAGATATTATCACATAAGTCAATATTAAAAAATTATATCCATTTTTTAAAATCCCCCCGTAAAATATACAGAGGGATAACACACCAATAAAGATGTTTAGCGGCAGTGATGGCACTTACTGCATGTTACAGGGAATTTAGAACCGTACATAGCCTGAAGTAATTTCAACCTGTAATCAGGATCTGTTAACTGTGCATGCGTAAGTAAATTTTCATCCATAAATAATGGATTTTGAGGGTTTTCTTTTTTTTTTGTGTTTTGTTTCATGGAGACCTCCTTTTGTTTGGGTTTTTATTAATATGTTTTTACATTTAAAAAAATCAAGTTTATATCCATTTTTTCTTTTTAAATATTATTATCATAACTGCACTTACAAATATCATTCATAATATAATCAAGAATGCTGTTTGTCAAAATTCTTGTCAGGGAAGTTTCACATTCATCCCATAAAATCATGTAATCATTGTCATCAATCAGACAATTACAGTCAGTATTGTAAGGATAGAGACGATGGTATTTGTTTTGATATTAGCAGAAGTATTGTAGATAGTAGAAATAGATTCAGTATTTTCCATTGCCATATTGATAGCCGCCATAATTTTGTTGGTCTTAAAAATCAAATCTTCAAAATATACATCGAGATCTCATTCATAAAAATTTACCGTAGCTTTTTGCAGCTCTTCTAATATTTCTATCTGAGGCAATATCAAATGTTTCAACAAAACTATATTGCGTTTTTTTGTAAGCAATTTTGATAATAATGTTTCATTTAATACATCTTTGCTAAAAATCGCATCTTCTAAATTATTTAAATCTATATTAAACTTATTTAGAGCAATGATAAATTTATCATACATCACATCTATTATTTTATAGAGCAAATAATAGGGAGAAATTTTAAATTCTTCATCGGGGTCTTTTGTATCTATATCTTCAGCATATTGTTTCCTGATATTATCTATATGATTGGTATGATATTTTGTAACGGTTACTATATAATCTTTACCTAGTATAATATTAAATTCATTGGAAAAATATTTGCTATTTATTTTGTCATATTTGGGGAAATGCATAACAAGAAAAATACACTCATCATAAATATCTATTTTATCTTGAGTATTGGTTTCTTGGATATCTTGCTCTACGATATCATGCACATTGTAAGTATCTACAATTTCTTTGATATCTGATGCTGATGGATTACTGAAATGCACTCGTGTAACATTTCACATTGAAAGAAATTTTTCCATTTTATTTTGGAGAATAAACTGTGTTGAAAGTATAATAATTTTTATTAGAAATGCAAAGCAACTAGCTATTAGGAATTAGTTTATTGGGAATTAGGAATTCGTTATTAGATTTTAGTTATTAGTTGTTAATTATGAAAATATTGCTTTGTTATGCCACTGCATGAGAATGAAAAATTATCAAAGAACAAATAAAAAATCTGAATTTAAAAATCAATTTGGATATTACTTATCTGTGTACGTGAATGGGTATGTATGAAACGATTTTTAATTTGACGAAAGTTTTGAATAGTCAGACTTTTGATATCGTTTTGAATATCTGAGTATGTGGATATTTAGATGAAAGAAAAGATTGGATTCAAGTTGCGAGAACTGTGAATTTGAGTACTGATAAAGAACTTATTGTTCCAATATTTGTGGAGTTGGGAGAGCTGGAAAGTATTGGATGTAGTCAGGTTCCTGTTACTAGTCATCCTGAGTGCAACGAAGCCTGCCTGTCCGGTAGGCAGGGATCCAGGAGAATAGTAAATAAAAACCTGGATTCTTCACTACGTTCAGAATGACAGGAAAAATTAAACTATATAGACATGGAGAGTTGGGCTATCGAATATGTTTGTGATAAGTTTAGAATTCCAAGAATAATATTGAAAGTACCTGTAGATAAGATAGGAGAAGAAGAATTTGATAGAGCAAAAGGAGAAAAGATGTTGAGAGAAAATTTGGATTATGAGATAATAATTAAAAAACTAACGAATTAAAAGATAAAAGAATTAGTTGAGATTATAAGAATCCAAGGCATCTTTTAGATTTTCTGTATTATTCGAATCTATAATTTCTAATTGATTAATTATTTTTTTAAGCCAATCTTCCAAAAGCTTTTGATTATTTATATCTTCATATTTTTTTGACTCTTCAATAAAAATTTTACATACTAGGACAGCTTCTATATAAAATTTTTTTAATCCTATTATATTAAATTTCTTATTATTAGGATTTTCGTTGTTTGAATAAAACAATCTTTCAAGTTCAGATAATTTATTAGAATAGGCTTTTATATAATCACTTAGCGTTGGTGGCATATAATTTACTATTCAAAGACCAAAAATTTGAAAATTAACAGAATTATTTTTTATTTTACTTCTTTTGGTCATATATAAATAATCTGTTTCAACTCTTTTTTTTAATCAGTCAAAAACATTGCTAGCAACAGATGGATCTCTATTTTGTATTCAATTAGTAAGACGCAAATAACCATTTACAAATTTTTTTCTTAATCGTTTATTTTGTATTCTCCAAAACCTAATTCGTACTTCATTTTCATAGTTTTTATTATTTCTGTTAGCATCTCTTCGTTCTCGAAATTCAATCCATTCTTGTTTAAATTTTTCAATATCACTAGAAATTATTGATTCTAATAAATTTATGTCTAGGTTTTCAATATCTTTAGATGAGAGGGTTGTTAATGCAAATAGACCATGTTTTTCATAATCGGATATTTTAGACTTTTCGAAAGCACTTATAATTTCTTTTTTTAATTTGGGATCACTTAATCTTTTTTGATAATTATTTCATTTCTTAGGCGCTTGGTCACTTTCATTTGAAATAATTTTAGGATTGGACATTTTTATTTATAATAATTATCTAAATTTTCTTTAGAGAACAATATATCAATAATAGCATATATTTTTTATTTGTCAAATTTCTAGCAAAAAATATAATCAATGTTTTTAAATTTTACTCCTCGTAAATTAGTTGAAATAAAGACTGATTTTGGTATATTATTTATCTGAAAAGAAGTTTTTTTATATTAAATAAAAATTAATTGATGCTTTCATGGATATTGGGTAAAATAGCTTGAGATTATAATCAAAAACAGCTTAAAAAAATAACACCTCTTGTCACTCAAATAAACTATCATTATGCTGAGTTGGATAATTTAAATAATGAAGAAATAAAAGCTAAGACACCTGAATTTAGAGAGAGATTAGCAAAATGAGAAACTTTAGATCAGATATTACCTGAAGCTTTTGCAGTTGTTAAACAGGCTTGTAAAAGAATGCTTGGACAAGAAGTAGAAGTGAAATGAGAAAAAACTGTTCGAAATATGTTACCCTATGATGTACAAATGGTAGGTTGAATAGTTTTGCACAAAGGAAAAATTGCAGAAATGAAAACTTGAGAATGAAAGACTCTTGTTGCAGTAATGCCTGTCTATCTAAATGCATTGGAAGGCAAATGAGTACATGTAGTAACAGTAAATGATTACCTTGCATCTCGTGATGCTCAATGGATGTGACATGTATATACACGATTATGATTGAGTGTGGGTTGTGTAGTAAAATCAGTACCTGTACATAAGAGAAGAGAAGAATATGCTAAAGATATTACTTATATAGAAAATTCTGAACTTGGATTTGACTATCTTAGAGACAATCTCGTAAAGAGTTTGTCCAATAGAGCTCTGCTTTGGAGACCCTTGAACTATGCTATCGTCGATGAAATAGATAGTATCCTTGTAGATGAAGCAAGAACACCTTTGATTATTTCTGAGGCTCGTGAAGAAGCTACTGAGAAATATATTTACTATGCAAAAATAGTAAAATTACTTACTCCATGCACCACAAAAAAAGTTGTGTCTAAAGGCTTATTACAAGAATTATTAAAAGAAATTCCAAAAGAACAGGAGGAAGACTGAGATTATTATATAGATGAAAAAACCAAGAGCGTACTGCTTTCTGGTAAATGAATAAAAAAACTTGAATGAGTACTGTGAGTAGAGAATCTTTATAAAGATATGTGAATAGAAGAAATACATCATATAGAAAACGCTCTCAAAGCACATGCTGTGTATGAAATAGATAAAGAATATATAGTAAAAGACTGAGAAGTCTTGATAGTCGATGAGCATACAGGTAGGACAATGCAATGAAGAAGATTTAGTGAATGATTACACCAAGCTATAGAAGCAAAAGAATCTGTAGATATACAGAGAGAATCTCAAACTATGGCGACTATTACTTATCAAAATTTTTTCAAACAATATAAAAAACTTGGAGGTATGACCGGTACCGCTACTACTGAAGCAGAGGAATTTATGAAAATATATGAACTTGATACATTGGAAATACCACCAAATAAAAAGGTAATCAGAGTAGATAAAAATGATAAAGTTTATTTCAATCAGGCTGCAAAACGAAAATTTGTGAAAGAACATATAAAATTCTACCATGAAATGTGACAGCCAATACTTATATGAACAGCTAATATTATGACTTCAGAATCTGTTTCTCGTATACTAGAAAAAGAAACAATCAATCATTATGTTTTGAATGCTAAATTTCATGAACAAGAAGCACATATAGTTTCTAGCGCAGGTAAATTTAAAAGCGTCGTAGTAGCTACTAACATGGCATGAAGATGAACAGATATTAAACTTGAAAAATGATTAAACGAAAAGGTTGCTGATAACTATGCTAAATGGATAAAAAAACAATTGAAAGCTGATAAAAATGTGATCGTAAATATTTTTTCACAGATAGAATTTGAATTAACAATTGAGGGCTTGAAAAAAGAATGGAACTTGAATGATGAAATTATAAGAGAAATGGAAAGTAGAGAAATCACTATTGAATGAGTTGTTATAAAGCTGAGTTTCAATAAGAATAAAAAAAGCAATATTGATCGATTTGTAAAAATTACTTTCAAAAATGAAAATTGAAAATCAACTGAAACTATAGAAAAAGATTTACACTATGGATTATTTATTTTGGGTACAGAAAAGCATGAATCTAGAAGAATAGATAATCAGCTGAGATGACGTGCTGGTAGACAATGAGATCCATGAACATCAGTATTTTTTGTCGCTCTTGATGATCTGATAATGAAAAAAATGTGATGAGAAAGAATACAATGAATGGCAAAAGTATTTTTGTCAAAAGATGATTTGGAAAATCTTGAACTTACACAAAAACAATTTACAAGCTCTATAGTAAGAGCTCAGAAACAGATGGAAGCTTGGAATTTTTCTATAAGAAAACATCTATTTGACTATGATAGCGTAACTGATAAACAAAGGAAAAGGATATATAGCAAGAGAGATGAAATCATCGAAAGTGAACTTGAAGAGACTAAAAAAGAGATATTTATGAACAATATGATGTTGGAGATAAAAAATAATATATATGAGCTTGTAAGTACTCAAATATTGAATGCTCAAAGGATAAACCAGACGGTTGAGGATCTTTTGCAGACAATGGGAAAACAATTTTGATTAAAATGGAATGAGATACAATACAATGAAATGATTCTTATGGATTGGAATAAACTAAATCAAGAAATTGCTGATTATATGACAAAGTTTTTTGATGACAATCTATCTAAAATAGATAAACAAAAGGCTTATATGATATTCAAAGAAATATATTTACATCATTTAGATGCTCTATGGATAGAACACTTGGATGAAATGCAATATTTGAGGGATAAGGTCTGATTTATGTGATATGCTCAAATGGATCCTCTAGTAATATACAAAAAAGAGGCATTTGATCAGTTTCAGACATTGATATTTAGACTCAAAACAGCAATAACTACTGATATTCTAAGTATAGACTATGCTAGGATGGCAATGCAAGATGAAATGGAAAAAATGATTGCTGAAAAAGCTAAAAAGGATCCAAATCTTGTAAAAATGCTTGAACAAGCAAGTGCAAATATAAAAGATATAGAAATATTAAAAGCACAACAAGCTTCTCAAAAAGCTAAAAAAGCCATATTTCAAGATGAAGATGGATTCGAAATATTTGATATATCAGAAGAAAATAAAGAAATAAAGAAATCTGAGGATACTATATGAACAAATAAGATACCTTTTAATACAAATCAAGTGAAGGCTGAAAAATTATTTGAAGTACAAGATACGAATATAAATAAAAAACTAAGACCAAACGATATATGTTACTGTGGAAGTTGAAAAAAATTTAAAAAGTGTCATTGAAAACACGAATAAAAATATTAAGACCTTACAGAAATGTAAGGTTTTTAATTATAAATAAATTATGTATAATTTTAACATCAAGCAATTTAAAAAAGAAATAGAAAATAAAAATAAGCTAGAAATATTGGAATATATTACTGTCAGATTAAGTCAAGCTGAAGATATTTTGTTGAATACAAAGGCTTGTAAAGATACTGAGAGCTTAGAAGAATATATAGATTTTCTTAAATGATTTATAGCTTCTAAATAATTTTCTAATAAATAAAAAGCCGTGATTACACGGCTAGTTTTAGATATTACGAATATTGGTCTAAAAACTTTTTTTGGTAACTTCTTTTTTTAGGAAACGGAACCTTGTTCCTTTCAAAAGCTTCTTGTATTTTTTTCACTTGCTTTTCTTTCCTATCGAAAAAGGATTTAATACTTTTGACAGCTTTTTTGATAAGATGTCGTACCTGAGATAGAAGATTAAAGCTAAATTCTTTTAGCTCTCTCTTTAATATTCCGTATGCTTTCCCACTCTGATTTTGGGAGAATACTTGACATTTTACCCAATAGGCAAATGCTTTGTCAAATAACCTTCTTTCCTCTGGATATTGCATAAAGAAAGATTCTAACTCGCGTGGTATGTTTAGGAACCATTTTTCTTTGATTGTCTGGTGTCCTAATAAAGAATTAAGATCGCTGGCATAAGATACAACGATAATCCTTTTACGGTCCGTAAGATAAATACCTAATCTTCCCATATATTTAGTTTTTAGTTTTTTGTTTTTAGTTTTTTGTTTTTTTATCATATATATATTTTATACAAAAAAACAATGTTATTTAAAATAAATATTTAATATATTCTATTGATTTATTTTTTTTAATCTTTAATAGATATTTACAAAAACAAAAACTAATCAAACAAAAAACAACTAAAAATAAAACATATGAAGACAGTTAATTATCAAGACCTTGCAAATGTATTGGAATGGTGTGTCCAGTATGCAAAATCCCTCAAGGTAAATATGGAAGATCCTGAAGGAAAAAGAAGAAACTTTCAAATCGGCGACATTTCTATTACTTTGTTGAACTATCACAATAAAGCCATATTATTCAAAGATGGTATAGTTGGAGAACAACTAAATTTGGATCAAAGTGCAGAAATATTGGTTCAAATATGGATTACAAATAAGCAAAAAAAGGTAAAATCTAGTTTTGGTATCAATGAAATATTTCTTGATCCAAATTATTTAAAGATTTTTTTTGTTGGTGCTATCAATACTTATATCAAGGCATCAATAAAAAGATTTTTTGCTTCAAAAGTGAATAATAACAAATATTCAGTCTATTCTGATGAAGAAGCCGTTATTGATATTCCTGTTGTAAAGCCGCTTAATGAAGTTAGCAATGAGGGGATACAGAAAGTAGAAACGCTTATGAGATGGTTGTATACACAGCCAAATATTCTTGGTGTCAATGGTGGCTTAAGTAATCAAAGGAAAGTATGGATAGTGTGCAATAGTAAAGGCACCAAAATAATACAATACCAAGATATCTGCAGTATATCTATTAGTTTCAATTACTTTTCGAGTAAAAAAAATGTTATTGAAGATGGGTTTGTCGATTATTATAAGACATTCCAAGAAGTATTGGATTCTTTACCAGAAATCAAGGTCAAACTTTTAAAGAAGTTGTCCAAGATGGATATGAAAAGGATTAATAGTGGTATCTATCCTATACTATTGAAACCTTCAGCCGTCTGTACACTTTTCCATGAAGCAATAGCAGGACATATGTTGTCTGCTAAATACATTTTGAATGGAGATAGTACGGTATTTGAAAATAAACTTGGCAAGAAGTTTGCAAATAATGGAGATATGCCATGTTTAAATAACATTTCTATCTATGATAAACCTCGAGAAGATAGCATGACAGCTAGCTATAAGTATGACATGGAAGGGACGATGAGCAGAAATATTTGTCTATTTGATAGGGGGATTATAAGAAATTACTTAACAGATAGAAACACTGCCGTAAGACTAAAACAAAAATCAAATGGACATTATATTTCTGAAATATTTGTCGGAAGTGATGATAATGGGGATCCTGAAACAATCATTCCAGAACCAAGAGTTTCAAACCTTATTGTAGAATCTCATACTGATATAAGTATAGATCAGATAAGAAAAGCAACTTTTGAACAGTTTGATTTTTATTTAGAAGTAGAAAGTAGAAGTGGGGCTGTATTTGTAGAAACGGGCACTTTTGATTTGGACGCAAGCCATGTTACTAAAGTTTATAAAGATGGAAGGAGAGAATCTGTAACTTCTGGAGTATTATCAAGCAATCTTACAGATTTTCTGGCATCTATACAGATAGTATCAAATCACTATGGTGAGTCTAAAGGATTCTGTGGGTCTTCATCTGGTTATGTGCCTACTCATGAAAAAGCACCAGCTATGATGATTTATGGAATAAACTTCGTTACTGACCCTAAACCAGAAAAGTTTTTGGAAATAGATTTGGAACGAGACAAATTTATACCAGAATCATTTAATACACAATAATTTATTTATAAGTAATATAGAGGGAGTTTTTCTTCCTCTATTTTTTTTATAAAAAAACTAGGTCAGTAAACCTAGTCTTTGGGAATAAAATTATAATTATTCTTTCTTAGTGGTTTTTTTTGTGGCAGTTTTCTTTTCGGGCTTTTCTTCTGTGCTTTTCTTTGCTTTTTTAGCTACTTTTCATTCTGCCGCTAATTTTTTTACTACATCACCCAATCATTTTCATGCTTTTTTAGGAGCTTCTTTAACTGGTTTTTCTATCTTTTCTTCTTCTAATGCATCTTCTTGTTTAACTTCTACTTCAGATGCTTGGGGGGCTTTTTCAATTTTCTTTTCTATGGGTTTGCGTGGTTCTTCTGTAAGCTTCATACTCAATCAGATTTTTCTATTTTTTGGATCTAGAAGTATAATCTTTGCTTTTACTATCTGTCATAGTTTCACTACTTCATTTGGATTATTAACAGATTTCTGAGACAATTCACTAAGATGTATAAGTCAGTTGATATCATCAAATACTCTAATAAATACTCAATAAGGTACAAATCTAATTACTTCTCATTCTATCACATCACCAACTTTATACTTTCTTGGTAAATCAGACCGCGGATCTCATTTAAGTTTTTTACTAGATAATGATATCTTGCCATTCTCAAGTCATATTACTTGGACTTGAATCTGGTCTCATACTCTTCATAGTCTGTCGATATTATTTACATGTCCATATGTAATTTCAGATATATGAACAAGTCATTCTACTGTTCATCATATAGTTACAAATAATCAGTAAGATGATACTCAACTCACTACTCAATCAAATATTTTTCCAACTGCTAATTCTGTAAGTACTTTTTCTCTATCCTCTTTCAAAGCTTCTCTTTCTGATAAGATAATTCTCTTTTCTTCTTCATCTATATTTATAATTCTAACTCTGATTTCTTGTCATATTATATCTAATAATTTTTTGAATATAGCTTCTTGATCTCAGTCTTCAACCCTAGGATAATGTATAGGAGCTAATTGTGAAAGTGGTATAAATCATTTAATACCGTGCATATCTATAAGTAATCATCATAGATTCGCTTCTGTAGGTATCACAGTGATGACATCATCTTTCTCAAACTTACTTAATAATGATTTCCATACATCATACTGAAGCAACTTAGTAACTGATACTATATAATATCAGTCTTCATGCCTGATGTTGGGGTTGATAATTTCGATTTCGATTTCTCTTCATGGAGCTAATTCAAATTTTGATCTTTCTAATTCTTTTACTTCTTTAGATAATATTACTCATGTAAATGCTCAATCATTACAATCGACCAATACTCAGTTTTCTATTTTTTTTATTATTATTCCTTTTAGTTTTGATCATTCCTTTATGAATGGTATTTTGATTTCACCTGAACGAAGTTGTGAGATGAAGGCTGTTTCTTTTGCCATTATAATATAAAACGTTAAATAAATAAAAAATGAGGACTATATTTATCCTTTTAAACTTTTAGATTTAATTTTTTTGACAACTGTGAATATGTCGATAAATCTTTGTCTTTTAAATACTTTAATTGTCTTCTCCTTTTAGCTACTTTTTTTAGAAGACTTCTTTTTGCATCTACATCCTTTGGATGTGAAGTCAAATGTCATTGTAAAGATTCAATTTCTTGACACAAAGTAAGAATCTGTACTTCTGGAGATCCAGTATCTTTGCCATGTCTCTGAACGGAATCAGAAGATACTTTTGTGCTAGCTTTTGAACTAGATTTTGTTGTCGTTGTTTTTTTCTTTGTTACCATGCTTATAAAATAAAATAAGTAAAATTTGATGAACAGTTTTGTAGTTTGGTCGGCCACAAAAACGTTCAAGCGTAATAATGTAACAACGTAGCAAAGTAAAAATAATTTTACGTTTTTGCATTGATACGTTTTTACGTCTTAGTTTACCCCCGACAGGACTTGAACCTGTATCAGCTCCTTAGGAGAGAGCTGTTCTATCCCGTTGAACTACGGGAGCTTAATAAATGTATCAAACCTGTATAATTCAAATCCAATCCAATAAATATGGAATATCGCTCGTCCCGCAATGGCGGGATTGAACTACGGGAGCATACCCTCTAAGTGATTTTACACAAAAAAACAGGCCCTATGAGGACTGTTTCTTATAAATATTCAAATATCAAAATCAAGAGAATAAGAAATTAGTTATTGGATGTTAATTATCCGTTATTATGTCATATCCTTTAAACTGTAGATACAGATACATTTTTTTTGTTATCTAACCATTCAAAAAAATCTGGATTAATTTTATGATATTCTTCAGCTAAAGAATCTTCTAATATAAGAGAATTAATTTCTATATACTTATAAATAGCTTCGATATCTTTTTTTGAAAGAGTTATATTCTCCCAATATAAATAAAAAATATAAGGAATCAATTCTTCATAAATTTCCCTATTAAATATATATTTTTTCATTTCTCTATCCATTGATTCAGTTATTTTTGCAATGAATCTAGCTGGGACTCTAGAATCACTTATCTCTTTTTGCTCATAGCTAATTATTTCTTCTTTTTTTGTATCAACAACTATATAAGCATATGGCATATTAATATCAGGATTTATATGACCGCCTATTTCTGAAGGGATTGAATAATATAACATAAATGCAATTGGGAATTTTCAATCATTAGGTGGAAGCGGAATTGGGAAACTAATTGCAGTCATATCACTTAATATCTCATTATCAAATGCATGTTGACTAACAAGATGTTCTATTTTTTTAAAATCAAAAAAATTATTTTTATTTATATAACTGTTTTTATAATTATAGTTTTTATAAACAATAAATACAAATAGAGTTAATACTATAATGACAATAATTATGTATATTATTTTTTTCATTATTAATATATATATTAAAAAATAATTGATACCTAATTGTATTATAACTATACTGCCATAGAAATATCGTCTTCTTTAGCTCCAAAATCTCATTTTATAATTTTTTATTATTATTGAGTTAATAATGGATCTATTTTTTCTTGATAAAATTGTTTTGGTCTTACTCAAACTATAGAATCTACTGGTTTTCAAGCATTTAACAAAAACACTGCTGGGATAGACGGGATTTGAAAACTTCAAGCTAAATCTGGATTTTCATCCACATTGATTTTTACAAATTTCACATTTTTACCTGCATAGTCCATACTAAGCTCATCGATAATAGGACCTAGCATTCTACAAGGACCACATCGTTCTGCTCGGAAATCTGCTAAAACTACCCCATTGTATTCTAGCACCTCTTTTTTGAATTGTTCAACTCAGTTGATATAAATAACATTGCTCATTTTTTTATAAATTATAATTTAAAAGATTTATTTGGAGCTAAAAGCTACCCCACCCTTAATCCCTCCCCATTTTATGGAGAGGGAACTAATTTTTCCCCTCTCTACATAGTGGAGAGGGGTCGGGGGTGAGGTAAAACCTTAAGCACTAAGGTATTTTTCTGCTTCTAATGCCGCCATACAACCACTTCATGCAGATGTGATTGCTTGTCTATATTTTTTATCTTGGACATCTCATGCTGCAAAAACTCATGGAATATTTGTCTGACTAGTTCATGGTATGGTGATTATATATCAATGTTCATCAGTATTTATTTGTCAATTTAGAAATGATGTATTAGGAGTATGTCATATTGCATAAAATAATCCTGAGCATTCTAATAGCGATTCTTCAGCAGTATTATTATTTTTGATTTTTAATCATGTGAGAAATTGATCTCAAATAGCTTCTAGGCTTTCTGTATTTCGCATCACTTGTATTTTGGGATTATCGAATAATTTTTTTTGCATAGCTTGTGATGCCCTGAGGGCATCTCTTCTGACTAACAAGATTACCTTAGCCGCGAAGTGACTAAGGTGTAGAGCTTCTTCTACAGCAACATCTCATCATCAAATCACAACTAATGTTTTGTTTCTAAACATAGGTAATCAGCCATCGCATATTGCACATGCCGATATTCATTTCTGTCGATATCTTTCTTCTCATGGTATACCTAAACGTTTTGCTGTAGCTCATGTAGCTAGTATAATAGACTGAGTTTCATAAACCGTAGATCAAACATTGACTTTGAATGGATGAGAAGATAGGTCTATACTGTCAACTGTTTCAGTCAGGATTCTTGTTCATGAATTTATAGATTGCTGTCTCATATTGGACATAAGCATTGTTCAATCTATTCAATCTGGGAATCATGGAAAATTTTCAACAGTAGTAGTCGTAGTCAGTTGTCATCCTGCAGCTATTCATCAAGCAAGAAATCATTCAAACATCAGGGGCGAAAGGTTTGCTCTTGCAGCATAGATTGCTGCTGTATGTCATGCAGGTCAAGATCAAATTATAATTACTTTTTCCATGGAAGTGTTGAAACGTAAAAACGTAGCAATGTAGCAACGTAAATTTGTATTTAGATATTACAGGAAAAGTTAGATTTTTCAATCATAAAAACAATTATCATAAACAACACTAAACAGCACTTAGTCTTTAGCTTTTAGCTATTAGATAAGTACTCAGTTCTATTGGCTAAATGCTAGAAATTAAATATCTTTTTCTTTTCTTAGCATAAATGGGAAATGTGTAATAAAGAGGATTAAGAATAATGTTCATCGAACTATTCAGTTAATTACATCTGTCTTTTTGTTGTAAACTCTTCTTTGCAATATTGTAGTCCTTGCTTCTTCCTTACATTTTTCAATCTCTGTAGGTATCTTGGGAGCTGTTCATTCTGGTTTTGTGTATGGATTTTCACATTCTTTTATTTCATAGCTATAACTTCATGATATATATTCTTCATCAGTTATGATAGCACTATTTACTAAACTATAAATCAATGTTCCATAACCAATCATCATTCAGATTATTCAAGCTATAGAGACCAAAGTGAAATAGAGTTTTTTTAGAGAGAAAGATCTATGCATAATTTTTTTTAAAATAATAAATTTACTTAGGATTATATATATTCAAATCCAAATCAAGTATTAAAATTTATTTATAAATATTTTTCTATAATATTTGCAAAAATAGAAATTCTAGTTATAATTAAGTTGTATCAACGTAGCAATGTAAAAACGCATATAAGTTTATACATTTATACACTTTTACGTTTCTACTCACATCATGAAAAAAATCTGAATATTATTTATTCTTTCTTACTATGCATTATTGTGAGTAATTTTACTTGCAAATTTTTCTTTTGCTCAAGTAGATTCTCGATGAGAATATGGTAGCAATCCCTCTAAAATACTAGATAAAGTAGTAGACAAAGCCGATCAAGACTATGAAATACAAGAAACCGCTCTTGAAGGCGTAACGGATAAACAATGACCATATGCCAAAGAATATAAAATAGCTAATACTTTAGATTATTTCAAAAACAATATACAACCATATATACAACGAGCAGTTTATGTATGATTGACCGCTGCTGTGGTTCTACTAATTTACAATTGATTTCTCATGGTCACTGGTAGTTTACACAGTGAATGAGATACTGCAAAAGTTAAAAAAAACATTACTAACATAGCAATATGAGTAATCGTTTTGACTTGATTTTATGTTATAATCAAATTAATGGTAGCTATTATCAATATGATATTTGGTAATAATCCATCTTAATTTTAATTGAAATAGAAAAAATAGACAACAATGAGAAAGTATCTAAAAAAAATAATTTTAATAAGTATAATAGCTATAAGCTTAGGATTTTTTTTGAATGAAACATTGGCATATACAAAGGCACCATCTTTTAATGATAATTTTGCTGATTATCTAACAGATAGTAAACCAGATGCAAATGGGAACGTAGAAACTGTATTTAAACTTCCAATCGATAGAAATAAAAGTTTGATGGAAAATGTAAGATGTTTATTATATCCAAATCCTAGTCCATATCCCTGATGTGATACCGCAAGTGCTGGATGATTCCTATGGGATGCTATCAGATATGCCGCTCTTATATTGATGTTTGGATATATAGTAATGGTTGGTATAAATCTTTTGCTATACCCCAAAGATGCTGAAAAAGTTAAAAGCAATTTAAAAAGTTTGATGTATATATGATACTGATGATTTGTGTTATTATGATCCACATGGATTCTATGAACAGTATTGACTATTGGTTCAATACAATGAAGTGAATACCTTGTAGATAAAATACAGGGATGACCAAATTCATTATTTTTTCAAATATTGAGCTTTTTAAAAATATTAGCTTTTTTCTTAGCTATCGTAATGATGGTTATATTGGGATTTAGAATAATGGCAGCAAACGATCCAGATAAATCAAAAAAAATAGCTAAATCTATTATGAATATAATATTGTCTCTTATACTAATAAAAGTTATCGATTTTTTCTATTATATAGCTCAATCTCCGCAATTCGCTGAAAAATCTGCAAGTTTTATAGTAGATATTGCAAAAATATTAGCATATATATTATGAGCTGCACTGATGATAATGATTTTTTATTCGTGATTTTTGATGGTCACAGATCAATGAAAAGAAGAAAATTTTAAAAAAGCAAAAAATATTATGATTTCAATATTATTATGATGAAGTGTGTTATTCTTATTTTTGCTTATATTATATCAGGTGTTTAGTGAGTTTGCGTAAGCGTAGCAACGTAAAAATTTAGCAACATAGCAACGTAAAAAATAACTTACGTTTATATGTTTTTGCAATGATACGTTTTTACATCTTAGATATTTTTGAATTTATATAGCTCTACTCAGTTGATCATATCTGATTTAGCGTCTTTTTGAAATTCATTTGCTTGTACTATCAAAATTTTATCATCCAAAGATATATTTCATTTGAATATAATTCTGATCATTTCTTTTCAGATTCTTTTGAGATTTTCATAATTAAATGATTGAGAAATTTTGTATCATCTAGATCATCGTAAAATATTTAGATATCTGTATGTTTCATCAGATTTGGTAAATGTAATTACCGGGACAGTGGGATTGAGAGAAGCTAATCTAGATGAAGTATATCAATTCTCTGTAAAGCAGACTATTGCTCTTACGTCTACCTCTTGGACAACTCTACAAGCGTTAAAAATAATATAATCTCTAACCATAGATTCTTCATTTTCATCGAAACGTTCAAGTTCTCTAGGTTGTAAACGAAGTTCATATTTATCCAATAAATCAGACATTTCAGTGATTATATTTAAAGGATCGTCTTCTTTGATCATAATATCAAGCATAAATCAGTCTATTCATCGATAGCATAATTTTTTGATATAAGCCTCATCGGTAAGAGGATATTTATTTGTTCAGAAATTATCTATAAAATTTATAATAACTGGTCTTCATGTTGCTCTAATTCTTTTGATTAAAGATTCTAATGATATTTTTTTCTTTGTCATAAATGACGATATTTTGTCATAAACCAAAATAATTCAATCTGATATATCAGCTATCTGATCTATATGATTGAGAGCTTGGGCGTTTTCTATTTTTGAAATTATTTTCATTTTCTCTGCATTTTGTGTAGCAAGAAAATCTTTTATTTGAATAACATCATCTTTTGTTTTTATATTTGAAGGAGAAATCAGATGAACCCCATATTCTAATCATCGTAATATATCTTTTTTGTCCTTTTCTGTAAAAAATGGGACATCTACTTCATAACTTCAAAAATCCACTCTATCATACTGAAGTACCTTTCATCATTGCAAAACCTCACACATCACAAATTCTTCTTTTGTAGATTTTACCTTAATTAATATATCACTTTGTTGAAAATATATTTTTGTTCAAGTGGGTAAATTTTTGATACCAGGATAATCAATAAAAATTCTTTTATCGTTTTCTTGAGCATACTCCGAATAGTCCATACTTATAGTACTACCCTTGCGGACTGAAATATCAAGAACGTTTTTAACTCTTATATCTGTTCATTTTGTCTCAAGCATAACAGTTTTGCTGTTATCTAACTTCATCAAAGTATCGATATATTTTTTATTATTATCATCAAATCATCAAGAAAGAGATATTCTAAAAATATCGACAAAATTTGTAACTTTGGAAAGTACAGTTTCTTTTGCTAAGGTAGGTCATACTCCAGCTATGATTTTTGAAAAATGAAAGTTATTCATGGAAAATTTTAAATGTAAAAATTTTGGAGTTAGTTTATTGGGAACTAGTGATTTGTTTTACTGATAACTAATTCCATATTCCTAGTTCCTGAATTAGATTTTATTTTCATCTACAATTGTAAATCATTTTTTCTGTAAAACTTTGATAGTAGCTTTGTTTTTGAATATAGCGACTGCATTGTCATCTGTAGTTACACGCATCAATGTATCATCTACAAGCAAAGGGATAGTTTTATTTATAAATTCCTTGGGGAATAATATTTCAAAATAATTTTTATTTTCCCTAATTTGTGTAGGTATATTTGCCAATGGAAGATCTTCGAATGTATTTACATGTATACTAAGTCAGATTGATTTTTCCAATTGTGATATAACATTTCACGACTTTCCTATAATGCGTCATTTGTATAAAGAAGGTATATATAACTCCAATGTTTTGCTTCACTTGATTTTAAGAAAAAAATCACATGGAATCAGCTTTTGTAATTTTAGTTGAATAGCGTGTTTTGCATATTCATCCATTGAAGATTTACTATCCGATCCTGATTGCATTTCTTCTGTAATAGGCATCACGACTATCTGTTCTCAAAATGTATAAATTTCATATTCTACTTGTTTTGTAGAGAAGCTACTTATCAAAATTACCGGACGAGATAAATCCTCTGAAGACATTCACGCTGGTACTTTGACAACTAATTGTAACTGATATATTTTTTGAATTTGTCATTTTTCTATAAAAATAACCGTGTCTAAAACTTGGGGGATTATTCACATTTCTATAGTCCCCAAGAATCTCTGTATACTATCAACTGGTCTTGTAGCATGTATAACTCATATTAATCCAATTCATGTAAGTCTAAGATCTTTATATAGTTCAAAATCAGGTTTGTTTCTAATTTCATCATATACAGTATAATCTGGTCTAGATAAGAGTAATATATCACGAACTTCGTCATGAGTACCATATGTAAAGCTATATTGGACAACAGAATCTGAAACTAATAAATCACGAGGAGATTCAACAGTTTTGATAATGTAATTCTCCTTCTGATATAGATCTACCATCGCTTGAGCAAAAGTAGTTTTACCTGATCATGGAGATCATGATATAAGAATTCATTTTGCAGAGTTTTTGAAAAGATCCAAAACCTCTTGATCTAAATTATAATCTTCTATTGTTAATCTTTTGATTGGTTTCGCTATTGTAATTTCTAATCCGTCAGATAGTGGTGGATAGACTATAACAATTCTATATGGTCATAGTTGAACTATTTTAGATAAAGATCTATCTATTTCCAAAAATCATATAGAAGAATGTTCTACTTCTTTAAATATCTTATCTATCAAATCTTTTACTTCTTGAGTAGAAAATGGTTTAGAATCCAATACTGGTTTCCAATTACCAGGTCATCATTTTTTTCTCAAAATAGGTATATTTTCTTTTATATGCAGAGACATAGTCTCTTCATCAAAAAAACTATCTAAAATACTTCAGCAGCCACTAACTTTTTCCATATAATTTAAGATTAAAAAATTAAAAAAATTAAAAGATTTAGAAATTTAAATATATTTATTGTAACTTATTATAATTCCTGCTTTGATAAAGCAGGATAAAAAATGATATCTATTTAAAATTTTGACGCGTGTATATATTGATTTTTTCTATTTTTTCAATAATAAAGTATTGTGATATTAATGCAAACGGGGTCATAAGCACTTTCTTTTTTGTTAAATTGATTTGACTCTATCAAAAATACTCATACATATAGTTTTTCTCCAGAAAAAGTCAATATAATTATATTTTAAAAGATATATTAATAAAATGTTATTTCATATAATCTGAGTAAAAGAAGAAGGCAAACAATTCGACAATAATATAGATAACGATGAGCAACAAGTTATAAGATATAATTTGGATATTTTGATAGAAAGTAATAATATAAATGAAGCTAGAAAATTTTTGGAAGCTTGGGGGATAATATTGATTTCAATAAAAGAATATCCACAAAATGAAAATAGTTTTGGTAAAATATATATAGAAGCTGAATGTAATTGAACAAATATACGTACTATAAATTATATGGACGACTTACGTGAGGCGGCTATATTATTTTTAAATGTATGATTGGATATAAAAAAAATAAATTATCTAAACAATCCAGAAAATGAAAATGAAAGTATAAAGATATTAGAAGAATCTAGAATATATGTAGATGAACAAAAAAAAAGGATAAAGGAAATGATGGAGAAAAAAAAGAAACAGAAAGAAAATATCTTTTCAAACCAATGACTTGTAAAAATAAGATCTACAATAGATGAAATGATTAGTAAATGAGATGAATTAATACAAAAAACAATATGAATAGTCGATAACAATAAAATAAAAAAATTTAAAGATTTGAGGAGTGAATTGAGCAAATTAAGAATGTGAACAAATCAAATTAAAATTGTTGGCGTAGGAGAAGAGTATCTAAATCTAATGGAAACTATTGAAATGGATTTTTTGGCTATTAAAAAAAATGAAGTAGGGAATCTAGAGATACTAAGTAAAAATTCTGTGATATCAAATATAGATATAATGAAACAATATATAAGATTTTTTAAAGCAAATAAAACAAAATCAATCTGATGAACACTAAAAAATGAATATGGAGATTATGTAACATTTGGGACTTGATGAATATATATGAGATTTTTATGATTAGATTTAATAAAGAAATTTAGCAATGTAAAAGAAGTTATATATAAAACATATGATTGGATAGAATTTATACTATTGGCAGTTATACTGGAACTTGTAATATATATGATACTAGGTAATATAGGTAAGGATATTGAATTGAAAAGTTTTGTATTATTGTCTAATCTCTGAATAGTCGGTATTGTATTATATTTTATTAAATTTATAAGAAGGAAAAATATAATGTATCTTATAATACTTGTCCCTATAATGGTTATATTGTGTATAGTCTTGATAAAAAATTTAAGAATAAACTTGGCACTATAAAGATCGAAAGTATTGTAACTTAGCTAATATAAAGCAAATTGGGAATTAGATTTTAGTTTTTAGTTATTAATTATATAGAGTGACTTTTATTTTGTTGTTAATAACATTAGGAGGATTTGTCTGATTTTTTCGAGCAATAGGATTGTGGTACTTGTGATTTATCCCAATAATTTTTCTTCTGTTTTTTTTAAGCTATTCAACTTCTTCTGTAGCAGGCAAAATAAGAATATGGGAAGGACTACAACAATATATGATATTTTTTGCATGGATAATTATACTTATTTGACTGGGTGGTAGTTTACATTTTTTTGGAATAAAAAATATAAATATAACTCAATTTCTTATAGTATTTAATTTAATATTTTGGATAATATCATATTTTGTAAAATACAAGGATGGTAATTCTGTTTTCCAATTGTGATATTATCTAAGTGTAATATGACTCTTGATAAGTACTTATAATGCATGATGACAATCGGCGTTTTGGGATGTATTGGGTATGGTATGGACAATGAATATGGCCGTAATCTGATTTCTTATTTTTGTCGTATGATTAAAATCACAGATACATAGATATATGTGGTATGAATTTGGAATTACAGTAATAGGTAGTATAATATTGATAATCATACATCAGATTAAGGATTTTTATATGGCATTATTTTTGAGTAGTTTACTTTTGACAGCTATATATTATCTTATATACAAGATATTAAAGGATAGGCCGCCTAGTGACCAACAACAAAAAACAATTTCAGTAAGACGTATATTAGCTGGCGAAAGAATAACACAATATCATAAACCATTTAAGCAAGAGTTTCATAAAAAAATTTATGATATAATAATTAATATGCCAATATTGGCAAAATACTCTTTGGAATGATTAAATATTTTTCTGATAGTCATAATGATAATGATATATATAAACAATATATGAAAAGCTGTCCCCACTATACATGAACGACTATACTGGATAATAATCGCTAGTTTTGTAGGCAATGTTATACTACTCAAAAGGATAAATTATAGCAGCATAATACAAAGATTAATTGTCTTTGCTGTAATTAATTTTGCTATATATGTGAGTTTATTCTCTCTATGTAAAGGCAATCTTGCTCAAATAGTTTGGTCAGCCGTATTACGAAATATATTCTGTGCGATACTAATATTTTATATACCAAAAATCTGAATCTGAAAATATTTTAAAAAAATAGATTATATATTCTGGTTGATAACTACCCTACTCGCAATGATAATAAATATAATTTTATTTAATCGTACCTGATTGCCAGGTCAACTACTATTTAGTATAGTGTTTTTGTATATAGGTATACAAGCGATAACTTTATTTTATGCGACTAAGCATATTAGTAGGATGGAAGAGTAATAATATGAAATGTTTTTTATAAATTAGAAGTCTGTGCTTCTAAAATCTTATCTGGATTATTTATTATATTCTCATACTTATCTCGAAAAGTTGGATTGAATTTCTTCTTATTATCTTGATCTAAAAATCATTCTCCCTTTTCCAAAATTTCTATAACCTTTTCGAATAAATCTAAATCTATAATCTGTTTATCTCACCTAGACTTACTTATCAATCTGTAAAAAGTTAGATAATTAAAATCATCACTCGCTCACATTGATTTCCAATTATTAGCACTATTTAACATCTCTTGGGAATTAAATAATTGATTAATTAGATTTTCATTAATTTGTCCATCTCTTATATTTTTGCTGTTTATAATCATATCAAATTTCTCGAAAAGATTCCTAATTTTCAAAAGATTATCAGATTTGATATAGTAATCTAGACTATCATCGACTATTTTTGCAAATTCAAAATGTCATGGGTTAATATCTTTTTTGAATTCCATTCAGTTTTCTATATCAAAAAATTTATCGCTTCATGCAATCATACTTCGATTTTGGAAACTGTATTTCAATGCTGATTGAACTGCTAAATTTTTTTCATTTATGCGACGGATATAATATTGATTCAATTCCTTATGAACAAAATTGCCATAAAAAACTGACCACAAATCCTTGTCTAATTTATTTTTATATTCATCTATATTTTCAGAATTTTTACTGATATATTTATAATCAAATTTTTTAGCATCATCGTAGAAGTCAACAAGTTTGGGCAATTTAATAGGAACATCCAATAGTGCTCAGTTTTTTTTTCATATTTTATAAGTTTTGTTTTCTGTATCCATGGCTACTACATCGTCCATTTTTAATTTTCAAGTATTCAAGTCATAATACAGTCATACAAAAGATCAGTTTATCATTCAATCTATTTTGACTACATTGTTTTCCATTTTTAGATCTTGATTGAAGTCTAGTTTGAAATCAGATGAAAAATTTTCAATATTTTTATTAGTAATATCAAAAAATTCTGACACTCATCTAAATACGCTAGTCATTATTTTTTCTTTGACAATCTTATTTGTGATTTTTAAAATTTCTTTTTTTCACTCCTTTATAAACTTCTCGGATACGGCTTTAGATATTTGCTGTAGCTGATTTAATAGCTTCTCGTCTTTGATTTCTTTGATAGCTTTTTTGTCCAAAATTCAAGTTTGGCTACCATAATTTTTCAGATCAAAATATTTTATTAAACTCTGATCCAAATTATTTTTTGATAAAATTTCACTAATTATATCAGGAATCTTATCAGAAAATAACTTGATAATATCTCAGTCTGGCATATCTATATCTTTATCTATTAAAGCATCAGGAGAACTATCTATATAATCTTTGACGCTATCAAGCGCCAATATTTTTTCAGGTTTAGATTGGAAATCATCCAGCGAATCAGGGAGTGGTTTATAATTGGGTAGTTTATCTGGAACTAGTGGGATTTGAATATCTATATCTAATAGTTTATTGAGTTGATTAAATGATTTGATAAATTCATATTTATTTGGAATGATGTCTCATGATTGAGAGAGTTTTTGAGCGGTGTATCGATGAGCGAAATAGTCGTCAATAGGAATTGAAGCATTGTCTAATTTTTGTTTTATGTCGCTAGTTAGATAAAGTTTTTGAAAATCTAAAAAATTTGTAGGATTATTTTGTGGTTTATATTGATCTGGAATAGATTGATAAAGTTTTTTTTGATAATTTATCCTGTCTATTATTAGTTGTTTAGTTTCTTTATTCTCATCTTTAGTTTCTTTATTCTCATCTTTAGTTTCTTTATTCTCATCTTTAGTTTCTTTATGTTTTAGTTCATTTATTAAAATTTTT